>Ga0256405_10001162_pt1 | contig 75778 bp, 59 predicted proteins | sample RumenRJG_02DNA_FD_189096 | JGI IMG/M metagenome (GOLD analysis project Ga0256405, IMG submission 189096) | Bovine rumen microbial communities from Lethbridge, Alberta, Canada - RJG_02 | ecosystem: Host-associated > Mammals > Digestive system > Stomach > Rumen | place: Canada: Alberta...
CGTGTAGCCTGTCTTTGTTACGGCAGTCTCGGTGATGTAATACTCACCGCTGTCCTTCTCAACATCGAAGCTTGCGCTCCAGCTGTTTGCCGTGAGGTTCTTGCTTTCTACAAGCGAGTTGTCGGAAGCCTTGTGAAGTTCCGCGGTAATGCTTGTGATGTCGATCGGAGAGCCTGTCCAGGATTTCAGAACATTGATCTTGACATAGGTTACAGGTACGATATCTTCCTCTGCATTGTTGATGATCGTTACAGTAGAATCCGCTGCGGAAGAAACGTTCTCGGACTGGCCGCTTGTTGCTGCTCCTGTTCCTACCTTGTAAGCAGTAGAGATCAATGTATATCCGGTATTCAGTCCGGTAACATCTGTTTCCTTTACATAGTAGTTTCCGCTTGCTTCATCAACAGTGAATGTTCCCGTCCAGTTATGTTCCGCATCAAGTACCAGCGGATCACCTACTGCACTGTCATCGGCAGCTTTGTAAAGTCTTACCGTAACACTTCCGAGAGCGGTTGCATCAGTAAGATCACCTTCCCACTCTTTTCTGACAGTTACAGTATAAGAGCCTATTTCTCTGTTGAAAATGCTGAGATTTCCGTTTGCATCTACACTTGCATTATCATTTGAATTAACAGTTGTATCGAACGGCTTTATAACACCGTTTTCAACTGTAAATCCGACAGGATCGATACCGAAATATCCCGAAGGAGCAGTCGTTTCTGTGATCCTGTATTGTCCGTCTTTCAGACCGAGGAATACTGCCGTATTCCCCTCAAAACTGAACGATGTACCGTTTAGTTCGGTATTAACAGTAGTATCGGTCTTGCCGTACTTTGCACCTGCGAGAGTTCCGCCGGAGGTTTTGGCAGGTGATATGAATTCGAGAGTGAATGCGGCATCCGATGTTGTAATGATATTGCCGCTGATATCCTTCTTGTAAATGCTGATCTTGCTGATACTGTCCTTTACAAGAACTATACCGTCCTTAAGCTCGCCGCTTCCCGTGACAGATGTAACCTTTCCGTCATCGCCGACGACAAATACAACATCGGTGGCTATGAGCTGATATCCGTCGGGAGCAACAGTCTCTCTCAGCGTATATGTTCCTGCATCAAGCGGACCTACCTTCCATGTCTCGCCGACTACGGAAGTATAGTCGGTACCCACCTGTTTGCGATCACTGTCGAATAGCTTGAGTACAGCACCGGCAAGTTCCTCGTTTCCGGTCATATCGGTCTTTGATATCTCAACTTTGGGCTTGGGAACTTCCGCATCGCTTACAGTAAGTGTCTGCGTTGTGCTGTTGTATTCCATTTTGCCCTTGCTGACATCACCGTTGACTGCGCTTGCATTTTTTATAGTGCCGCCCTCGACCGTAAACTTAAATACGGAATCCGTGATATAGTAAACCTTTCCGTCATCTGCAGTAAATCTGTCGGAAGTGCCGTCACCGGTCTCGATAAGCACATAATCGCCGTCTTCGGCAATAGTCGATACATGCGTTGTACCGTCGGACACCCAGCTGTCAACAGCTGCCGCACCGGGCTTGGGAGTATTGTCGGCATTGAGATCGGACTTCTTATAGACAGCTATCTTTGCGCCGATGACCTCATCTTCGCCGGTCATATTCTTCTTGTCAACATTCAGCTTTGCTTCGGCTCTCTCCGCATCGCTTACAGTGAACTTTGCCGGGGAAGTGCTTGTTGCGGCATCGTATGTAATGAAGCCGTTCTCCCTGTCATCATCGGTAACAGCGCCGGCATGACTGCCGGAAACCGAAGTTATGCCGTCGGAGGTCACAGCAAACTTTACTGCGGAAGGAGTTACCTTATAGGTCTTGCCTTCATCGGTGAATTCATCGCCTCTCTCGATAAGAACATAATTTCCGTTCGGCAGTGATATTGTCTTTTCGCTTCCGTCGGAAGTCCATTCCTTGACAGCGGTCTTTTCGGTAAGAGGCTTGTTGTCCCCGTCCACATCTTCCGCCTTATAGATAGCGAGATGTGCGCCGGTAAGCTCCTTATCACCTGCGATATTGGTTTTGTCAACGATAAACTTCGGAGCGGTGGTATTGGTTATCCTGCTGGAAACTACCGAGCCGGCTGAATTGTCATCGGGAAGCTTGACATCAGTAAAGCTGCTGCTCCATGAGGTAGCGTAGCCCTCGATCTGCTTCTCGTCGATAGTGTAGGAGTACTTGATCTCATCGCCGCTCAGAAGCTTCTCCGACCCGGTGAGCTTAAGAGCAAACAGCCATGTTCCGTCCTCCTGGATCGCCGCATTTTCGTGTACGATGATATCGGTATCGTACTCTTCGGTCTGATTTGTTGTAAGATTGGTTTTTACGACATGAAGAGTCAACCTGTCGGGTCTTTCGGCAAGAGTATCATTCACCCATTCCTTCTGCATATCGAAAATGATAGTATTTTCCTTGGTACCCGCCTGGACATCTGCGTTGCAGTGGTAATCGCTGTAGCCTATCTGAACGGTCTTTGACATGCTGTCCTTACTGCTGTTGTGGATCACAACAGTATTCGAGTATCTTGCAGTCTCCTCAACGTCATAAACATTTCTCTGCATCTTCTCATAAGTACACTCATAAGTGATCTTATAAGATGTCCGGTCTTCAAGGACGAACCTCATCTTCGTACCGACACCGGTCTTGATGACCTTACTGTCCTCGAGCTTCACTCCGTTGAGATAGAAGTAGTTTCTTACTGTTCCTTCTTCTTTATTGTAATCGGGATTTTTGACAACATCGTACCATATTGTTGTCGTTGTATCCTCATCGTATTTCTTCTTCTCTATCTTTATCCTGGAATTGTCCTTGATATCGATATTACCGCCCAGCCAGTCGTCAACGATGATTATTCCGTCGTCCGAAAGCTTTGCCGCGGGTTCGTTTATAGTAACGGTATAGCTGATGCTTCCCTCTGCATCACTTGCAGTACCGGGCTGTGCCCGGTAGGTCTTACCGCAGATCTCACCTGCAGGCGTGAGCTTCTGCGACGCAGAGACATGCTTTGCCTGGAGAGTGTCGTTATAGTAAACATCGGCATTGTTTGAAACGTTGATCTCTTCGCCGTAATTTACCGCTCTGGAAACTTCCTCATCAGAAGGCGCAGTAGCATAGAATATCCTGAGTTTATATCCGCGTGCGGCAGCATCTGCAATACTGTCATCGACGGTTATAGTGAACGTCGTCACATTATCCGCGGCAGATGCAGAGATACGGCTGTCGAATTTCAGCGAATCCGGGATCTCGTTGTACTTTTTTGCATAATAATCGTTTGCAGTATCATCGCATACAAGGCTCACCGAACCCGGGTAATACTTGTTTCCGGCAGATACAGTATCAATGACAGTAAGCTCTTTGCCGGATTCAAGCGCGCTCTTCGGTTCAAGCCTTACTTCCCAGAACGCGAGAACCGGGAAATCTCCGCCGTTTCCGTATCCTTCAACAAGACCGTCGCCGTTGTTGGTGAGCTTCTTTGCGGAAAGATAGGGGGCATATTCCGCATCATCGGTATTGCTTCCGGTATGTACATTGCCCTTGTAATAGTTAGCTGTTATGGAATTCTTGTATCTGAAGAATTCTTTTGTAGCGTTGGACAAGTGACCGCTCAGATCACCGCCCATGACTGTATCATAGGATATTCTGAGTGTTTTCCCGGCTAATTCGGGATGATCTGCAATAAGAGCCGCGGTATTTATCGAGAATCTGAATCCCGCGTCGCTTAACGGATCAAATACAGTGTCATCATCAAGACCGTACCACTGATTGACCTTTCTGTATTTTAAGCTTCCGTCAACAATATAGGACGCGATCGGTACGCTGTTGCCGTCAACAGTGAACGTGAAACCGGAGATATCGGTTTTAAGAAGAGCCACGTTATGGAATTCCACAGGCGAGTACTCATCCAGTACCGCACCGTCCTCTATCTCGATCCGGTCTGCATCATCGGTTTCCGGAATAAGAATGTCGGCATTCCATTTCATAGTGTAGGAATCCGGATCTGCACTTGCCAGTTCCTTATAAGCGCTTCCGACAGTACCTACACTCCCGTTCACCGGGACAGAAGTCTGGGCTTCGTAGGTTTCGTAATTTTTATAAACCGACTTTGCCTTATTCTCGACCTTAGGATCGGAACCTGTGATTATATCATCGTCAACCGCAGGAGTAGTATATTCTATATAGTAGTTGCCGTTTCCGTCGGGGATAAAGGAGCTGCTGCCGATCACAACGGACTTGTCCCCCGATACGGTATAACTGATGCCCTTTTCGTCAAGAGCGGTTTTCAGATCTTCAATATCAAGATTTTTGCCGACGGTATCGGTAACCGAAAGCGTCGAGATATCTCCGTCTGTCAGCGTGCCGATAATACCGGGCTTGAAAGTAACTCTCCAGGTTATCTGTTTTGTGGACTCATTATAGGATCCGCTCTTTTCAGTAGTCGGTCCCGAAAGCCAGATAGAGCTGTTCGCAGATACCTGCTTGTCCTCGACATAGTTATTATAGTCGGCAACAACATCATTGGAAACAGAGGGATCTCCGCTGACGATACCGTTGATAACGCTGTCCGGGTCAACTCTGAGGGAGTATGTAAGCTCGTTCGATCCGCTCAGAGTGGGCATCTCCACAACAAAAGTATTGCCCGACCCCGATGAAGTTATCGGTTCGCCGTTCAGTTTCAGATTTTCCGGAGATCCGGTGAAAACATCGGCATCGAATGTATCGGTAACCTTGACATTCCGCATCGTACTGCCGTTTGTAACTGTAAGATTTATCTTATAGTCCTGATACCAGCTGTCTCCCGACTTGTACATATTTCCCGACGAAGCCTTGCCAACGGTAAGACTGCCCGGAACGTATGTACAGGACAGATCAAAGATCGGGTTAAGATCGATCTTGCCGTCTTCAAGACCGTCAGCATTCGCCCTTATAACCATGCTGACGTCACAGGATCCCCTGAAATCGTCGTCATGACCTACCGTCGGCCGTACAGTGATCATGATCTTTCCGGTGCCCGGATCATACTCATAATCCGCAACGGAAGAATCTCTTACAACAGTCGTGGGCTCAAGATAAGGCTCAACATTCTTGCACTTTTTCAGATTATCAACTACAAATATAAACTTTGATGTACCGTCACTCTTTTCAGTTTCAAAAATGCCTGCGTCCCATGAAAGACTGAATGAAAGCACATCTCCGTCTTTAACTTCCTGGTTTTCCGAAACAGGCTTTCCGTTGATCTTCAATCCGTCAAATACAACAGTTGCCCCATATTCGCTTTTAGCATCTTCATGTGTGACATTATGCTCGTCTATGATCTTTATAGTAAGCGGTTCGGCTTCTGCACCCGATCTGATGTTCCAGTCATTAAGGCACAGCAATACCATAACAATGCTCATTACAAAGCATACTATCCTTATACTAAGCGGTTTTCTGTAAGTCATTTGTCACCCTCCCTGCGAAAATATTTTGCTTTGTTCACAGTGGCGGCGAGAAATGAACAAAGCACGCTTATCGTCCTCATTGACGAAAAAGAATCTGAACAAAACATACTTTTATCCCCCAATTTTAGATTAAAATGAGTAATTTGCTTGAAAGACATAGTGATACATTATCATTTTATCATATTTTATATATGATGTCAATCGGAATGATGTTAAAATATACAGCCTGGTATTTAGCACATTTGCATTAAATATGAACAATCGCACTCAAGCTGTTCATAAATACAAGCGGCACGAACGTATTACTCTCTATCGCCAATTTCAAGATTATTATCCATAAATTTCAGCCTATTTTCCATTTATTTTTGACATTATCGAGATTATAATATATATAACAGCTCACTTGGAAGGAGAACAGGAATGAAGAAGCAATATCAGTCAGATATTACCGGCTATAAAGCTGCCGGTTTCATAGGTAAATACCAGGATCTTGTCCGTGAGACGGTTATACCCTACCAGTATGACGTTCTCTGCGATAAGGCAGGCACCGAAAAGAGCCATGTCATCGACAATTTCAGAAATGCCGCAAAAGCGCTGCGGGGCGAAGATACAGGCGACGGATTCTATGGAATGGTATTCCAGGATTCGGACGCGGCAAAATGGCTTGAAGCGGCAGCATACTCACTTGCCGTAAAGCCCGACAAGAAGCTTGAAGAGCTTGCAGACGAACTTATCTCCCTCATCGCATCAGCGCAGGACAAGGACGGCTACATCAACACATACTATACAGTAAAAGACCGTGAAAAGCGCTGGACAAACCTGCTGGAAGGACACGAGCTTTACTGCTCCGGACACCTTATGGAAGCGGGAGCGGCATACTATGAAGCTACCGGGAAGCGTGAACTGCTGGACGTATGCCTTAAAAATGCTGAGCATATTTACGAGCGTTTCGTAAAGAACGGGACCGAGGGCTATCCCGGTCACCCGGAAGTCGAGCTTGCGCTGATGAAGCTTTACCGTGCGAGCGGAGATGAGTGCTGTCTTGAGCTTGCAAAGCACTTTATTGATGTCCGCGGAGTTGATGCCGACTACTACCGCAAAGAGTGCGAGCGGCGGAACTGGTCAGTGTGGGGTGCGAACGCAAACGACGGTACATATCAGCAGAGCAATATGCCTGTACGCAGAATGAATGATGCCACCGGTCACGCGGTCAGAGCGGTTTATCTATATACAGCAATGGCTGATCTTGCCGGAGAGCTTGGTGACAAGGAGCTTGCGGAAGCCTGCGGCAGACTCTGGGAGAGCATCACCTCCCGCAGAATGTACGTTACGGGCGGGATCGGCTCAACAGTCCACGGCGAGGCGTTTTCCACGGACTACGATCTCCCCTCCGATACTGCATATTCGGAGACCTGTGCTGCGATAGGGCTTATGTTCTTCGCATCAAGAATGCTGGAGCTGAACCCGGATTCCCGGTTTGCTGACGTTATGGAGCAGGCTTTCTACAACACCGTGCTTTCCGGAATGTCCCTTGACGGAAAGAGCTTCTTCTATGTTAATCCCCTCGAAAGCATACCCGGCATATCCGGTATTTCTCCCACGCACCGCCACTGTGTTCCGGTGCGTCCGGGCTGGTACACCTGCGCATGCTGCCCGCCGAATGCCGCAAGAACGATAATGTCGTTCGGCAAGTACGCTTACGGCGAGAATGAAGATACCGCATTCTGCCACCTTTACGCAGCCGGCAGAGTGAAGCTGAACAACGGTATCTCGTTCGACTGCGAGACCCGGTACCCCTTTGACAGCAAAGTAAGCTACAGCATCATCTCCGGCGGCAGGATAGCATTCAGAATACCGCACTGGAGCCGCAGCACCTCAATCAGCGTCAACGGCAAACCAATCTCACCCGAAACGGTAAACGGATACGCATATCTGGAGGTTTCCGACGGCGACGAGGTAACGCTTGATCTTGACTGTGAACCGCGTTTCGTTTACGCATCGCAGAAAGTTCCTGCATTAAGCGGCAAGCTCTGTCTGTGCAAAGGTCCTCTTGTTTACTGCTTTGAGGGCGTTGACAACGGCGGAGAAGTATTTGATCTCCGGCTCAGCCCGGATACGAAGATAACCGAAACCCGTGCAGAGGGTCTTGACGGTATTCCCGCGCTTGAAATGCAGGCGGAACGCGAAAAGGACGACGGTGCGCTGTACAGCTGCAACGAGCCTGAACGCCAAAAATGCACGGCAAAGGCTGTACCGTACTTCTGCCGTGCAAACCGCGGAGAAACAGCGATGCGGGTCTGGCTCCCACGTATTTAGGCCGCTTGCGCTCGAGAAGAGTCGCTTGCGCTCGAGAAGAGTCGCTTGCGCTCAAGAAGAGTCGCTTGCGCTCGAGAGGGTCGCTTGCGCTCGAGACTTGGGGAAAACCTTTCTGAAGAAAGGTTATTCCCCAAACCCCTTTCCAAAGACTTTTAATCGCTCCGCAGTTAAGGGAGAAGTATTTCAGAACAGAATAAAAGACTGTTGAAAACTTACACTTTCAGCAGTCTTTATTATATTCTGTTTACCCTCTCATTTAACTGCGAAGCGATTAAAGTTTTTTGAGGAGGGGGTCTGGGGGAAACCCCTTTTGTTCACAAAAGGGGTGCCCCCAGTCTCAAGCGCAAGCGACCCTCTCGAGCGCCGTGCGCGACCCTTCTCGAGCGACAGCGACCTCTCGAGCGTAAGCGACCCTCTCGAGCGCTACTTTCCTGCTATTGAAACCGCGTTTGCCTGGTTTTCAAGCGCTATCATCTGCGCGATCTTCTCACGCACACGTTCCGGGACATAGACGCAAAGCTGTCCGGAGCGCTCATCGCGCTGCGCACGGTAAGTGTAGCTGCCTGCCGGAGTTGAGATATTGTCGTTGTAGCTCGACGACTTATCCATACGGTACAGCACAAGTTCCTCGCCTGCCGAGTTTACTGGACTTATAGTTCCGTTGTCCTCAAGGATAACATTTCCGCCGGTGATTATCGGCTGTTTTTCCGCACTTCCTATCCAGATCGGCTCCGCGGACTTTATGCCGACAGTAACGGTTCCGCCTGAAATGTGGACTGTACCGCCTGCATCAAGTGCTCCGATACCGCATACACGAGTTCCCTCTGCGTGCGCATTGACACGTCCTCCGTCGCAGTGTACATCTACTCTTCCTCCGAGAGAGCCTACCGCAGTTCCGATATCTCCGTGTATTACCGAAGTAGTCTCACCCGCAGTCACGGATATCGAACCGCTTCCGCCGTTGAGAACTCCGAGTCCTGTGATGCGCTCGCCGTCTGTCAGCAGATCGAGACTGCCGGAAGCGGTGATATTGACCGTACCATACATAGTTCCGATCGAAACGGCTTCATTTGCGATGCACTGTGTGGATATCGTTCCTTTTTCAATGATTATATCAGTATCACCGGACGCGCTTCCGATACCGACAGTACAAATACCTCTGCCCATAACGCGGACATTGCCGGAAACGATCTTTATGGCGCTGTTTGCGCCCTTTTCCCCGCCGCCTATGCAGACGATCTTGTCACCGGAAGAATCAACGCTCACAGTTCCCTGCGCTTCAATAACAATATTGCCGTAGGGCTTTTCGTAGCTTGAACCGATACCCGTTCCGCCGTTGCGGTTGTTCTTTACGGTAAGGCTGCCCTCGCCCCTTATAAGCAGAGACGATGTAGGAGGAACATAGATTCCCTCCTTGTTGAATGTATTGTCGCCTATGAGCACAACGTCCGCCTCGGCATTCTCGCCGAGCTGAACGGTAGTCTCAGTCGCGCCCTTGATGTTGACATTCTCAAAAACAAGCACGGTACTGCTGTTGTCCGCAGTCTTTATGAGCATATCAACGATATGGCTCTTTGTGCCTATAAAGCGCACCGTACCGCTGCTGACAAACACACCTGCATACTTTTCGAGCGACAGATTGAACACGTTAACGTTCTCTCCGTCGGAAGCCTCGTAAATGCGGCGCTCGTTATCGTACTTGGACAGGCGCACATTTTCCTCAATGATGTACTCGCTGATCTCGCTGTCGATAGCGGGAACAACTTCACGGGACGGACGTGCGGTATAGAAGCCCTGAATGAGATCGACGCCAAGTTCGATGACCTTTGCAAGCTCTTCCTTTGTCTCAACGCCCTCCGCAAGTATCTTGATATTATACTTCTTGCCGAACTTGATAAGGTTGGAGACAAGAAGCTGCTTCTTCGAGTCGGTATCTATCGACGTAATTAGAGACATATCTATCTTGATGAAATTCGGGTTGTTGTTGAGGACCTTCATATCGTTCGAGTAACCGCTGCCGTAGTCATCGACGGCGATATTGCAGTTAAGGATATTGCGCAGATTGTCAAACGCGGCGATCGTCGTATCATCGTCATCGTCGTTTTCGAGTATCTCAACAACTATGTTCTCGGAGATGCCGCCGTACATATCCTTTAGCTTTGCAAGCTCGGAATCCGGCAGTATAACGCTGGGTATGCTGTTGATGAAGATCTTTTTTCCGCCGAACTTTTCAAGGTTCTGCTTATAGAATGCGAGCGCATTGAAGAACGTGCTTTTCTCGATCGAATACAGCATATTGCTGATCTCGGCGTATTTAAGCACTTCAAGAGGCTTGAGCCCGATCTCGTCTCCGGTGCGCATAAGGCACTCATAAGCGAAGATCTCACCGTCTCTTGCATTGACGATAGGCTGGAAGTTGTACACGAAATCGTTGCGCTTTACAAGCTGCTTGAACTTGTCAAGCTTATCGAGCTCGATATCCTTTTCGCGGTAGATCTTGCGGACACCCTCGTTGTAGAGTCTGCGGTATGAACGTATCTCGGCGAAAAGCACCGCGGCAGTGAACACCACAGCAAGTCCGCGGAGCATCAGATCAATATTCTCGATATGATCGCCGCAGATATATGAATATATAAAAGAGCCGGAAATGAGAAGCAGTACGATAGCAAGAAGGACACACCGAACACCGAACAGCAGCTGTGACCTTTCTTTTTTCTCTTTTTTGTCTTTTGTCATTTCTATATACTTCCGTTTCCTCTGCGAAAGCAGACATATAATTATCCATATTCAATTATATATCAAAACCCGTCTTATGTCAATAGAAATCGCAATTCTTCTGTCTATTTGCAACAAATATAACTCCGATTTTATGTACATTATATAAATAACAGGCAAAAACAGGTTCTCACAGGTTACAAAAGCGGAGCTGTCGTATTACGGCAGCTCCGCTAAGATTGTAAATAAAGTCTTCTTTATTTTCACAGATGCCCAAATCTCCGTGGTACGGGATCGGGTGCAGGGCTCGCCCTGCCGCGGGACGGGGGCGCGCAGCCCCGGCGCTGTCCGCGAGGACGTCAGTCGAAAAAGTACCTTTTCGACTGACTGAACGGAGCTGTCGTATTACGGCAGCTCCGCTGTTGTTATTTCATTCTGAAAGAAAGACAGTCGGTACACTGATCCTGTGTGGGATCGGATTCGTGAGTGCCTACCTTTATGCTGTCAAGGCTGCAGTAGTTGTCATCACAGCAGTGATGAGCGCAGCTGCTTACAGTACATTCAATACACTTGTTTGCGCGTTCCGTGCTCATTTTCATCTCTCCGTTCGGTATCTGATTTGCGGTATCTCCGCATTATCATTGTTTGCTATAATGAACGTAATATGCACGGTATTTTTTTCATTTATCTCTCTTTATAAGCAGTCTTATCGCTTCCACAGCACATTCTATCGCCCGTCTGCTGTCCTCGCATACCTTATCGGGAAGCCCTGCCTTTGAGCGCTCCACGTTCCACAGCGCCGTGAATACCGCACCTGCGCGGACGCGTCTTGCTGTTGCCACCGCAAACAGCGCAGCGCTCTCCATTTCGCTCGTAAGGCACCCGCACCGCACATACGCGTCCCATGCCGGAGCAAGCGTAGCCGATGCCGGAACTCCGTTCGGGTCTATCTCGCCGTAGAAGCTGTCCTTCGAGTGTACTACTCCGACATGGCACCGGTTGCCGTCCTCATCTGTGGAAAGTGCATCTCCGGCCTGCTTCAGCGCAAGCATCACATCGAAATCCGGGACAGCCGGATATTCTATCGGTATGTATTCCCTGCTGGTTCCCTCGCTCCTTATAGCGCCGCTTGCAACGATAAGATCGCCGCCCAGCACCTTCATATCCATACCGCCGCTCGTACCAATGCGGATAAACGTATCGGAACCGCTCATTATCAGCTCCTCAACGGCGATCGCTGCGGAAGGCCCGCCGATACCGGTCGAGCAGACGCTTACCTTTACCCCGTCAAGATATCCGGAGTAGATGTTGTATTCACGGTTTGTGGAGATATGCTCCATATCGTCAAGATACTCCGCGATCTTCGGGACTCTGCCCGGGTCACCCGGAAGAATGACGTATCTTCCCACATCGCCTGTGCGTATTTTCAGATGAAATCTGATATCGTCCTGAATAAGTGCCATGCCCTTTCCCTCCTATTTTTTCTTTATGCAGATATCCTCGCCGAAGTAAACCGAGTTTTCCGGCGATGCCGTATCTCCGGTGTTGATATCGCTATCGTAAATGATCCCCTTTTCATAGTAAACGAGGAATGTTCCGGCATCGGTCACATAGGTGAAAAGCGCCCCGCATTTCCCGTTCGCTTTATTTATGTACGTTTCCGCACTCGCCGGTGCGGGAGTTCCTTTGAATATGGCGTCCCTTATGTCGGGGTATTCGCCCTGCTCCGGTATAGAGATGTTCCCCTCCTCGTCCGTGGAACGGTTTGCAGTCTCATAATCGCCGATAAGCGCTATCGCACCGAACTTATCCGTCATAGAGTTCACAAAACTGTCGTAAGCGTCGCGTTCCGTGGTGAAGTTGCCCATACTGCGGACAAACGCGAACATACCGTATCCCAGCGCTATAAGAAGGATCGTGCCGACTATCGCTATGGCGTGCTCTCTGAAAAACCTCTTTATCCTGTTCATTCCGAATCATCTCCGAGTATAGACGGGGCTTTCTCTTCTTTCTCCGCCTTCTTTGTCTCAAACAGCTTCGCTATATTTGCGCGCTCCTCCACCGCAAGAATAAAGATCACAAGCAGAGTTGCGAAAATAAGCGGGAGATACAGCCCGTCGGGACCCGAACTGCCCTCTGTATAGCGGTAGAGGTCATCAAACATACCGTTGACCACCAGCACGCCCACAAGTCCGAGCACCGAAAGACACGCGGCTATGCGGTAATGCTTTCCGAAGATGAGGGCGGCGGGCAGGATATATCCGACGATCGCCGTTATAAGCCAGATCACCATGATATCGGTACGCGCCGCGATATCAGCAGGAACTATCTCAGGGCCGGAAACCATTATGCATATCGGGAAAAAAATCCCGACAGCAACACCCCATACGCAGACTATACCGGTCTCGATTATTTTCATTATTACCGATAAAACTTTCATAAAACCTACCTGTTCCGAATATATATAATATGTGAACGATTTTTCCGCCCGCATAATAATATAATAACACATATTATAAAAAAATGCAACCTTTCCGCCGGCGAAAAAGTTTCCACTGATATATTGTGCTGTTTTGCAGATAGTATATCTGCACCCGAAATACAAGGAGAAATGTAAAAATGAGGAAAATATCCGGAATAATCAACATAGCCGCCGCATTGCTCGCCTCCCTTCTGTTCATAGGCACAGCGGCATACGGCGAAGCGTCACAGGCTCGTCCTGCAGCGGCATATACCGAATACACGGAGCGGAAAAAGGTGATTCCCTGCGGAACGCCTTTCGGAATAAAGATGCTGACAGAGGGAGTTGTTGTGACGGACTTCGGTGCCGTGAACGGGAGGATAAGCCAGCAGTCCCCCGCGGAAGCTGCCGGGATCCGCAAAGGCGATATTATAAAATCAATTAACGGAACAGCGATAAATGACAGTATCTCGCTTGCAATTGCCGTACAGCGCGACCCGGAATGCACGATAAGCGTGTTAAGGGACGGAAAGGAGATGACATTCACCGCGAATGCGATAGAATCAGTCACAGACGGCGATTACAAGCTCGGAATGTGGACGAAGGACAGCGTAGCGGGAATAGGAACGATGACATATTACGACCCGGACAACGGCGTATTTGCCGGGCTTGGGCATGGTGTGAGCGATACGGCAACGGGAGTGCGTATGCCGCTGCTCAGCGGAGAGGTGACCGCCGTTACGATTACAGACATAGTGCGCGGTTCAGCCGGTTCTCCCGGCGAGCTGTGCGGCGCGTTCATGTCGGGCGTTGAGCTTGGGAAACTCACGCTCAACAGCGATTTCGGCATTTTCGGTGAAAGTTCGGAAGCCCCGATACTTGCGGAGCCAGTCGAGATAGCCACAAGGTACGAGGTAAAAGCCGGAAGCGCTGTTATCTACACAACCACCGGCGGAATGATGCCGAAGGAGTATGGGATAGAGATCGTTACCATAGACCGCGAAAGCACTTCCCCGTCCCACAATATGACCATACGGATAACCGACAGCGATCTTCTCTCCCGCACAGGCGGCATTGTACAGGGTATGAGCGGAAGCCCTATCATACAGGACGGACGGCTTGTCGGCGCAGTAACCCATGTACTCGTGAACGATTCTGCAATGGGGTATGCCGTCTTTGCCGAGAATATGACAGCAGCGTACGAGAGAGGCTTGGAGAGGTCTTGAGAAATGCCGCTTTCGCTTGAGAGGGTCGCTTGCGCTCGAGACTTGGGGAAAACCTTTCTGAAGAAAGGTTATTCCCCAAACCCCTTTCCAAAGACTTTTAATCGCTTCGCATTTAGACCCGTAAGTTATCAGAATCTTTTATAGTAAAGCAGAAACTCGTCATAAAAATGAAATATCGCCAAACCCACTGCATTTCAGTCTGCACCCGCCCATAGCTGTATGCTCTGAAATACTGCATCAGATTTATCGGAAGTTTCTTTAATGCGCGCGTCGTGCGCGCTTTTGGAAACTTCCTTACGGCATCGTGCCGTAGGGTGTCCAGCACCCTTTTTTAAAGGGGGTTGGCGGGGTCCGGGGTGTCTCCCCTTCAGAGGGGAGGTGTCACCGTCAGGTGACAGAGGGTCGCTGCACGACGCAGCGATTGACCGCCCAAAGGCGTGCAATGATGCACGCTACAAAGCGGTCATAGCTGACTCCGACAGACTCAGCGCCCCGTCTCAAAATCTCTCTTAAAAAGTCTCTCGTCAAAGGCGCCCATGGATCCAAGGTGAAACCTTGGTCTGTGTCCGCCGCTGACCGCTTATATGCGCGCATCGTGCGCGCTTTTGGCGGTCATGCTCGCAGCTTCCTGCTGCGGGACTCCGCGCCAGCGGGGTTTGGGGCGGCGCCCCATCAGCCGAAGGCAGAAGCCGATAGCAGAGACCTGTCCTTTCAGCCGATAGCACAGTTCCGGCGGCGACTTCTTTTAAAACCTAAATGGCACTGAACCATAAAGACTCAGTGCCATTTTCATTATTTACTATTCTCAGAACATCTCGGCGCGTATCCGGGAAGTTACGAATGCTCCCTCAAGCGCCTGTCCGTTCGGTTTCGGGTGAAGTCCGTCTTTGAGATATCTGCCTTCTCCGCCGATATTCTCAAACTTCTCGCAGATACCGGCACCGTGGAAGCAGTCTATCAGCTGCACGCTCATAGCGCCTGTTACCTTTACGAAAACTTCGCGTATCTGACGCTCGATCTTGGCATTATGCGCCGGATCGGCAGCCTGGATAGGAGTAAGCACGAATATCCGTGCGTCCGGGAAGTTCTCCGAAATAGTCTGTATGCACCAGCGCATAGCACCTGCCTCCGTGAACAGATTCAGCGCGGGATTGTCTGTCAGCGTCTTGCCGCTGCAGGCTTTTTCCGCATCACCGAGCATATCTGCGTCATCATTCGTTCCCATTGCGAATGCGAACACATCGGGAACGGGAGCGATACCGTTCTTCACGTCAGACAGGAAATGCTGCACATGAACAACAGCGCAGTTGTTGGCACGCTTCTGCAGCTCCTCCATATCCTCGGTAGGAAGCCAGCCGTCGCTGATACCGGCGAAGTCCGGGCTGTCATAGTCCTGCGTGGTCACGCTCCTGTTTCCGACAGTTATAGTGCGCTTGTACCAAACCGCACTGCCTACCGCAACATTGTGATGCGACGCAAATCCGAGATTTTTGTACACATGATATGACCACTGTTCACCGGCGGTTATACTGTCTCCGTCAACGCCGAAGTTCATCTTTCCGAAATCCAACTTATTATTCCTCATTTTCTGCCGTACTTGCTCCTGTACAGCTGATTTTTACATTTGTTCGCTGTCGAGAATGATTGTGAACGGTCCGTCATTCAGCAGCTCCACCTTCATATCAGCGCCGAATATTCCCTTCTCTGTATGAAAGTGCTTCGAGCATTCCGAAACTATATACTCGTAAAGCTCGTTTGCGAGTGCAGGACTGCCTGCTTTTATGAACGACGGGCGGAAGCCGTGCTTACAATCGGCATATAGCGTAAACTGCGATATCAGCAGAAGCTCGCCGTTCACATCAGAGAGCGAAAGATTGGTCTTTCCGTTCTCGTCATCGAATATCCGCAGTCCCAGTAGCTTGTGCATAAGCCTGTCGGCAGTCTCCCTCGTGTCGCCCTCTCCGACTCCGATCAGCACCATAAAGCCTTTTCCTATGCTGCCCACAATGTTCGCGTCAACAGTCACCGAAGCATGTGTCACGCGCTGTATAACAAATTTCATCTGCTCTCAACCGTTCCCGTTCATATTCTGAAGTTGCGGAGCTGATGTTCAAGCACCTGTGCCTGGCTTGCAAGTTCCTCGGAGCTTGCCGCCGACTGCTGTGCAGTAGCCGCATTATTCTGAACGACTTCGGTAATGCTTGTAAGACCGTCGGTAACTGTTCCGATATCAACAGCCTGCTGGCTTGAGGAATCGGCTACCTTGCCGACAAGAACGCTGAATTCGCGGACAGACTCGCTTACCTGTTCAAGTGAACGGCTTGCGGATTCGTTGAGCTGAACGCCCTGATCCACTGCGGATACACAGCGTCCGATGACCTGAACGGCATCTTTTGCCGCTTCGGCAGACTTGCTTGCGAGGTTACGGACTTCATCTGCAACGACAGCAAAGCCCTTGCCCGCATCACCTGCTCTTGCCGCCTCAACAGCCGCGTTGAGGGCAAGGATATTTGTCTGGAATGCGATATCGTCGATAAGCTTTGCGATAGACTGTATCTCCTCGGAAGCCTTGCGTATATCTTCGATAGCGCCGCTGAGGTTCTTCATATTCTCATTGCCTGTCTCAACATTCCGGACTGTCTGCTCGGACAGGTTTCTCATACGGTCTGTCATCTCCGCGTTTGCGGTGACATTCTCGTTGATTCCCTTGATAAGCGAATCAAGTTCTTTGATCGTGCTTGCTTCTGTTGTCGAGTTATTTGCAAGGTTCTGTGCGCCGCTTGCAAGTGAGCCTGCACCGCTGTTTACCTGGTCTCCCGCCTCTCTGATAGTAACGAATGTAGATCTGAGGGAAGCAGAGATATTGTTGAGAGATGTCTTGATATTGTTGAATTCGCCCTCGTATGAAACACTGCTCTCTGCGGTGAGGTTGCCCTTCGATATCTCGCTGAGCATATAGTCGATATCCTTTATGTAGGAGCCGAGATTCTGAATGGTCTTTTCCATTGCCTGCGAGAGGACCTCTGTCTCATCGCCGCGGTCATTTGCTTTGAACGAAGTATCGATCTCGCCGCGCGAGAACTTTTCGAGACAGTCGGTAGTCACTGTGATAGACAGCGCGATCTTCTTGGCAACACCGATAGAAACGACAGTTCCGATAGTTGTGAGGATACCTGCCCAGACAAGGAGTAAAACTATTGCAACTTTTCCGCCGGAGTAGATGTTTGATGCATCGGAGCCGAAGAAAACGGTGACATCATTGTGATCTGTAACAGGTGAAGAGTAAATGACATAAGAGGACATCGAATTGCCTTCATGCGCAGCCGAACCGGACTGTGCTTTTGCAAGGAGTCCGCTGTAAAGCTTGTCTCCGCTAATGCTGGATCCTACCTTGCCTGCATCTGTCGATATCATTATCTTTCCGGAATTTGTGTTGACTACATAGCCCCATGTCCCACTGCCCTTCATTATATCGGTAGCGTAGTCAAAATATGTACCCACAAGCTCTCCGACAATTATATCGGAGCCGCGGTTGTACGCAACGAGATATATATTTCCGGAAGGAATGTATGTGATATTCACACCGTTTACCGCAAGTCCTCTGGATTCATTCTCGAAGTCCTTGTAATCATAGCTTCTTGCATCTCCGAGCGTGAACACTTCTTCAAAAATATCGTTATGCTCACCGGGAACCGCTTCCTTGAGACCGTTCGGGAGGAAACTCAATTCCTCGTGCATTGAGCTTACGACGCTTCCGATAACGGTAGTGCCGAACACATTTGCGAAGCTGCCCTCAACGATATCCATTGTTACGGCGGCAAATATCGCTACGGCAAATGAACCGATACCGGCACAAAGAATACCGAGTCTTAAAAGTCGTTTTTTAATTGATGTTTTCATGGCATTATTCCTTTCATTTCAAGGATTAAAATACTTAGATTTATTTTACCACATTTTTCTGTAAAAATCAAGTGTTTTCGGACAATTCCGAGAATTTAAGGAATAATATGTGCTGTCACATACAAAACCGACCGGCGCATAGGAGAATGCACCGGTCGTTTTTGCGTTTTATGCAGTATCAGTCGAATATCTGTCCCGGAAGCTTAAGCTTTTCTTTCTGCGGAAAATCCCTGTCGAATTTCTCAACGTCCGCATCATCGACATAGTAGCCCGCCGGGGTCTGATACACTCCGGTAATACCGTCCAGATAACCGGGAATTAGTTCCTTGCAGAGGAAGAAAGAAGCGTCTGCATCTTCCGGGAGATCGTGGTATCTTATGCCGAATCTGCTTGCGTAGTCAAACCCGCTCTTGCCGTAAAAGTCAATGTTCCCCTCGAACAGCACGGCTCCGAATCCCATTTCCGCTGCCTTCTCTATGGAGTAGTCAAGGAGTATCTTTCCGTAACCCTTTCGTTTCAGTTCCGGCGTAATGCAGATAGGTCCCATTGTGAGGACATCTATGTTCCTGCCGTCATCGGCATTAATCACGGTTTTCATGAAGATATTCTGTCCTATAAGCCTTCCGTCCTGCTCCATTACGAAGTCAAGCTCCTTCACAAACGCGGGATCATCACGCAGAACGTGGATAACAAGATGCTCGGAACAGCCCGGACGATATACGTTCCAGAATGATTCGCGGATAAGATTTTCTACTTCCCTGCGGTCTTCTTTGGTTTCATTGCGGATAATGTAATTGTTCATTGTATTTCCTCTTATAATAGTTTTTTATCTTTATTTTCTTTTGACTGCCATAACACTTCCATGATAGATCAGATACAATCCGGCGCTCAATAAGACAGAACCTATAATATCTGTGAGCCAGTGAACACCGGAAATAGTTCTCCCTATTACCATAAACAAAGAGAACAATATTGCAAACAAATATATTATATGTTTGATCGCTGCTCTTTTTATTCTGTGGTATGACTGAAAACAAAGCGTTGGCATCACGCTCAGTACAAGAAGCGTCGTTGATGACGGATAAGACGCTTCCATGAATCCGTTGATCGGTACAGGCCGATAATTTATCGGGATCATTTCAAATATCAGATAGCAGAATATCACTATGACATAGTATACCCCAAGCAGTAATATATCTGTATCTACCTTTATTAGGCTCTGTCTTGTGAAAAGCTGTACGGCACCCAGCACAGCGAATATCATGCACACAGCCACCGGTACAAGTCCCAGCCAGTCTGTGATAGTGTACAGCGTCATATTGACACCGGTCAGCTCATGGAATTTTACATTCATATCTGCAAACCCGATATTCGTTCCGTTCTGACCTATCGGCTGTACATTGATCGTCTGTATAAGTACCGTCCAGATACCAAACATTATCAGTATGACCATACCCGATAGCAGTATTGTTTTTATGTTTCTTGTCATAGTGCTCCCTTATTGCTTCAGATTTACCTTTTTCGGGGTGCATATCAGCACATATATCAGATATGCACCTGTCAGCGCTGTCCTTATTCCGACATTGAGCATCTGACCGCCCTGCTCGCTTCCAGCAATATCAACAAGTATCTGCGCCGAGCCAAACCCCGAAAGCATATTGTTAAGCGAGTGGAATGCTATACAGGGTATAAGGCTTCCTGTTCTTACGAATATGAATACAAGCAGGAATCCCACTGCAACAGCATACACTATCTGAATAAGATCGCTGACAAGATCATATCCGTTCAGCAGATTTACGATATGTCCTACACCGAATGTAACTGCGGAAACTATTACAGCGGAAGTCATATTTCTCCTCGCCATTCCGCGGAACAGAAATCCGCGGAATATGATCTCTTCGAGAAATCCCACAAACAGCATACATACGGTATGCAGAACAAGCGATACCGGTTCAGACTGCGGAGCAAACCCGAAAATAACGCCTACTGACGCTATTATCAGAAGCGGGATATAGAACAGCATCTTCCCTGCCGATACTTCCGGCTTGCAGAGACCGAGATGCTCCTGCAATCCGTTCTTGGTTATGAAAATGAACAGCACTGCAAACAGAGCGATATCGAATACAGTCTCGCAGAGTGACCCGATACCGGTCATCTCGGAAAGATTCATCATTACAGACGAGCCCACAACATAAATTATTATAAGTATAACCGCAAACAGTACTTCGTTCCTGTCAAACAGTTTTTTCATTGTTTTCCTCCCCTTTGATAACGCCGATAATTCCGAAAAAAATATTCCGGAGCATTCTCACATAGTACGCTTCATCAAATTCCATATCATTGTTTGCGAGCATGCTTGCCGCTCCGTGAACGCAGACGAACAGCGTTTCAAATGCTTCTTTTGCCTGCATTTCCGAAAGTCCGGTCTGACCGCAGACAGCCTGTATCATCGGCGACAGTTCATCGGAAGAGATCAGTTCACGCAGATCGGTGCTGCGGAATTTCCCGGACTGGAACAGGAAGCGGAACAGATGCTTCTGCTCATTTGAGAACCGTATATACCGCAGTCCGATTGACAGTGCGGGATTGCCGGCATTTTCGTCCGGCGTCATGATAAATTCCGTGTGAAATTCATCGGCAGCCGCGTAAACATCGGCTTTAAGCTCCTCCACCGTTTTGTAGTGGTACATCACCGGCTGAGTGGAGCAGTCAAGTTCGGCGGCGACTCTGCGGACATTCAGCGCATCTGCGCCCTCTTTGCGGACTATGCTCAATCCGGCTTCTATGATCATTTCTTTTGTTATTCTCGCTTTTGGCGGCATATCGGCACCTCTTTCAAACAACATTTGTTATATAACATCTGTATTATAACATAAGTTATTTTATTTGTCAAGACTTTTTTATAAAAAAATCTTCAGAACGTTTCCATTCCGAAGATGTTTTTAAGCCCGGTTAGGAGGCTTGACGCAGTAGATGATGCGGATAGCTCTTTTTCTCTCAAAATGGGTTTTTAGAGGTTCCCTTAATATTTAACGAGTATCTACCCATAGACAAAATTCAGTAATTTCGTCACGATTCAGATATGCGCGCAAAGCGCGCTCCATAATTGTGAATTGTGCATTGTGAATTGTGCATTTGTCTATAGTATCATGTCATTATCTTCCGGAAGTCGCTGTCAGATGCCGGAAATACAATAAAATCCGTTATATACAGTCCGATCGTTTCGCTGTCGGAGAAGTGTTTGTATGTGGCTGCATCGGTTATCATGCGAAGCTCATTTCCTCCCGCAGTTATGCGGCAGTCGTTCGTATCCCCCGTGAAATACTCGGATAAAAGCTTGCCTCTGAAATGCGCATTTTCCTCCGATATGCGTATATTCTCCGGGCGAACGGCAACATCTACCGCACCGGTGATCTCTCCGCTGTAATCAAGAGTACCGTCAATACCGTCGAGCTTAATCTTTCCGTTTTCGGAAACGCCCTTGAGGAAATTGACTTTTCCGACGAAATCAGCGACAAACTGATTTTCCGGCTTGCGGTAGATCTCCACCGGAGTTCCCACCTGCTGCAGCACGCCGGAGTTTATTACGAACACCCTGTCCGACATCGTCATAGCCTCACCCTGGTCATGGGTAACATAGACAACATTTATGCCGAGGCGCGCCTGTATCTCCTTAATCTCGAAGCGCATACGCTCACGCAGCTTTGCATCAAGATTCGAGAGCGGTTCGTCCAGCAGCAGCACCTTCGGCTCTGCAACAAGCGCTCTTGCAAGCGCGACACGCTGCTGCTGACCTCCCGACAGCTCGGAAGGCATACGCTTTGCGTACTGGCTCAGATGTACCGACTCCAGCACCTTTTCCACCTTTTCCTTTATCTCCGCTTTCGGCACCTTCCGTATTTTAAGCGGATATGCAACATTCGCGAAAACATTCAGATGCGGCCATACCGCGTAAGACTGGAATACCATTCCGAGTTCGCGCTTTTCCGGCGGCACGAATGTATCGGCAGAGCTTACCACCTTGCCGTCGATGCGGATCTCACCGGACGTGGGCTTTTCAAATCCCGCGATCATACGGAGCATCGTGGTTTTCCCGCAGCCGGACGGTCCCAGCAGAGTTATGAACTCTCCGTCCCTGAATTCATCGGAGATATCGTTCACAACAACCGAATCACCGAATTTTTTTGTAACATGATCAAGTGTTATTACTGACATATCTGACCTCTTATATTGAAAATTTGCCCTTGGTGAGCTTTGACAGTACGATATTCAGCACCGCCACAAGTATCAGTATCGCACCGGCAAGCGCTGCTGCAGTCTGCTGGCTGTGATAGGTCTGGTACAGGAACAGATCCACGCCAAGAGATTTGGTCTTGTCCGAGTACAGCATATTCGACATCGTAAGTTCATAGAAGCAAGGCATAAATATCAGGAACCAGCCTGCCACAACAGACGGACCGATAAGCGGGAACACAACGTCCTTCAGCCGCCGCAGCCAGCCTGCACCGGACACCTGCGCCGCTTCTTCGAGAGAAGGACTCACCCGTGACAGCGCCGAAACTACCGATCTCATTCCCATGAGCATATATTTTATCATATAGGCTATGACCATTATCCAGATCGTGTTGTAGATGTTGATGCCGAAACGTCCGGACATTGTCATGATAAGCGACAGCGCGATGACAACGCTCGGCGTACCGGAGCCGACGGTTATGAGGAAGTCCGGTATGCTCCTTCCGCGTACATTAGTCCGTTTCAGCAGATACGCCATTATGATGCAGACTATCATGCCGAGTGAAGCTGCCCATACCGAGGATATAAGGCTGTTCCCTGCGGATTTGGTGATCGAGCTGCGGGAGAATATCGTCTCCCAGTATTTGAGGGTGAAGTTCCCCTCCTCGAACACGCTCTTGCCCATATTTACGGTGAACGATGTGGCAAATACAGAAGCGAACGGTATCACGATAACTACCACAGCGAACAGCCCGGTGAGTATCGTGAGCGGTATGCGCCATTTCCCGAGATCAACAACGTTCGGGCGCACGGATTTTCCGGATATCGTTATGTAGTCACGCTTTCCGATAACGAAGTTCGATATGAAAAGAATCACAAGTGCCAGCACCATAAGGAATACCGCCAGCACCGTCGCATCGGTAAGCCCCTCCGCCGAGCCGACATAAACATAATCCACTATTCTTGTGGTTATCGTGTATATCTTTGCGGGAGCGCCGATTATCGAAGGTATTCCGTAACAGGAAGCGGCTGCCACAAATACCAGCAGCGCCGAAGATGCAATAGACGGCAGCATCAGCGGCAGGGTGACCGTAAACAGCATTTTAACCGGAGAAGCTCCCGATATACGCGAAGCCTCTTCAAGCGACGGATCCATGTTCTCCATTGCTCTCGACAGGGTTATGAACGCATAAGGGTAATAGAACGTCGTCAGCACCCACACCAGTCCGCCTATCGAGTAGATATCGAAAGGCGCTTCCGACAGTCCGAAAATGCTCTCAAGGAACATATTCAGCGTGCCGACTTTCGGGTTAAGCAGTCTCAGCCATGCCATAGCTCCCACATAGGGCGGCACCATATACGTCATCAGAAACAGCGTTCTGAACAGCTTTCTGCCGTAAAGATTCGTCCGCCCCACCAGAAATGCCAGCGGAAACGCGATCAGCACACCGAATACCATTGACAGGGACGCGGTTATGAGCGTGTTCAGCACACAGCTCCAGTTCATCTGAGTCGAATATATCCGCGTGAACGCATCAAGAGAAAAGCTCCCGTCCGCAAAGAATGCGCGTATCAGAAGGTATAACAGCGGGAACACCTGGAACACCAGCAGGAACCCGACAATAGCTATGATGAACAGCCACTTGACATCAAAATAGAACTTCTTTTTGTTTTCCACAGATGTACCTCTATAACCTTAAAAGGGGCGTACAGCATACACCCCTTTCATTATTATTATCAGCCGGGAATAGTCACGTTGTTCTGGAACATCGTGCGTATCTCGTCTCTCTGCTTGTAGCACTTCTCCCAGTCAACCGGGATAGTATTCTCCATGAGCTGAACCAGCGGGATCGCATCGTAAGGATATTCGGCAACGTCCTTTCTTACCGAGTACATCCAGCCGTTTACGATGAGCTTCTGTCCTTCGGGAGAGAGGAAGAACTTCTCGACTGCCTTTGCCGCAAGCACATTCTTGTTTGCGCTGTGTTCTTCATCTATTATCATTATTGTGGACGGGATCGGGATACAGCCGTCATCGGGATAGATGACCTCAAGCTTGGAATTCTCTTCCTGTCTCTTCTTGAGAACAGACTCTTCAAGCACCATTATCTCCTTGCATTCGCCGGTCTCAAGCTTTGTGAGCGCTACGGAACCGGATTCGATAGCAACGTTCTGTGCGTTGAGCGACTTGAAATACTCCTCGCCGTACTTGTCATAAAGTCCGACAACGGAAGAATACGCCGTACCGGAAGTGAGCGGGTTGCTCATTGAGAGATATCCCTTCATATCCTGTTTTTCCGCAAAATCCTTGAAAGATGTGGGGAGTTCGTCCTTGCTGTATTTCTCGGGGTTGTAAGCTAGGACCATATTGCATACGCGGACAGGATACCAGTATCCCTCGGGGTCATAGTCGAACATGAGCTTGTCCACACCGGAGAAGGTGTACGGTTCAAGAATGCCTTTTTCCTTGAGTTCGAGAGAGTAGGAAGGCTCAGCGACCATAAGCACGTCACAGCCAAGCGTACCGGAATCCATTTCCGCAGCTATCTTGGACTGGATCGTACCGGAACCGCCCTGGAAAAACTCGATATCGAGGTTCGGGAACTGTGTCTCAAGCTCCTTCTCCATATCGTCGATGATATCTTCGTACATTGATGTGTAGATGACTACCTTTCCGGAGACCGATGTATCACCGGTAACTTCGGAACTCCCGGTTTCTGCTGCCGTATCGCTTTTGCCGCAGCCTGCAGCGGAGAGAGCGATAGACAAAGCGGCAAATGCCGCGATAATTCTCTTTTTCATAACTTTCTTCCTTTCAATTCAGGAGCATATCGGGGTTCTTCCCGGACTGCTTTTCAATTTCATACGCTATTATAGCATATTTTATTTATGTTTTCAAGTCTTTTTTTGTTTTTTAACCTGCGTACAGAAAAAGAGCAGGCGGATAACCACCTGCCCGTTATCTGTTTTTATCGGTTGATCCTGAACCTCGAAACATGGTCTTTCAGCAGTTTCGACTGACCGGAAAGCTCTTCGCATGAAGCGGCAGTCTCCTCGGCTGTCGCAGAGTTTGTCTGGATAACCTGCGATATCTGCTCTACGCCGGAATTGATCTGCTTTATGGATTCGTTCTGTTCCGCACTCGCCGCGGCTATCTTCTCGATAAGCACAGCTGTCTGCGAGGACATATCCTTTACTTCCTTCATTGATTCGGCTGTCGCAAGTGCTATCTTGCTGCCGTTATCGACTGCCTCGATCGCGGCATGAATAAGGGACGATGTGCTCTTTGCAGCTTCATCTGATTTTCCGGAAAGATTTCTGACTTCATCAGCAACCACGGCAAAGCCTTTTCCTGCCTCCCCTGCTCTTGCAGCCTCAACCGCCGCATTCAGAGCAAGGATATTTGTCTGGAACGCGATATCTTCGATAGTCTTGATGATCTTCTCTATCTCCTGCGATGTGGTGCTTATATCGCTCATCGCCTGAACCATGCTCTGGATCTCGCTGTCCTGCTGATTTACCTTGTCCTGCGTCAGTCTGGACAGATTTCCGGCTTCCGACGCGTTCTGCGCAGTATTTGCGATCTGCGAGGAAACTTCTGCGATAGTAGCAGAGATCTGCTGGATCGCGGAAGCCTGTCTTGTGGTACCGTCCGCAAGGGACTGGGAGCCCTCCGCCATCTGGCTGGAGCCGTTGAATACCTGTGAACTTCCGTCGTCGATATCCGACATGATACTGCTCAGTTCGTCAAGGATAAGATTCATGGAATCTCTGATCTTTACAAAGTCTCCGGTATATTCAACTGCCGGCGGAACTGTAAGATCACCCTTTGAAACCGCGGTAAGTACATTCGAGATATCATCAACATAAGTACGCATAGCATCTATGCATTTCTCAAATTCAGTACAAAGCGTTCCTATCTCGTCATCGGAGTTGTAGTCAAGGCGTACCGAAAGATCGCCCTGCGCGATGAGAGAAGCCTGTCCGGCAAGCTTTTTCAGCGGGTTGAGCTGACGGAGCAGTACAAAGAATACTATGCCGTTTCCACAGATAAAGAACACGATGAAGCTTATGAGGAATACCAGTCCGAGGTCTGTGAGAGCGCCTTCGATATCGCTTCTCGGCAATACATAGCCTACAGTCCAGCCTGCATTATCGAGCTTTTTGAATGTAAAATATTTGTCGGTGCCGTCATAATCTTTATATATACCGATACTTACATCATTTCCGAGAGATGACATGACCTTTGCATAATCGCCCTGCGCGTCCTTTACCGATGTAAGCTTACCGTCTTTTGTCGGCATATACGAGCTGTTGGAATGAACAAGGAAATTACCGTCGCCGTCAATAAGTACCGGATATCCGTTTTCGCTCAGCTTCATCTTGCTTACGAGCTGTATTACGGTATCGAGAGTAATATCGCAGCCGAAAACGCCCGCGAACGTTCCATTCTCCCGTATCGGTGCAGCTACCGTAAAAATCATTGCTCCTGTCGCGGTATCGACATAAGGAGCGGTGTATATAGCCTTATTTTGTGCCTTTGCGGACTGATACCATGCGCGTGAGGTCGCGTCAAAGCCTTCCGGCAGTGTTGATGTGTCAGTAACCGCCATATACAGCGAGACGTCTTCATAAGCGGTATAGCAGTCGAGCAACGCGCTGTTTAGCAGCATAACGCTGTCTATGAACTCGTCATTGCGTGTATGTTCTGACACGAAATAACCGATATTTCCGGCAGCATTCGCCTGCGATACAGCAAAATCTCCCTGCTCACCCAGCCATGCATTCACCTGTTCGGCACAGACAAGAAGCGCCTGTTCTGTTTCAACTGTAAGCGTCTCGCTGACCTTATTGTAGGAAATTATGTACCCGATAACAGATACACACAGCAGCATCACTGTTGTCACAGCACTTACCGTGATCAGTACCGATTTCTTTAAGCCCATACTTTTTTTCATAAAAAGATATACCTCCCGGAAAGAATAGACATGAATGATATTATAAGATACACCATTTTGTATTATATCAAAAACTACACCTTTTGTCAACAAATCTGATGTAAATTTTACATATCGTAAATACCCCCGCGCCTTTCAATAACTGCTTTTAAGCTGTTTTAGAAAAAGTTCAGCTATCGGCGAAAACACCTGATACTTTTTCCAGATAATATACATCTTCGTTTCAAGAGCCGGGGTTATCGGACGAAAGCAAAGCCCGCTGCCCTCGCTTGTATCTATGAGATGATCGAATGTCAGCAGATATCCGAGTCCTTCCCTTACGAAAACCGAGCCGTTGTACGAAAGATTGAACGTGCCGGCGAAATTGAGCCGGTCGATATTCTCCCCGCACCAGCGCGGAAAGTCATTGACGATAGACTGCTCTGAACAGAACAGAGGAAGCCCGTACAGATCTCCGAATGTTATCTCGTCCTTCTCCGAAAGCGGACATTTCTCCGGCATCACCACTCCCCACCTGTCACATTCCGGCACTGTGAGGTAGTTGTACTTCGACAGGTTCGGCGGCTCGACGATCACCGCAAGATCGAGGATTCCCCGGTCAAGGCGCTCTGCAACCGGCTCGGTGTCACCGCTGAAAATGCGGAACACAAAGTTTGGATACTGCTCCTTGAATGCTTTTATGCTCCGGGCAAGGTACTTTATCAGAAAGCTTTCCGCGCAGCCGATCCTTATCTCGCCGCCGGTTATGCTGTCAAGACGGCTGAATTTCTCAACGGTCTTGTCGGTGAGATCGAGTATATCCTCCGCTCGCCGCCGCAGAAGCATGCCCTCGTCCGTAAGGTGCATACTCTTGTTTGTGCGCACGAACAGCGAATGCCCGAGTTCGTCCTCAAGCTTCTTTATCTCCTTTGACAGCGAAGGCTGCGATATATGCAGCTTTTCCGCCGCCCTCGTCATATTCTCTTCTCTCGCGATCTCAAGAAAATAGCGTAAGATCCGTATCTCCATAATGCACCTCCGCAGTTTGTTACTGTTATTATAACACGTTTTGTCATTCCTGTAAAGAATGACAGACAATTCAAAATAGATATTTTACATTTGAATCAAAGAATGATATAATAAAACTGTAATAAAATATAAACATGGAGGTACTGCAAAATGACAGAAGAAAAGCTCATATTAACGGAAGAATGGGACAAGACTTTCCCGAAGTCCGACAAGACCGATCACCGCAAGGTCACATTCCACAACCGCTACGGCATCACTCTCGCAGCCGATATGTACACGCCCAAAGGCGTTTCCGGCAAGCTTTCCGCGATAGCTGTCTGCGGTCCCTTCGGTGCCGTAAAGGAGCAGTGCTCCGGTTTATACGCGCAAACGCTTGCCGAACGCGGGTTCCTAACTATCGCATTTGACCCCTCATTCACCGGCGAGAGCGGCGGTCAGCCCAGATATATGGCATCACCCGATATCAATACGGAGGACTTCTCTGCCGCTGTGGACTTTCTTTCCGTACAGGATAACGTTGACCCCGACAAGATCGGCATTCTCGGCATCTGCGGGTGGGGCGGAATGGCGATAAATGCTGCCGCGGCAGACACCCGCATCAAGGCGACTGTAGCTTCCACAATGTACGATATGACCCGCGTGAATGCAAAAGGCTACTTCGACAGTGAGGACAGCGAAGAAAAGCGCTATGAGAAGAAGGCCGCGCTGAACGCACAGCGTATCAAGGATTACAAGTCCGGCGAATACGAGCTCGGCGGCGGTGTGGTTGACCCGCTTCCCGATGACGCACCCTATTTTGTGAAGGATTACTACGACTACTACAAGACTCCCCGCGGATATCACAAGCGTTCCCTCAACTCCAACGGAGGCTGGAACAAAACAGGCTGTCTTTCATTCATCAATATGCCAATCCTGCAATACTCAAACGAGATACGCAGCGCAGTCCTCATCGTTCACGGCGACAAGGCTCATTCCTGCTACTTCGGCAAGGACGCTTACGCAGATATGACCAGGGACAGCAAATACACAGCCAACAAGGAACTGCTCATTATCCCCGGCGCATCGCACACAGACCTTTATGACGGCGGCAAGGATAAGGTGATCCCTTTCGACAAGATCGCCGGTTTCTATACCGCAAACCTTTGATCTTACACAGGTACGGTCAATAATAAATGTGTCCTCAATAACTGCCTTTTGGCAGTTATTGGCTGAAAATCTGCAAAACAGATTTTCAGATGTTGTTTAAATGCGCCTGCGGTGCATTTAAACAACGGACACATTCCTTGATGTCAAGCTCATTTCGTCCTTCGGACGAACAAAAGTGCAAGGAAAATCCTAAAATAAATAAATTTTCCTTGCACTTTTGCAGCCAATAAATTGCTTCAAGCTGCGCTACGAAGCAATTTATTGGCTGATGAGCAGACATTAATAAAGCTCCGTCCGGATCGTTTCCGAACGGAGCTTTTTGTGTTTTCGGCATTAATCATCTGCCAATACAATTAGAATCCCAATAAAAAATTATTCAAAATAACTAAAAAGGGCTTGAAATTGTTAACATTATATGATATAATATTTATATATAGCACTTAACCGGACACTTAGACAGACTTATTATAGCTGTCAGCCAGAGAGGTACTTATATGGACAGAGAGAGAAATGAAAAGTACAGTATCCTGTTCGAGCGAATAATCGACGCTATGACGGATATGAATAATTTTGACAGCGAAGAATTTATTGCTGTGCTGCATGAGATCTGCGCCTTTTTTGACATTTCCAAGGGAGTAACGGAATTCTACAGCAGTCTGAGTGCGGAAAAAGCCGGACAGGGAGAGGTACTGATAGATCACGATGACGGCAGGGGCGAAGGAAAAGTCGCTGTATTCCGCAGGATAATAACGCCCTCAAAGACCGTTATAAAAAGTACGCTGTACAAGGCGGAAGATTCCGAGAACCTTTCCGATGAAGAATACCGGAAACTCGATCTCATGCTGAAAGCCATGCTCAGCTTTATAAGCAGGAACAGGCTCCAGTCCGCGGTAGAACGTCTCGCATTCTACGATGAGACCGGATATCCCAACATAAACTTTTTCAAGCGCCGGCTTGAGATGATGAATGAAATAGGCGAGATACACGGGAACACGGTGATCCAGTTCAATCTCCGCCATTTCTCGCTTATAAATCAGGAGATCGGACGGGACGCAGGCGACGTCGTTATAAAAAACTATTATGATCTGATAAAGGATTTCTTAGGAGACAAGGGACTTATATGCCGTATCGTAAGCGATAATTTTATTGCGGTGTTCAGAAATGACCTCATTAAATTCATTCTCCAGATACTTGAAGGATTCCCTGTTATCTACGACAAGCAGAACGAAAAGCGCGTTCTTGTTTCCGCCAGCGCCGGAATATATGTTATCCCGGACGATTATGTTTTCGAGCGCCCTGACGATATTATCAACAATGTCGGAAGCGCCGCGCAGGACGCAAAATATGAATTCAACGGCGATTCGGTCGTTTATTACACCGAAAAGATTCATGTAGAGAAAGAAAAGGAAGTGCGCATCCGCAGATTTTTCCGTGATGCTCTCAAAGAAAACGAGTTCAAGGCTTTCTATCAGCCGAAAGTAGATATCACCACCGGAAAGATCGTGGGGGCGGAAGCGCTCTGCCGCTGGGTCATCGGAGATAAGACAGTTCCGCCCGTTGACTTCGTGCCTATACTCGAAAAGAGCACCGATATATGCCTGCTTGATTTCTATATGCTCGACGCGGTCTGCAAGGACATAAGGCGCTGGCTGAACGAGGGGAAGAATGTTGTAAAGGTGTCTGTAAATCTGTCTCGCAAGCATCTTGTTGATGTGGATCTCACAGAACATCTTATGAAGATAATCAGCGACAACAAAGTACCGCACAGATTTATCGAGCTTGAGCTTACCGAGACCACCACCGAAGTGGAATACACCAATCTGAAGCGTATCGCAGATGACCTGCAGAAGGAAGGCATTTCCATTGCTGTTGACGATTTCGGCGTGGGCTACTCCTCCCTCAATCTTATCCGCGAGATACCGTGGGACGTAATGAAGCTTGACCGGTGCTTCATACCTTCGGAGGAGAACTACGGCGTAACCGAGCTTATGTTCAGACACGTTGTTGCTATGGCGCAGGCTATGGGGCTGGACTGCGTGGCAGAAGGCGTTGAAACGGAGAAACAGCTTGAGATCCTCAAGGACAACGAATGCCGCATAGCACAGGGATTTTACTTCGACAAGCCCCTCCCCGTTGATGAATTTGAGGCAAAACTCGGAGGATTTACATACAGTATCCCAGATTTTCTGAAAAACTGGTAATTAAAAACGGCACGGGTTTCCCGTGCCGTTTCAGTCTATTCAAGAGGTCGCTTCGCTTGAGATTGGGGGAAACCTTTCTGAAGAAAGGTTCTCCCCTACGACAGGAAGTCGTACAGAAGGTTTCCAAAACGCCGCAAGGACGCGGCAATAAGAGAAACCTTCGACAGACCCCTTTCCAAAGACTTTTGATCGCTTCGCGTTTATTTACAGAAATGCTGTATAATTAATAAATATACTGTATATTCTCCATGAATATCATCGGGTGAGCTGTGCAGAATTTCGTCTGCTTCATATACATTCCGAGTGTGACATCGCTGTCATCAACGCAGACTACCTTTTCGTGAGGAAAGTCTCCGAAATGCTCTCTTACTATCCGTTCCGCAAGCGCCGGCTTTTCATCTATCTCAAGCGTATAGTAACAGTGGCTTTCCGGTATCCCGTAAAGTCTGCCGAGCATCTCCGATTTCCACTTCTCATGTCCGTGAGGCTCTTTGGAAATGCAGAATATCCTGTCCGTACCGTGCTTCTGTATGTAGTTGTACATGGGGATAAGCCGTTTGCAGTCGGCATAGATATTTACATCTCTGAACTCCGGCGTGAAGTCAAGTTCATGGTGCGCGTGATATTCTCCGTAATTGTAGCTTGTGAGTGTTCCGTCAACATCGAACAGAACTACCGTATCGTCCCTGTTCAGCAATTCCCATACCTTATTCATTCTTTTTCCTCCATTCAATACAAGCATTATACATCGGAAAACACCGTCTGTCAATTCCGTGATCTGTCTTTTCCCTGCTTCCTTACAAAATAATAAGTGCCGTCGTCGGAAAGGCTTTCTTCAAAGCTGTAACCGCTCCAGCGGAATTCTTTCGCCTGTTCGGGAGTATCTGCGCCTTTCTCCGCAAGAAACCGCACCATTTCTCCTCTTGCCATTTTGCAGTAAACGCCTTTCTGGACAACCTCCTCTTCATTTCCCTGCTCTGTCTCGCCGAAAATGAATGTTATATACCTGTCACCGGGCTGGAGGTATTTTTCAATGCACTTCGCATACTGAGCAGATGCAAGATTAAGTATGATACGGCTGTCATCAATGACTTCGCTGTAAAGCGAACCGCCCCAGAATTCATACAGACTTCTGTAACCGTCAAGCCCGATCTTCGCATTCATTTCAAGCCGGTACGGCACCACCCCGTCCATCGGCTTCAATACGCCGTAAAAGCCGGAAATGATACGGAGATTCTGCTGGATATACTCGTACTGATCCGTATCAAAAACCGTCGAGCCCATGTATGTATATTGTATCCCGTCATAAGCAAGTATCGCCGGAGTAAGCTCCCTGTACAGATCCATTTTCGCAAACCGTTCCGAATTCAGTGCAGCGATCCTGTCGCTGCATTCCCAGAGCTTCTTCTGCTTCTCATACGGCAGACCTACGATCAATTCTTTCAGCACCTCTGTCTTTTCCATAAAAACGGGTGTTCCGGTATTTCCGAATGTGTCTGTATCGACCCGCATCTGCTTTGCGGGCGCAATAATGATCCTCAAAATATGCGCTCCTTTATCTCTGCATAACAGTCTGCTATCTTCGTTACCGGGGGAATTCCCGATATCAATGTTACGAATACATCTTTGAAATGCTTTTCAAAAGCTCCGAAAAGCTTTTGCGCACAGCTGCCGGTCTTACGATCTCCACACTTTCGCCGTATTTCAGCACCCACAGACAGAACCTGTCATTAATACCGGCTTTTACGCGGACGAGAACGCTGTCCGCATTGTCACTGTCATCACTGAAACTGCCGTATTCGCCAAGCTGTTCGAGCATCTCGTCAAGCAGATAACGCTTGACACGCAGTGTAACATACTCGAAATGATTGGGAGCGAACATATCCGCAACAAATCCGTCATACTTCCTGTCATCGGGGATCTTCTTCCGGCTCTTTGCGCCGCCGACAATATCCTTCATGCGGTCGATGCGGTATGTGCGGAACTGCTCGTTTTCCTCGTTGAAGCAGCGCAGGTAGAAATGCTCGTCGAAGTAAACGACGCGTACCGGGATCATCTCGCGGCTCTTGCTGTAATAGTTCATCTGCTTTTTCGTGTCGAACTTGCCGTACTGGAAGTTTATCTTCCTGCGCTCGGAGATTATCCGGTGTATCTTGTCGAGGTTTTCAAGCAGGTCAAGAGACGGCGCCGCGCTGCTGTTCAGCGATATACGGCTTATAAGATTGCGTATCTCAGCGTCTGTACACATACCCTCGAACTTGTGTATAAGCTTCTTTTTCTGCTCTGCGGAAAGGAACTTATTGATCGAGATCGAATCCACCATAAAGCGTATCTCGTTGAATGTAAAGCCCTTGTCAATAAGGCTGTACATCGCAGTGTTATGCGGGCCGTTTACCCTGCGGATATCGTTGCCGGCTGCACAGAGCCTGTCTATATCCCGGCGTATGGTGAGCGGGGACACATCGGTAAGATTCGCAGTCCTCGCAAGGTAATCCTGTATGTCCTTGCAGGTAGCGCTGTGCTCCTCATCGGTGTTTCTGCACAGATAGTCATATATGTAGATTATGCGTTCGTGTTCCATAGACCCGCCTCCGCGTGTTTATACTATATTTCTATCGAAATATAGTCGAATTCACAATTCACAATGCACAATTCACAATTATGGAGCGCGCTCTGCGCGCATTTCTGAATCGTGACGAAATTACTTGTTTTGTCTGCTGATAGATACTAATTCAGTATAATAAATCAATTATACCACTTCGGACGCTGAAAATCAACAAAATGTATTGATAAATGAAGGAAAATGTGCTATTATTGTTTTATCATGAAACGGGTCACCGATGATATTCGGCGCAAAGGAGACGCAATGTACAGATACATACTTTTTGATCTCGACGGTACGCTGACCGATCCCGGTGTCGGGATAACAAACTCGGTCATGTATTCGCTGAAAAAATTCGGCATATCGGAAAGCGACAGGACCTCGCTGTACAGGTTCATAGGTCCTCCGCTGAGAGAGTCATTTGAGACTTTCTACGGCTTTTCAGACGAACAGAGCGAGCTTGCGGTCAAGTATTACCGCGAGTATTTCAAGGATACCGGAATATTTGAAAACACGGTGTATGACGGTATCACAGACTTGCTTAAAGAGCTGAAAGAGCGCGGCAAAATTCTTGCTGTAGCCACATCAAAGCCGGAGATATTCGCCGTCCGTATTCTGAAACACTTCGGGCTTTACGGGTATTTCGATCACGTTGCCGGTGCGACAATGGACGACAGCCGGAACAAAAAGGCAGATGTCATAAAGTACGCGCTGGAACAGTGCGGTACAGTTTCAGAAACGGAAGCGGTAATGGTCGGCGACAGGAAGCACGATATTATCGGCGCCAAGGAAAACGGCATAGATTCAATAGGCGTGCTTTACGGTTACGGCGATCTCGGAGAACTTCAGGAAGCCGGCGCATCATACATAGCCGCCGAATCTGCGGATATTCTTAAATCCATATAAACAAAAAGAGAAAAGACAATGAAAACTGAAAACAACAAACGCAGCGGGATAATTCTCGGCTGGCTGAAAATAGTGGCAGGACTGCTGGTTTTTTCGTTCGGTGTGCATCTTACCATATACGCCAATATCGGGCTTGCTCCGTGGGACTGCCTCGGTATGGGAATTGCAAATCACACCCCCTTCAACTATGGGATTTCCATGACGATAATAGCGGTGACAATTCTGATAATAGATGTTCTGTTGAAAGAGCGGATAGGGTTCGGAACGGTAATAGATGCGCTGCTCACCGGCAATTTCGTGCAGATGTTCAATTCCGTGGATCCGCTCCCGCCTAACGAAAACATCTGGATAGGCATTGCGGTAATGCTGGCAGGATTCGTGTTTATGGCGCTGGGAATGTGGATATACATGAGCGCGGAGCAGTGCTGCGGTCCCCGTGACGCGCTTCTGGTAGCACTCGGCAAACGGCTGCCGAAGATACCGATAGGGATTGTGGAAGTGCTGCTCTGGAGCGTGGTATTGCTTATCGGCTGGCTTCTCGGCGGACAAGTCGGTATCGGTACGCTTATCAGCACATTCGGAGCCGGTCTTGTGATGCAGCTCGTTTACTCGCTCATTCATTTCGAGCCGAGAGAGCTTAAACACAAGGGGCTGTTTGAAACAGTACGGATATTATCGAGAAAAAGAAATAACCCGTGAAATTTTGTGCAGATGAGGTATTTCATGGTTTACGAAAATGCAGACACCAAAGACATAAAAGTACAGATACAGGTTATCATCTTTACAGATCACTGGGATTTGAAGATGCAGCTTCAAAATACCACAGCATGAAATTTATTATCGACAAGCGGAACGATATATAGCACAAACAGCTTCGGAACGCATTCACAGAACTATCCCGCTCATATTTTTACTCCGTTATTATCAATTTTTATTTTCTTATACTCGACCTTCTCCGACTGCAAGCCGTCAAAAGAAATATCTTTGCCTTTAAGGTACTTGTCGAAAAAGGTGATGTGGCAGTATTCGAGATGTCTGAACATTTCTTTCGGTTCGAGCTTTCCCGAAATGAACTTAACGGGAATAAAGAACTTCGCATCAGTGAATCCTATGTGTGCCATATCATCAAAAATGACGTGATATGTATCGGCATTCGTATTCAGCAGAGGTTTTGTCTCTGCATTTACATTCTGCCGGCAGCTTATCTGACAGAACGGCTTTTCCATTGTCTCTTCCGGAAAATCACCGAACAGCGCACCGTCAATATTGACACCGCAGGAAAATTCATCATTACTACGGCAGAGATAGTATGCCGTGCAGCCGCCGAGGGAATGCCCGGTAACACCTATACCGCGGCTGAGATCAATGCTTTCGGCATATCTTTCCTTCACTGCTTCAACTGCTTTTTCGATATCTTTTCCCCACTCCTTTGTCCGACCTTTCAGAAACGGGGTGTATTTGTTCTGAAACTCGTCAAACTTTTCATCAGCTTCGGCATATCCGAGTTTCTTCTTCATAAGCTTGTTCTGAGCGAGTACCGCACCTGCCATGCTTGTGTACATCGCTTTGTTTATACGCTTGTCAAACAGATCCGTCGTTCCGTCATCATAATCGTTCTCAAGGGCTTCGTGAGCATGACCGACAGAAGCGACTATATAGCCGCGGCTCGCAAGTGCGCACAGCAGAAATGTATTGCACTCGACATAAGCATTATATCCCATGCTGAACATTATCAGCGGAAATTTCCTGTCTGAAACGATCGGAACATCTTCGTAATACTCGGCGCAGTTCATATCATCACTGACATTTCTTATGTGATACGCTTTGATAAGCGCAGCCTTTTTTGCATCAGAAAATATCGCCGCGTATTTCTTTCCCGCGACAGTCTCCCTGTTTACAGGAAAGTACATTCTTACGGCGATCTTTCTGTCCTCTGTGCCGTCATCAACGACCTTTTTCCTGCCCTTATCGACTACGGTAAAGCATTTCGTTCCTACTGCAAATTCTCCTGAAGTGTAACCGGAAGGCGCAGTTATTTTTTCTTTTGCCGACATACTTTCACCTCATCTTTCTATCTTCTTTTTCATTACATCATAACAGAGATGATCTCCGAAAAACGAATCTGCACAGTGGTACTCCGTTTCTTTGTAACCTCGTTCAAGATATATTGTTTTCGCGGAAAGCGATGCGTCCACTTTGATCTCATCATAGGATTTACCGATCTCGTTCTCCGCAAATTCGATCAGCTTCCTGCCGTATCCCCTGCCCTGATATTTCGGAAGAACAAACCATCTGCATATCTCGTTTTCCTTTATGGTTACTGTACCCACTGCCTTCTGTTCATCATCGAAGATCAGATGAACACAGCCTTCCGAGATATCGGAGGAAATGCTTTCGACGCTGTGGTGTCTGATAAAGAATGTGACGGTTCCCGCGGGGTAATAATGCGGGTAAATCTCCGCGATCGTTTTGTGGGTTATTTCCTTAACCGCATCAAGATCCGATGCCTCTGCCTGTCTGATATCCATGCTGCCCTCCTGCGATAATTCGTCTTTCACCTTCCCGGCGAACCGGGTCATGTAATTAATTACTGATATTAATTATACCACATTCAGAGATATATTGCAACAGAAATAAAAAAGCAGTACAGATTTACTGTACTGCTTTTCAGATACTTGATAATTAAGTCTCGAGGTAACCGAAGTTGGACTTACCGGACTTCTTGATCTTGTACATCGCGTCGTCTGCCTGACCGATGATCTCTTCAACTCTCTTGGTGTTGTCTCTGATAACGGAGATACCGATAGAAACATTGACTGTGAAGTGATCTCCGGAGTCGCTGTCAAAGCCTTCTTTAAGGGTCTTAAGTATGCTCTCGGCAATAAGCGACGGATCGTTGGTGTCAGCGTCCTTGATACAGATAATGAACTCATCGCCGCCGTAACGACCTACCATACCCTTATCGCCTACCGCATTCTTAAGAGTCGTAGCGGTAAAGCGGAGTACCTGGTCACCGGTTGCGTGGCTGTACTGGTCATTGTAGAACTTAAAGTCATCGATATCAACGAACAGGATAGCGAACTCGCTCTTTCTTGCGGCGATAAGCTCGATCTCGTTGTTGATCGCAACTTCGATAGTCTCACGGTTGAATACATTTGTGAGGGAGTCGAAGGAAGCGCGTGCTGTAAGTACATTCTCGCTCTTCTTTGCACGGTCGATATCAACGATAACGCCGACGATCTTTATGGGCTTGCCATCCTGGTCAAGAATGGACGATGTACGGATAAGAACCCATATATAGTCGCCGTAGATGTTCTTGATACGGTACTCATTATGCTTGAAGTTCTCGCCCTTCTCGAGCTTCTGGAGGTCAGCCGTATATCTGTCAGCATCTTCGGGGTGGACCTTACACTTGATAAGGAAGCTGTCCGCGAAGTGATCGGAAGGAGCGCGGTAGCTGAACTTCTTGTTGAAGTTGTTGGAGAATGTAACTTCCTTTGTAGAAAGGTTCCATTCAAAGATGATATTGTCGGACATGTCGATGATCGTTCTGTAACGGGACTCGCTGACGATGATGTTATCGACGATATCATTGAATACTCGTGCAAGATCGCCGTACTCGTTCTTGGACATTATATCCACACGCGCGTCATGATCGCCGCGGCTGATCTTGATAAGTATATCCTGTATTTTGTAGAGGGGCTTTGTTACGATCACGATAAGAATGATAGCTGCTGCGAGGAAGATTATGATAAGTGCGACTGCAACGCCTGTAACTGTGCCGTAGCTTGAGGAAGAAGCCTGGATAGCTCTTGCTGTTTCCTGGTAGGAAACCGACTTCCAGCCGCTGTCAGTAGCCGAAACATAAGCCACTACAGTACCGTCCGCATTGTAGTTCTTGGAGGGAGCAGCTGTTGCTGCCTTTACGGCGTCCTTATAAGGTGCGCACTGTGCGGTTGCATCGTTCTGATCGTAGTTGCCGCCGTATGTTTCGCCTGCAACGCCTGTTGCGATAGAATTGAGGGGATCTACTACGAAAACAAGTCCCTTGGACTGCTTGATGATGTTGGAGATACCTGTGTTCTTGAACACAAGACCTACGTTGTAGTTGTTGACCTTGCTCTTTACGGAAACGCCGTAAGTGTTCTTTCCGTCCTCATTGAAGAACACGGGAACATTATCCTGTGCATTTACCTCACAAGCTCCTGCTGCATTTGTGACTGTTTCCGCAACAGCACCGGCCTTGAGCACGATATTGTTGCTGCCGTCATAAACGACTGCACTTGAAAGTGTACCGCTTGTTACGAGAGAGTTCAATGCATTTTCCGCCGCGGTATATTCTGCGCTTCCGGAACTGAATGTACCGGAAGTGAACTTCTGTACAGCGGGCAAAGCTGTGATAGTGTTGTATCTGTCGGTGATATCCTTGGTGTAGCGGTCAAGGTTTGATGCCTGCATCGTGGACACATCGGCAAGGTACTTGTCGAACATCGACTGTGACGTTGACGAGAGCTGGAGATTGAGGAACACACTGAAAGCTGCCATAGTAACAATAAGAAGTAATGCGGCAACGATCATCAGTTTCATTTTGACTTTCATATCTGTAGAACACGCTCCAATTCAATATGATGTATGGGTAATCACCATTTAATATATAATATCACAAAAAAAGCAAAATGTAAATATTTTAGCAAGATTTTGTAACTTTGACTTAATTCAACGATTGAATTTTGTTAGTTTTGACCATACGTTTGCACATAAATATGCTCCCCGCACCCACATTCAGCTGAGCACGGGGAGCCGATATCACATTCCGAAATTCTTTTTGAGATCGTCGGTAAACTTTTTCAGTCTTTCCGAGAATCCGCTCTTCTTTTCGTAGTTCTTTTCTGTGAGCTGCTCGGAGAACGCTATAAGAGCGTCCTTCTGCTTCTTGTTGAGGTTCTTCGGCACTTCAAGAACTACCTTTACGAGCTGATCGCCTCTTCCGTCACGCTGGAGACGCTGAACGCCCTTTCCGCGGAGTCTGAAAATGGTATCGGGCTGCGTTCCCGCCGGAACGGTGTAAGTAACATTTCCGTCGATAGTCGGCACGGTTATCTCATCGCCGAGCACCGCCTGGGAGTATGTTATCGGGATCTCCGTCCAGATATCGAAGCCCTTTCTCTCAAAGAGAGCGTCCTTCTTTACAAAGATCTTGACATTGAGATCGCCGCGCTGACCGCCGTTCTGACCCATATTACCCTGCCCTGCAACGCGGAGGATCTGTCCGTCATCTATGCCGGCGGGGATATTTACTGTAACGGTCTGCCTCTTCTGCACGCGTCCCGTACCGCGGCAGGTCTGGCACGGAGAATCTATGGTCTTGCCGCGTCCGCCGCACTTGGTACATGCTCTTGTGGACTGCATACTGCCGAACAAGGTACGCTGCGTGAAGCGTATCTTTCCGGTGCCGCCGCACTCGGAGCAGGTCTTGGGCGTCGTACCCGGCTGTGCGCCGTTTCCGTTACAGGTGTCGCAAACCTCGGAACGGTTTACCTCTATACTTGCGGAAACGCCCTTGCAGGCTTCCATAAAGCTTATCGTGTAGCTTGTCGATATATCGGAGCCGCGTCTCGGAGCATTCGGATTTGCGCTTGCTCTCGAAGAACCTCCCATACCGCCGAAGAACGAATCGAAGATATCTCCGAGGTCTATGCCGTCTTCCGACGAGAATCCGCCGCTGAAACCGCCGAATCCTCCGAAACCGCCGGGTCCTCCCGCGCCGTAGGAAGGATCGACGCCGGCATGTCCGAACTGATCGTATCTCTGTCTTTTCTGCGGATCGGAAAGAACGTCGTTAGCTTCGTTTACTTCCTTGAATTTCTCCGCTGCCTGAGGATCGTCCGGGTGCAGATCGGGGTGGTACATCTTCGCCATTTTACGGTAGGCTTTCTTTATCTCGTCTTCCGTAGCGCCCTTCTGTATGCCGAGGACCTCATAATAATCACGTTTTTCCGCCATACTTACCTCCTCACTCCGTACTGCGGAGTGACTGTTGTGAAATACAGCACAGTGCTATCGGGCAAAATACCCGACAGCACCCTGCTTCGTTATAGGATCTTTTTATCAGTTGGCATCTTTAAAATCCGCGTCAACAATGTTGTCGTCGGGATTGCCGCCCATGGAGCTTGTTCCCTCGCCCTGTACGTCGGGGCCTGCTGCTCCGGGCTGTCCGCCTGTCTGCTGATATACTCTCTGTGCTACTTCGTAGAACGCCTTCTGGAGTTCGTCCTTCGCGTTCTTGATAGCGTTGATGTCGCTGCCCTTGAGAGCTTCCTTGAGCGCATCGAGCTTCGGGTTAACAGCGTCCTTGTCGGACTGTGTTACCTTATCGCCGAAGTCGTTCATGGACTTCTCTACCTGATATACCATCTGGTCTGCCTCATTGCGGGCATCGATCTCTTCCTTCTTCTTTGCGTCCTCAGCAGCGTATGCTTCCGCTTCCTTGACAGCCTTGTCTATATCTTCCTTGCTCATATTGGTGGAAGCTGTGATGCTGATGTGCTGTTCCTTGCCTGTGCCGAGATCCTTTGCGGAAACGTTGACGATACCGTTCGCGTCTATATCGAACGTAACCTCGATCTGCGGTACACCTCTGGGAGCGGGAGCGATACCGTCGAGACGGAAGGTACCTATGGACTTGTTGTCCTTTGCGAATTCACGCTCACCCTGGAGGATATTGATATCAACGCTGGGCTGATTATCAACGGCTGTGGAATATACCTGTGTCTTCTTGGTCGGGATCGTTGTGTTTCTCTCGATCATTCTCGTGCAAACGCCGCCGAGTGTCTCGATACCGAGTGACAGAGGTGTTACATCGAGGAGCAGGAGACCTGTTACTTCCTTATTGAGAACACCGCCCTGGAGTGCAGCACCCATTGCTACGCACTCATCGGGGTTGATGCCCTTGAACGGCTCCTTGCCGAAGTAGTTCTTGACTGCGTCCTGAACTGCGGGGATTCTTGTGGAACCGCCGACGAGAAGGATCTTGTCGATCTCGCTAAGCTTGAGTCCGCTGTCGCTTACAGCCTGTTTCAGCGGTCCCATTGTAGCTTCTACAAGGTCAGCTGTAAGTTCGTTGAACTTCGCTCTTGTAAGAGTTACGTTGAGGTGCTTCGGGCCTGTCGCGTCAGCTGTAATATACGGGATATTTATATTTACGGAAGTGGAGTTGGAAAGTGCGATCTTCGCCTTTTCAGCTTCATCTTTCAGTCTCTGCATAGCGAACTTGTCGTTCTTGAGGTCTGTTCCGTCGCTCTTCTTGAATTCAGCAACGAGGTAGTCGATTATTCTCTGGTCGAAGTCATCGCCGCCGAGACGGTTGTTGCCTGCTGTTGCAAGAACTTCCTGAACACCGTCGCCTATCTCGATAACGGATACATCGAATGTACCGCCGCCGAGGTCATATACAACGATCTTCTGGTCTTTCTCCTTGTCTATGCCGTAAGCAAGTGCAGCAGCCGTAGGCTCATTGATGATTCTGTGGACCTTAAGTCCTGCGATCTGACCTGCGTCCTTTGTAGCCTGACGCTGGGAGTCGGTGAAGTAAGCGGGGACTGTGATAACAGCGTCCGTTACCTTCTCTCCGAGGTAGTTTTCAGCTTCGGTCTTGAGCTTCTGGAGTATCATCGCGGAGATCTCCTGGGGAGTGTACTTCTTTCCGTCGATATCTACCTTGTAATCGCTGCCCATGTGGCGCTTGATTGAGATGATAGTTCTTTCGGGGTTTGTAACTGCCTGGTTCTTTGCGAGCTGACCTACAAGTCTCTCGCCGTCCTTGGTGAATGCAACGACGGAAGGAGTTGTTCTGCTTCCCTCGCTGTTTGTGATGACGGTAGCTTCGCCGCCCTCAATAACAGATACGCACGAGTTTGTGGTACCTAAGTCGATTCCTATGATTTTAGCCATAATAGTTGCCTCCGTTCAATTTATATATTTATTGATGTTATGCCGCTTTGTGCGGCTGTCAATATTTACTGCTACTGCGCCACCGAGACCATTGCGAATCTCAGCACCTTTGTTCCTATACGGTAGCCGTTCTGGAACACTGTAACGATCTTTCCGCTTTCGTGGTCATCGCTCTGCACCTGCTGGACTGCCTGGTGCATCGACGGATCGAAATCCTCTGTCGGCACCTTCTCGACTCCGAGCTTTTCAAGTGTCTCGTTGAAGGAGTCGTAGATCATCTGCACGCCCTTCTTGTAGCTTTCGTCCGAGCAGTCAGCCGCCAGCGCTCTTTCAAGGTTGTCGAGCACCGGAAGGAATTCTCCCACCACTCTCGCGGTTATATCCGGCATCATCTCTGTCTTTTCCTTGGCAGTACGCTTGCGGTAGTTGTCGTATTCCGCCATGTTGCGCATCAGCTGGTCTTTCAGCGACGCTATCTCCGCGTCCTTCGGATCCGCCTTTTCCTCCGGGGGATCTGCGGTTTCTGTTTCTTCGGCGGGCTCCGCTTCTTTCACAGTCTCCTCTTCAAGGATCTCTTCTTCTTTTTTCTCACTCAATTTTCTCTTCCTCCTTTTCATCGGTAAAATCATCTCCTTCCGAATCGCCGCCGTCTCTTGAGAGAAGGTCGCTTACTTTATCGGTGAAATATTCTATATAAGGAATGATCTTTTTGTATTCAAGCCTCATCGGTCCTATGACTCCGAAGCCTCCTGCACTTTCTCCGTCCTTGCTGAACGTTCCGGTTATCATGCTGGAGTTCGAGATGACGAAGGTATCATTTTCCTGCCCGAACAGCACGTTTATGCCGGAGAAGGTATTGTCGAACGCCTTTGTGAGTTCATCTTTCTTCCGGAGCACCGCGGCTATCTCTGTGCCTTTCAGCTCGCTGCATTCGATAAGGTTTTCCTCGCCCTCGATATGCACGCTCTCGTTCATCATATCCGCCGACAGCTCCGCGATGCCTTTCAGCAGCGGCGACAGCGTTATGATATAGCTTCCGAGTGCTGCCGAGAGATTGTCGATATACGCGTCCGACAGCTCGGTAAGGTTGAGTCCCTGCAGATTATTGTTAGCGAAATCCCGGAAGAAATCCATCTGTTCGTGGGTAAGATCGAACGACAGCCGGCACACGCGGTTCTTAACTCCGCCGCCCGACGTCATCATCATCAGAACGTACATTCTGCGTCCGGTAGGAATGACCTCAACTTTGGTTATGACCGAGAACTTGTTCGCGTCGTTGGCTGAAACAATCGCGCATTTTGTGATATCCGCGAGAGCTCTTGCCGCGTTCTCGATTATGACCTCATCGGTCATGCCCTCCATATCCTCGAATATCCGGTCTATCTCCTGCCTGTCAGCTTCGGGTATCTGCTTTTCGGCAAGCCGGCTTATATACAGCCTTAATCCCTTGTATGTGGGGACACGTCCTGCGGAAGTGTGGGGGTGCTCAAGCAGACCCTGCTGTTCAAGAGCAGCCATTTCGTTGCGGATAGTGGCGGACGACACCTGAATATCGAGCAGTTCCTGAACTGCCTTCGAGCCTATCGGTTCACCTGTGCGGATATACTCGTCAACTATGGTATCGAGTATCTTATACGCTCTTCTTTCCACTTTCCCGCCTTCTTTCCTTTCTGCGCGTTCAAGTCAATACAGTTTAGCAGTCTTGGCTGCTGAGTGTTAGCACTCTATCTCCCCGAGTGCTAAACATACTATATCACTTTTTCCTCCGGTTGTCAATAGTTTTTGCAAATTTTTTTCATTTTATTTGATAACCCTTGCCTTGAACCTGTATTTATGGTATAATACAGGTAAAATCTATATATTCCGGAGGCATATCATGAAAGACTTTCTTGAACTCGCTAAGGCAAGATACTCTGTGCGCAGATTTGACGGCTGCGATATCCCGGAGGAGGATATAAACAAAATCATAGAAGCCGGTATAGCCGCGCCTACAGGCGTAAACTACCAGCCTGTAAAGATCTGGGCATTCAGAAGCGCAGAAGCACGCGAAAAGCTGTTATCCTGCACCAAGATGAAATTCATCGAGCCTGCAAAGGTGATATTTGCCGTTGGCGCCGACCCGACACACGCATGGGTGCGTCCCTTCGATCAGAAGAACATTGCGGATATCGACGCGGCTATCGTTATAACCCACATGATGCTTGAAATACACGATCTCGGCTACGGCTCCACATGGATCGGTCATTTCGACCCGGATGCCCTTGCGGAGCTTTTCCCGGAGACGAAAGATTACAGCATGGTAGGGCTCCTTCCCGTAAGCGGCATAGATATGGAGCCGTCCGAACGCCATGCTCTGCGCAAGCCGGTATCGGAAATGGTAACATTTCTTTAATTTTTTTCAGAAAAGTTTTCAGCTGTATAACTTCTGAACATCTGATATGTTATAATAAAGCCACAAAAGGAAAAGAAGCACCGCAAAAATGCGGTGATAATGCAGAAGGAGGCTTTATTATGTGTGCAAATTTCGGATTTGATTACGATAATGACGGCATCACAAGCTGGGAGGACGATTATTTCGGCTGCCGCATCACCAAGGACATTCTCGAAACCAAGACGGATCGTATCTACGACGCGTGGCTCGACGACATCTACCTCGGTGACGACATCAAAGAAGCTGTGTGATGCCATCGGCGGAGGAAAGCTATGACATTCGACAAAACTTCGGCGGCTCTCGACAGAGCCGCTGCTTCGGGAGAGGAGACCGGCGCTTCAATAGTCGTGAATATCGGCGGAAAGACTGTTTTTACTCACAATGCCGGACTCGCTGACGCGGAAAACTCTGTTCCCTTCACAGAAAATACGATCTGCCGCGCCTTTTCATGCACCAAAGTGGCAACCTCGGTGGCTTGTATGCTGCTCGTTGAGCGCGGCATTCTCGATACTGCGGACGATCTTTCGTGGTACATTCCGGAGTTCTCCCGCCCGTTCTTTATCAGGGACGGCAAGAAGACCGACAGCCCGCCTGTAAAGATCAGGGATCTGCTGAACATGACCTCGGGTATCCCCTACCCCGGAGCCGGACGTGAAGGAAGCACGGAGACCGATTCACTATGGGGAAGGCTTGATGCGAGCATAAGGGAAGGTCACTCCATGACAACGCAGGAATGGGCTGCGGAAGCGGGAAAATGCCCTCTTCTGTACCCTGCGGGAAGCGAGTGGATGTACGGAGCGTCTGCCGATATCCTCGGAGCGGTCATTGAAAAGGCTGCCGACACCGATCTCGGCGAATTTATGCGGAAGAACATCTTCTCTCCGCTGGGTATGAACGATACCGCCTTCTTTGTTCCGCCGGAGAAGCGTGACAGGCTTGCGGTTCTTTATGACGGAGCCGGCAGTTCCCGTAAAAAGCCGGATTATGTGAACCTGTGCATCTACGACTGCGACAGCGAACCCGCATTCCATTCCGGCGGCGCGGGACTGTTCTCTACCGCGTCGGATTACTCAAAGCTTGGCGCGGAGCTGGCTTACGGCACCGTGGGCATAATCAGCAGAAAAACAGTGGATATGATGCGCCGGAACGGACTTTCGCCGGAACAGCGCCGCACTCTGAACTGGGATTCCGTCCGCGGATTCGGCTACGGAAATCTGATGAGAATGCTGGAGGACCGGAATGAAGCGGGACTAATCGCCTCGGAAGGTGCATTCGGCTGGGACGGCTGGACCGGAACCTACCTGCTCTGCGACACATCGGAGAAGCTGTCGGTCACGCTGTTTCTTCAGCGCTGCGGCGCAGGCACTACACGGCTGTCAAGATGCGCGGTGAACACCGTTTATGCTGCTCTGATACAAAATTAGTATCTATCCGCAGACAAAAACCAAGTAATTTTGTCACAATTCAGATATGCGCGCAGAGCGCGCTCCATAATTGTGAATTGTGCATTGTGCATTGTGAATTTGTCTATACTGATCCGCTCAAAAAACGATCAACAGAAAAAATGCTGCTGTACAAAAACAGCAGCATTTTCTTATTTTAACTTTTACGGGACAGGCTATATCTTCTTTTTTATTGTAAAGATATTGCAGCCGTCCTCATGGCGATACAGAACTTCATCCATACTCTTTTTGACCATATAGATGCCAAGACCGCCGATCTGGCGCTCCGCAGCGGAAAGAGTAACATCGGGATCTTCTTTTGCAAGCGGATCGTATGGAGTACCGCTATCAATGAATGTGATAACTACCGACAAAGGGTCGCCCTCGAAGTCCACTTGTATGCGTGCCTCTCCAACTCCCGTAGTATAGGCATAATGCGCTATGTTGACAAATATCTCCTCGACAGCAACATCAAGCTGCATCTGCGGCTTCATCTTACATTCCCGCTCCTCAAGGAGCGCATCTACAAAGCCGAGCACATCGGGAAGATTTTCCGTCCGGGCTTCTATCTTTAGTTCCTTCATAGACACTCCTTTGTTCCGACGACTGCGCTGAAAAAATTACTCTATATTGAGAATATCAACGAATCCGGTAACATCAAAGATCTCCATTATCGTCTCGTTTGCTCCGGTAACAGTCATCTCGCCCTGCTTATTCATTGTCTTCTGTGCGGAAAGAAGTACTCTGAGTCCTGCAGAAGATATGTATTCAAGTGCCGAGAGATCAAAAACAAGATTGTTGATACCGTTAAGAGATGTCTTGAGCTCAGCTTCAAGCTCGGGAGCTGTTGTGGTATCGAGTCTTCCCTCAAGTGCAATTGAAAGCTTGCTTCCATCCTGTTTTTTGTTAATAGTCATAATTAAACATTTCCTTTCGAGATATCATTAATGCCGAAGCATTTCCACTAATATTATAATACAAAATTATCCGGTTGTCAATATATAAATTTATTTAATTCATACATAAGTTACTTTAATCCATAATATCGAAAACGGAAGTGAGGTGTGCCGAGTAGCGAAGTATCTGTGTAGCGTCCTTTGCGGTGAGCGTACTGTTGCCGCATACTTTTGCGACGGAAAGCAGATATTCATTGACTATTCCGTCCGAGCCCCTTATCAGAGAGGGCTTGCCTACATCATACAGGAGTATCTGCACAGCGTCCTTGGAATCGACATAACCGTCGCCGTTAACATCACCGTACCGTCTTAAAGTCAGATTCTTCACTGTCGAAGATGCTGAAGGGGTAACGCTGATTTCGTCCGTTACACATCTCGGCATAGATACCGTTATTATATAGTTCTGACCGGTCTGTACATTATCGAACGCATAGTTTCCGTCTGTCGTATATACGGTATCGAGAACTGTCCTGTTCTTATCGAGAAGCCGTACAGTTACTGTTCCATCGTTATCGCCGTATCCGGAGACCGTTCCTCTTATCCTGTCGGCGGTAACATTGATGTTAACGCGCTTATGACCGGGATCCCAGAGCTCGATGTTCTCCTGTCCGCCGTCTGCAACGTATGAGATGCTGCTTCTTGTTATATCGATGCTGTGGCTTCCCGCGGAAGCGGTGCTCTTGACTTTCATTGTCGCGGTAAGTCTTATGCCGCTGCTTAAGTCTATGGAATATTTTGCATTTGTGGCGGAGAGGCTGAAGAAACCGCTTCCGGAATTAGCCATACTTCCGCTGATATAATTTCCGGCGTATCTGCTGTCAAACTGATCGTTTGAGTACCACGAAACCACCTCAAAAACAGTAGGGTCAAATGTGGCTCTGAACGATACGGTGTCGGCGTCATGTTCGCATTCCGGGATATCTATGTACACGGTGAATGTGCCGGAGGGCGTAACATCTGTTGCTGAAGCGCTTATACCGCCTCCGGTGATATAAGTTACGCTGCCAGGATCCGTGTCATCACCGCTCTCGGAATAATTATAATGTATCGTAATGTTTAATAAATATAAATCGTACTGCTCAAAAAGACTGTACCAGTCTGATATGCTGCCTTTATACCAGATATCTTCCAATCTGTCATTGTAGGCAAAAGCTCCTTTTCCTATCCGCTCAAGCCCGTCAGAAAGATAAACCTTACTCAGATACTCGCAGGCAGTCACAGCATACTGTGCTATCTCCACAACACTGTCCGGTACAGTAAGGGATCTGAGCCCGGTGCTTGAAAAAGCAGCGGAGCCGATATACCTTACTCCCTCCGGGACAGTTATACTCTCAAGTGCGGTGCAGTACGCAAAAGCGTCATTTCCGATGCGGGTCACTGTATTGGGGATTGTTACTCTCTCCAGGTTCTGCAGTCCGTAAAACGCGTAATCGCCTATGGAAGTGATGCCCGGTTTCAGAATGACTCTCTCAACGAGTTCGGCGTATTCTCCTCCGTAGAAAGGAGAGTCAGCCGAATCGGCGTAATCCTCCATATCACCTGTACCGCTTATCTGCAGGGTCCCCAGATTGCCGATTATCCAAGAAAGACTGCCGATCGTTCCCTCGGCTATGATTTCTTCAGCTCCGGCATCTATACCGAGTGAAGGTATTATCTCCGGAGCGCCGGAACCGAATACTCCGAAAGCCATACATACGGCAGCCGCACACGCAGCGATCTTTTTTGCAAGACTGATCTTTTTCATAAAGCATATCCTCCCGGTTCTGTTATACAAGTCTGTCAAATATCGAAGTCATTCCTACGTCATAGCGCAGTATCTGTGTTGCGTCCTTTGAGCACGGATCTCCGCTTCCGGTAATATCCGCGACTTGCAGCAGATATGTATCTGCCGTGCTGCCGGCGCTCTTTATCATCGAGGGCAGTCCCGCCTCATAGCGAAGGATCTGCGTTGCGTCTTTGGCATCAACGAACGTGTCGCCGTTCACATCTCCGTATTTTCGCAGAACGATATCCTGCTCCGTCACAGAGTCTCCTGCCGTGAAAGTTACCGTTCTCGGCGCACAGCGCGGCATTGAAGCACGCACAGAATATGATGCGCCGGGAGTAAGCCCGGAGAACACATAATCCCCGTCAACCGCGGTCATACTGCTTACCGCCCTGCCGTCGGGATCGAGCAGCGTGACGGTTACGATGCCCTTGTTATCGCCGTAACCGGAGACATGTCCGACAACAGAATCCGACGATACCGACAGCGTCACCGATGTGCTTGTTGGATACCATAAAGACTCGTGACCGGAACGGAATGCACCCGCTTCTTCAAAATAAATCCTGTGACCGCCCGCAGAGGCGTTCTCCTTAACCTTCATTTTCGCTGTGAGCAGTATGCCTTCGCTGAGATCCGCACCTGCCGCGGATGCGTCAAGAGCTATATAATTGGCACCGCGGTCAGCGAGACTGTCCGGTATGTATTTTCCTATATACGCCGGTGAACCGGTGTCGGAAGAATACCATGATACGACTTCAAACGCGCCGGAGTCAAATTTCACCGTAAAATACAGGGAATCAGCTTTCTTTGCACAGGGCGGGATATAGATATCAAGATCAAATGTCTCGCTGGGAATGAGAGATGTCTTTTTAACGTTCAGTCCGCTTTCTTGATCCGGAAGCAGCGGAGATGCCGCGAAAACAAAGCTGACATAATCGTCAACTCCCAGATACGAACGCACTTCATCGTCTGTTTCAAGCCCGGACGGCTCAAATACCAAATACCATTCGTTTTGAGTGCCGCTGTAATAAACTGCGTCAAGGAGAGGATCATTTGCAAGCATACCGGAACCTATCGCCAAAACCGAGTCCGGTATATAGACCATTTCAAGCTCGTCACAGCGTGCAAACGCATAATTTCCGATACTTTTCACAGCAGTCGGAATACTGATGCCGACAAGCGAATCACAGTCGTACAGAGCGCGGTCACCGATCACTTCAAGTGAAGCCGGCAATGTCAGATACTCCAGCGAAAGGCAGGAGCTGAATGCGCTCTCACCTATCGTGACCACCCCCTCAGGAAGCTCGGCGCTCACAAGTGATGTGCAGTAGGCAAATGCCTTATCGCCGATCTCCGTGACATTCTCCGGTATGACAATGCTCCTTATACGGGAATGGGAGAATGCATCGTCGGGAATTGCGGTTATCCCTGCCGGCAGCCGCACACTATCAGCATTGCACATTTCAAATGCGCCCGTACCTATCGAAACAACGCTGTCGGGAATGTAAATATAGTCTATCGCGGCGGAAGTGCCGGTATTGCAGAACGCTTCATCACCTATTGCGGTAAGCGTATCGGGAAGGCTTATGCTCTTTACATTGGTCAGTCCTTCAAATGCGTAATCACCGATGCTTGTAACGCCGCTTTCTATAACTATAGCCGTGATACTGTTCCGGAGCGGCTTCCACCTTGTTTCCGGCTGATCGTACATTGCCCCTGTTCCGATCACGGTAAGGGTTCCTTCGTTGTCGAGCTTCCATGAAAGGTCATCTCCGCAGATCCCGCTGCTTTCGGCACCTGCCGTTATTCCGAGGAGCGGCTGTCCGACAGGTCCACTTGGCACACATGACATCGCAAGCGTCATACCAACGGCTGCCGCGACAGCTGCCGCACGTCTCGCCGCAGCGCTCTTACTGCGTTTCCTCATCGTCTTCCCCTCCCTGATATTTTTTCGCTCTTTTCCTTTTTTTCGACTTTTTCGCAAGCACCACACAACCTATCATCGCCGACGGTATAATCACCGCGGCAGCTACTCCCGTGGCGGGATTTATGGGTCGCCCCCCGTTTCCGCCGGTACTGTTTCCGGAGATGATCTCCGGCTCCGGGTAGTATTCGTTCACAGTGTCGATTATCATGTACGGCGAAAACGAGTTGGCGCGGAAGCATATCTTTGCCGTGCCGTCCTCGGAGGTGATGCTGCTTGCGATAAGTCTCGGAAATCCGTCTGCGATATGATATACGCGGAGCGCATCGGGAGATGTCTTCATTCTCTCCGGAAGCGGAATCGCAAGCTCGATATAACCGCTGCCAAGCGTCGAGATCAGAGAGCCGGTCTCGGTTCCGCGAAGTGTTATGTCGAATGTATATCTGTCGTGGCTCTCAAGCAGAAGGTTTGCCACTGCATGCTGTGCATCGGCACCGTAAGGATCGGTGTTCCGAAGCTCTACGACAGTATCTTCCGTGAAGAAGTAGGACTTTGTGGAAAGCCGTATCTTACCGTCGGAAAGACCGGAAAGCTGTGAATCGAGTGTTATCTTCACATCGCGCGTAGTTTCCGGCATATCGCTTCCTGTCGGTTCCTCATCGACAGGTTCTTCATCGAGAGGCTCCTCATACCAGTCGTCCGGATCATCTTCATCATCGTATATGCTGTCCTCCTCATCGGGCGGGTCAACGGTTTCATCGTCGGGATCATATACCTCCTCGATCTCGTCGGGGGTATCGTCGGTCCGTGAGGTTGTGCGCTGCGTGACTTCCTCGCGTTTTGTAGTCGTTGTAAATATGGGACCGGACCCGTTTCCGTTAATACGAACTGCGGCATTGCGGTCAGCGGGTGACCAGAGCTCAACAAACTCATATCCGTTGTCCTTTACATAGGAAACGCTTGATGTCACGAGTCTGAAATCATAGCTGCCGGTAGGAGCGTTCCTGTTTACCTCCGCTTCCGCGTAAAACCGAAGCCCTCTGCTGAGATCAATCGCTCTCTGCGCATTCGCGGAAGTCACTACAAAGAAGCCGTCGCCGCTGTTGGATACAGCATTCGGAACATCGGCTCTCCACGAAATTATACTGAACACATAGGGGTCATACTCCACGCGGACGGAAAGGGTATCCGCATTCGCGCTGCGGGGTATATCGACATACACATTAAACCGGTCACCGGGAGCCGCTTCGGTCACAGATGTGCTTATTCCGTTCAGCGAAGCTGCGGCAGCGGGAACCGAAAGCATGAATAATACGGCAAAAACCGCAACAAGAGCCGGTACAGCTCTGAATATCCTTCTCATATCATCGTCCTTCTGAAATAAAAACGAACATTGTCATGCCGTTAAGAGCATAAATTATCACTTTATATTATAACATCTTTTTCCGTTTTCGTCAACAGTTTCGTTTATATAAAAATCCGCCTGCCGGACCCCCGCAGGCGGAACTATATCACGGAGTATATGTACCGAATGCATCGACAGCTTCATCAACCGTCTTTATGCTGTTTATTAATTTAAACGGTATATCAGAGACTTCCGTCTCTCTCGTCCTTGCAGACGAAACTGAAAGAACGCACTACCGCGTCATGCCAGCCGGCTATGAGCCTTTCACGCTCGCCGGCGTCCATCTCCGGCTCAAATGTCACTGCCCCGTCATCTATCGCAGCTATCTCTTCAATGCTCCCGAAATAACCGCAGCCGAGACCTGCAAGGAAACACGCACCGAGCGCCGTGGATTCCACTATCTTCGGGCGTATAACGGTCTTGCCGGAAATATCCGCCTGGAACTGCATCAGAAAGTTGTTGGAACTTGCACCGCCGTCCGCCTTGACAGCACCGATATTTCCGGTATCCTTTTCCATTGCCGTCATAACGTCGCAGACCTGGTATGCGATAGATTCAAGTGCCGCGCGCACTATATGCGCTCTTCCCGCCGCCCGTGTCAGCCCGGAAATAACACCTCTCGCTCCGCTGTCCCAGAATGGTGCGCCGAGACCTACGAATGCCGGAACAACATAAACTCCGCAGCTGTCCGGGACACTGAGGGCTATGCGCTCTGTTTCCGCAGCGGTCTTTACCATCTCCATCTCGTCTCTGAGCCACTTGACCACGGCTCCCGCGATAAATACCGAGCCTTCAAGGGCATAGGTCACCTTCCCGCCTATGCTCCATGCGATCGTTGTGAGCATACCTCCGGTGGATACCGCGGCATCGCTGCCCGTGTTCATCAGCAGGAACGCTCCCGTGCCGTAGGTGTTCTTGACATCGCCCTTTTCGAAGCAGCGCTGACCGAACAGCGCGGACTGCTGATCTCCCGCACAGCCGCATACCGGTATGCTTCCGCCGAATATCTCCGGTGCAGTATCGCAGATATGCCCGGAAGAATCCACCGCCCTCGGCATCATCGAAGCCGGCATCCCGAGCAGCTCAAGTATATCCCTGTCCCACTCAAGAGTGTGTATGTTGAACAGCATCGTGCGCGAAGCGTTGGTATGATCGGTGACATGCGCCTTTCCGCCGGAAAGCTTCCACATCAGCCAGCAGTCCACCGTTCCGAAAAGAAGCTCTCCTCTTTCGGCACGCTCTCTTGCTCCCTCAACGTTGTCAAGTATCCACTTTATCTTTGTCGCGCTGAAATACGGGTCTATAAGCAGTCCCGTCTTTTCGCGTATCAGATCGGTAAGTCCCCGCTCTTTCAGCGATTCGCACATAGGCGCGGTTCTGCGGCACTGCCAGACTATCGCGTTATATACAGGCTTTCCGGTGTTCTTATCCCAGACTATTGCTGTTTCACGCTGGTTGGTTATGCCAATCGCAGCGATATCGGACGCGGAAAGCCCGGCTTTCTTCATGGCGCTCCGGCATACTTCCAGCTGTGATTCCCATATCTCCTCCGGGTCATGCTCCACATATCCGTTGCCCGGAAAATACTGTGTGAATTCCTTCTGCGCAACAGAAACAACATTCGCCGACTTGTCAAAAATGACCGCGCGCGATGATGTAGTACCCTGATCCAGTGACATTATATATTTCATAGATCACACTCCGATAAATACAATTATACATTATTATATCATAACAGCAGTGCAAATTCAATAGAAAAAACAAAAAATCCGGCAGCAAAAAAGCCGCCGGATCTCTGTATGATGCTGTGATTTAAGCCTTGCCAACGGAACCGAAGATCTCCATCTTCTCCTTGACCTTAGCCTTGATAGCCTCAAATCCGGGAGCGAGAAGCTTTCTGGGATCGAAGCCCTTGCCTTCGAGATCCTTGCCTGCTTCGATGTACTTTCTTGTAGCTTCCTGGAATACGAGCTGGCACTCGGTATTAACATTGATCTTTGCAACGCCGAGGGAGATAGCCTTCTTGATCTGATCGTCCGGGATACCTGTACCGCCGTGGAGTACGAGAGGCATATCGCCTACCTTAGCCTTGATAGCTTCAAGTGTCTCGAAGCTGAGTCCGGGCCAGTTCTCGGGGTACTTGCCGTGGATATTTCCGATGCCGGCAGCAAGCATTGTAACGCCGAGATCAGCGATCTTCTTGCACTCTTCGGGATCTGCACACTCGCCCATACCAACAACGCCGTCCTCTTCACCGCCGATAGCGCCGACTTCAGCCTCAAGAGAGAGACCGAGAACGTCACAGGTGTTTACGAGAGCTGTTGTCTTTGCGAAGTTCTCCTCGAAGGGGAGATGTGAGCCGTCGAACATTATGGACGAGAAACCTGCGTTGATGCAAGCCTTTGCGCCTTCAAATGTACCGTGGTCAAGGTGGAGAGCAACAGGAACGGTGATGCCGAGGGAGTCGATCATACCGTTTACCATGCCGACTACTGTCTTATAGCCGCACATATACTTTCCTGCACCCTCGGAAACACCGAGGATAACAGGAGATTTCAGCTCCTGCGCTGTGAGGAGTATAGCCTTTGTCCATTCGAGGTTGTTGATGTTGAACTGACCAACGGCGTATTTGCCGTCACGAGCCTTGTTCAGCATATCTTTTGCCGATACTAACATATTTGGGGTACTTCCTTTCGTGAAATATTATAGTTATATTCTACCACATCTTACATAAAAATGCAAGACATAATTTGCGTTTTTCGGAAAATTCGGTTAGCGCAGGCTTATATCCCGTTCCTATTCAAAAGATCTGTGATGCCGCGCAGACCTTCTATCGTCGCAGTCCGCTTTGTGCGCGCACGAGCCGGAGCGGCTGTCGCGGTGATCTGATCCGCGAGCTGACGCAGCACCGCGGAGACCCGTTCGTTAAGCTCGTCACGGCTTTTCGCGCGGATATTTGCCGACTGCATCAGCAGGAGCAGCCTTGTGTCCTCCGCTCCGAACATCTCCGTGAATTCGATGAAGTTGTCCGGCGTAATGTGATCGTCGTGGTGCTTTATCATAAACAGCACCTTCTCCGTCGTCCGTGTATCAGCGCCGTATTCCTCCAGAGCATCACCCGCCAGCATCACTCCGCGCTCCGCATGACCGTAGAACGTCATATAATCGCCTCTGTCCGCGGCGCAGTCCGGCTTTCCTGCCGCATGCAGGAGCAGCGCAAGTCTGACCTGGTAATCCGGCACCGCATATCCCACTGCACGGGCGGTGTGTTCATATAGCGTGTATTCCTGGTAATCGCTCTTCTGATCGAAGTTCTGCTGAACGCGGAGCAGCGGGAATATCCGGAACACGATCTCCGGGAACTGCAGCAGAGCGTCCGCAGCCCGCCTGCCAAGCAGAATGCGGCGGAAATAGCGCGCGATCTCATCGGGCATTATCCGCTCTATCAGTCCCGCGTTGTCGTTCATATTTTTCAGAGTGTATGAACTTATCTCCGCTTCACCGCGCGAAAGCTTCATCATAGCTGTCAGAATGCTCTCCGGGTTTTCCTGGAATGACGGGATAACCGTCTTTTCCGGCAGTTCACGCTTTTTTCGCTTACCGGAACTGCGTTCTCTCTCGATCTCCTCATATTTCTCTTCGTCTATTGCTTTGAGCACCGTCTTTTCTGCCGTGATGCAGGAAAGCCCGTCATAGGGGTCATAGATCCCGGAATCCGGATTGTAGGCAACGGTTTCGGAGGTGAATGTGCGCCGGCACATATCCTCATCTATGGTACGGCAGTATATGGGTTTTCCGCTTCCGTCAATACGAGAGCGGAACGGCGAGACTGAAATGCCCATACCTCCGTTGATGATGATAAGCTCACCGCGTTCGATCTGATCCGTCCGCACTTTGAAGGTTCTCTCAAAGATAGCAAGTATTCTGTCCGGCTCGGCATTGCAGACTATATCGAAATCCATAACGTGTTCACCGATATACATCAGATAAACGCACTCTCCCACAAGGTACGCTGTATAGTAATGGGCTTTCAGCAGCTCCATTACCTCAAGTACCGGCTTAGGTACGTCAAGCTTTCGTGAACTGTCGCCTTTCGGCGTTTCCATTGCAGGCGGTTCCGGTTCATTCACTTCGGGCGCCGGCTGCTCCGGAGCAGTTTTTTCCGGCTCAGCCGCTTCGGACACAGGCTGTCCGGCAGCAGGCTCCTCCTGTTCAGCCATATCCTGCATGGGCGGTTCCGGTACAGCCTCATGGTCTTGCACCTGTTCCGCTTTCGTTTCCGCAGATGTTCTTTCCGCCGAGCCGGTAATTTTCGGTTCTTCCGCGATGTATTTATGAACGCTTTTTTCATCTGCATCTGTATCGTCATCATAGTCATCTTCGTCATAGCCGTATTCCGTGTTTAAGTAAGCATACGGGTCAAAAGCGGATTTATACGCATGCTGATCACCGGATAAATGCTTAGGAAGATCACCTTCCTTATTCTTCCTGCCGTTCCCGGTGTAACCGTAATCATCTTCGTCATTGTCATCGGAAAGGACAAGATCAAGACCTATCTCTCTGCGAGCCAATACATCACCCCCTTATTGTAATCATCGCCGGCGGCAATACCGGAATTCATAATTCTTGATCGGATTTCACTCATGCCAGCCGTTGATACCGCTGCGCTCAAGTGCGCCGAATATGCGCTTTGAGAAGCCTCTGTCAGTTCGTTCCCTGTCCGCTATCCACGACTTCATTTCCTCACGCGCCGTATGCTTGTCCGCAGGACAAAGCGACTTCACCGGAACTATCCCGTTTCGCCGGCAGCAGGACATGATATCCTTTTCCGGCGCAAGGATCAGCGGACGGATAATAGACTGTCCCCTGTCGGGGTATTCCGTAACGGGCGAAAAGCAGCCGACTCTGCCCTCGTTGAAAAGGCACATGAGGAATGTTTCAACCACATCTCCGTTGTGATGCCCGAGAGCAATCTTATTGCAGCCGGCTTTCTGCGCTTCGTCGATAAGCGCTCCCCTCCGCATTTTCGCACAGAGCGAGCACGGATTCGGCTCTTTGCGTACATCGAACACGATCTGCCCGATATCGGTAGGCAGGATAATGTACGGGACTCCGAGCCCGGCGCAGTATTCGGATACTGCCGAAAAGTCGGAATCCGCTCCGCCGTACCGCATATCGACGGTTATTGCTGTGACCGTGAATCTCTGTGCGGCAAACCGGCTGTACTCCGCAAGTGCGCGCAAGAGCACAAGACTGTCCTTGCCGCCGGAAACGCCTACAGCTATGCTGTCGCCGTCCGCTATCATATTGTATTTTTCGCAGGCTTTTCTGACATATCCGAGAATTTTCTGCATTTTGTAAACTTCCTGTTGCAATTTGTATGCGAAATGTTGTATAATAGTTAAGGCAATACCGCACAAATAGACGCACACATCTTGCTTGCATATTATTCCGTCATCTTGACCAAATTTTCCTTGACTTGCTTAAAGTCCGAGTTCGTCGGCGAGCATTTCCAGCACTCTTGTGTCGCGCTCGTTCATTACCGCGAACCGCTCGTTTCCGTCTTTCTCGCCGTGATCATGCGTGCGGTTTACCTCCGCGGCATAGCGGGGAGCGGCGAATTCAAGCGTGAACTGCTCCTCGGCTTCGTAGCCGTCAAGTGATGTACCGGACCGGGCATCTGACACACCACAGAAGTAGTAGAAGTTCTCCTGCACGAATATGTCCTCTGTCTTCCCTTTCTGTGCGCGGTAAACATATCCGTACTCCCTTACCGACTCCGGAAGCACGTTGAGTCCCGTTTCCTCACGAACCTCACGCACAAGAGTCGCTGTATGAGTTTCACCGTCGTCTATACCGCCGCCCGGAAACTTGTAATAATCGTATTTAAGGCTATGGACAAGCGCAAGCTTTCCACCGCGCACTATGATCCCTCTTACCGACGGGCGGAAGAACTTCGTTCCGTCCGGATCGTAGTCTTTCTTGTCCATATCAAACAATAATCTCATAAATGATCACCTGCTGTAAAAAGGAAGAATATTATGACCGAAAACCAGAATGAAAAAGTACCTGTAAAGGCGATACTCGCCGCCCTCGACACCGGCGGCTATGATGCAGAGACCTCAATTGACGAGCTTGAGGAGCTTGCAAAGACTGCTAACGCCGAGACCGTTGCAAGAGTGATACAGAAGCGCCCCTCCGCTGACAGCGCCACCGTGCTCGGTGAGGGAAAGATCGAAGAACTGGCGGAACTTGCGAAAAACCTCGGTGCTGAGCTTGTGGTATTCGACACCGAACTGACAGCAAGCGAGATCCGCAATATCGAGGACATTGTGAATGTCCGTGTTATCGACCGAACGATGCTGATACTTGATATTTTCGCAGGGCGCGCAGTTTCAAATGAAGGCAAGCTCCAGGTCGAACTTGCGCAGCTGAGATACCGTCTGCCGCGGCTTATGGGAATAGGCCGTTCGCTGTCAAGGCTCGGAGGCGGTATAGGTACCCGCGGTCCCGGTGAGAAACAGCTTGAAACTGACCGCCGGCATATCCGCCGCAGGATAGAAAAGCTCGAAAGCGAGCTGAAAGAGCTTGAAAGCCGAAGAAGCTTTTCCCGAAGCCGCCGGAAGAAGGATAATGTTCTCACCGCGGCGATCGTCGGTTATACGAATGTCGGAAAATCCACACTCTTAAACCGCCTTACAGGAGCCGGAGTGCTCGCAGAGGACAAGCTTTTCGCTACCCTTGATCTTACGTCAAGAGCCATAGAGCTGCCGGACGGAAGAAGCGTCACGCTCATAGATACCGTCGGACTTATACGGAGACTTCCCCACCACCTGGTAGAAGCCTTCCGTTCTACTCTCGAAGAAGCTGCGAATGCGGATATTATACTTCACGTTTCGGACATCTCCGATCCGGAAGCGAAAGACAAGACACTTACCGCCGAAAAGCTTCTCGCAGATCTCGGCTGCGGCGGGATACCCGTTATCAATGTGCTGAACAAGGCGGATTCTGTTGATTACAAGATCCCCGAAAACGACACGACGGTCTGCATATCCGCGAAAACAGGCGCGGGCATAGACCGTCTGCTTGAGCTTATCGCAAAGAACCTGCCGGAGAGCGCGAAGAAAATGAAGCTTATGATCCCTTACGACAAGGCGGGATTTTCCGCGGAGATACGCGTTCTCGGAAAGGTGCTGTCCGAGGAGTACACCGAGAACGGCATACTCACGGAAGCTCTCGTGGACAAGACTCTCGTCTCAAAAGCAGAGCAGTTCCCCGCCCCGAAAGTATGAACCTGCGTCAGCCCGCGTTCTCTATGCTCTCCAGCGTCACCTCACAGCCGCCTATCGGACGTATCTTGAGGACGTGGCAGCTGCCGTTTCCGAATACCTTTTCCAGCTCCATTTTGAACTCCTTGAGCAGTTCAAAAGGCACAAAAGCCTGAATAGTACCCGCAAAGCCGCCTCCGTGTACGCGTGAGGCGCCTTTTCTTTCAAGGGCGTATTCTGCGATATTAAGACCGATTCCGAGACCCTGGTGCTTCACGTCGGCGCAGGAGTAGATGTTCTGGAGGTATTTGTAGGAGGAGTTGCCGCTTTCGTTTATCGAATCGAGGAATGCCTGGAAATCATTGCGTTTCAGCGCGTTCACAAGCTTATCGACTCTCTTGTTCTCCTCGAAGAAGTGAATGGCGCGCAGAACCGCACGATCTCCGAATTTCTCGCGGAGTATCTTCATATTCAGAATTATGTCGTGCTTGCATATACGGCGCAGACAATCTACCGAGAAGTAGTCGGCTATCTGGTGCATTTCATCAAGTATCGCCGCATATTCGACATTCAGATACGGGTGTTCGCCGTGGGTGTCAACGATGCACAGCGCGTGTCCGAAGCTGTCGAAGTCCACATTCACATTCTCGATTATCGGACTTTCAACGTCCTTGAAATCTATCGCAACGAAGCCGCCTACGGAAGCTGCCATCTGATCCATAAGTCCGCTTGGCTTGCCGAAGTAATTGTTCTCCGCGAACTGAGCTATCTGCGCTATTTTGATAGGATCCAAGGTACCGCCGTTGAAAAGGAATGAATAGATCGTTGCGATAAGCACCTCGAATGCCGCGGAAGAAGAAAGGCCGGAGCCCTTCATAACGTTGGACACTGTGTATGCACGAAAGCCGCCGACGGAATATCCGCGGTTCCTGAATCCCTTTGTAACTCCGCGGAGCATGGCGGTCGAAGTGAACTTCTCTTCATCGATAACGTCAAGTTCGTCAATATTTATCCTGTCCTCGTCAAGTCCCTCGGACTTTATGACAGCCACAGGCTCGTCTATCGGCTCGACTATTGCGATTATATCAAGATCGACGCTTGCCGCAAGCACCTTGCCGCAGTTGTGATCGGTATGGTTCCCGCCGACTTCGGTTCGTCCCGGTGATGAGAATACGCGTATTGCCGCTCCGTCCGACGAAAAGTACTGCTTGTACTCCTCTATCGCCTTTTTGTAGCGCTTTCTCTGGTAATCGAGAGTTTCGTCCCTGTACAGCTTTTCCAAGCCTGCTATCCTCGGTTTAACTGCCATTATTATGTCCTTTCCCGGATCGCTCCGATGAAATGTATTGTACCCCCGCGGGGTATCAAACTGTATTTCTATCGAAATACAGACAAATGCACAATGCACAATGCACAATTATGGAGCGCGCTCTGCGCGCATATCTGAATCGTGACGAAATTACTTGGTTTTGTCTAAGGACAGATACTAATTTAGTATCAGTCGTATTTTTCGGTATAGAACATGTGCTCTGCTTTATGCCGGTGATAGTGGACGCTCATCACGAGACCCACTGCCGCATACAGCGACACTACCGATGTTCCGCCCGCGCTAATCAGCGGGAGAGGTATGCCGATAACAGGCAGAACTCCGAGATCCATACCGATGTTTATTATCGAATGCGAAAAGAATATCGCAAACACTCCGATGCATATCAGCCGCCCGAGACTGTCCTTCGACGAAGCGGCATTCGACAGTATCTTCAGGCAAAGCACCGCCAGTACTGCCGCGGTGAGTATGCAGCCGACAAATCCGAGGGTCATTCCGATATACGAGAAAATAAAGTCCGTATCAAGTTCGGGAACGTAGGTGTACTTGTCGCTGCCGAAGATGCCGAGACCGGTCATTCTTCCGGAGCCGAGCGCCTTCTTGCCGAGGTACTGCTGCATATAGATGCCGAGCATCTCCTCCTGCTGCATCTGCTCGTCCCAGAGTATCTGTATGCGCTTGATCTGGTAGGGCTGCATCATATAGTTCCAGACGACATAAACCGCAGCAGGAATCAGAAACAGCGCCGCTATGATGTACTTCCAAGAGATACCGGCAGCAAAGATCATTGCCGTGAAGATCGAGATGAACACCAGCGCCGAGCCGTCATCGCCCTGCTTGACGATTATTGCGGCAGGAACGGCTCCGTGTAAGCACAGGAGCAGGACATTCAGCGGTTCATTCAGCCTTGCCCCGACTTTGCTCAGATGCGTGGCGAATGTCATTATAAACGCTATCTTCAGCAGCTCGGAAGGCTGGAACTGTATAAAGCCGAGATTGAGCCAGCCGATATCGTCCGCGCCCTCAACTCCCCTTCCGAGGGGTGTGAACAGCAGAAGCACAAGTATCAGCGCGATCGGGGTATATATCCACCATATCCTCGACAGAAATTTATAGTCTATCGGTGCGATCACAAGCGTACAGCATATACCTATGACCGCCGAGACCGCATTTACGCGCCATTGTCTGCCGCTTACCTGACCGCTTATCCCGTTCACATTCATGGTGTACAGCAGAAAAACGCTGAACGCGCTTATAAGCACGCACAGAAGAAGCAGCGCCTTATCAAGGTTCTTCCAGTATTCGGTTATACGCTTAAAGGCTTTGTTCATTTCGCTCTTTCCCGGGTCTCATTATGACTTTCATATCTATTCTATTATATACCAAAAGCAAGCATTTTGCAAGGGTTTTCGGCAATTTACAGAGAACAGCATGCTATTTTCCCGATGCCGTAATAAAGCATGGCTTCCGCTGCTTCCGCCGAGATCACCTCACCCGGATAAACTATCGGCACACACGGCGGACATGGTGAGTTTATCCCGGCGCAGATCATTCCCACCGCTTCTTTTACAGAAACGGTCTTTTTCGCAGTAAAATATGCTTCTCTCGCCGTCATTGCAGCTTCCGGTCTGATCACCGGGATTTCCCGTATTTCAACCGGTTCGGTGCGCGGTATGCTCCGCAGTATCTCCGACAGAACAGCGAAGTCCTTCTCCGGCTGTACCACCGAGAACAGCAGCACGGCATACCTGTTCCCGCACATCTCGCATTCCGCGCCTTTCGCCCGGATAAGATTACCGAGCTGCTCGCCGGTATATCCCATAGCTGCCGCGTCAACGGTGATGCGCATATCGTCACTCGGATACAGGGGAACGCCTGCCGAAGCCAGCTCCGCTTTCAGCTTCCGCACGAGCTCTGTTGTGTGCAGCGCACTTTCCCGTTCTTCCGCAATATACTTTGCGCAGAGATCGAGGCTGTCCAGCATAAGATAGGACGGACTGGAACTGCCGAAAAGAGACATTGCAGATTTCGCCGCGGAAAGATACGCGCTGTCCGCAAGATGAAGATATGCCGTACCCGTTATCGCAGGCAGCGTCTTATGGGCGCTGTCGGCGGTCATATCGGCTCCGAGCGAAAGCGGGTGGTCACCGGTAAATACCTTGTAGGCACCGTGGGCGTTGTCAGCCAGCAGCAGCACACCGTGTTTTTGGCAGACTTCCGATATTGCGGCAATGTCGGACTGACCGCCGAGATAGTCAACGGAGTTCACGAACACTGCCGCCGTATCACCGTCTATCGCCTGCTCCACATCTTCCGGCTTTATATCCGCGCCAAGAAACGTGTCCGGGTATATCCATTCAACGTTCAGCCCCAGCAGCACAGCGCTGTTTATAAGGCTCTTATGCGAGTATCTCCCGGCAGCTATCTTTTTCTTGCCGGTAAGCGATACCGCCGCGGCAAGCATAGCCTGTATCGCAAGAGTAGCCCCCCCGCAGGAATAGCAAGTCTCTGCCGCGCCGAAAAGACCGGCGGTATTTCGCTCGCTTTCGCGTATGATACCGCAGCTTTCGTACAGCACATCAGCACCGTTTATCTCGGTTATATCGAGGGGGTACTCTATCCCCTTTCCTCCCGGCATGTGAGCGCGGACATTACCGCTTTCCGCGTATTTTACAAGAAAATCGTGTATTGGTGTTTTCAAGATCTCTGTCCTCCGAAAAAAGCTCCCCCTCTCGGGGGAGCCTTGATTCTGTTCAAAAACGATACATCTGAACTGTCTGCATACCTTACATTATCTCATTCGGGTGCAGCGTCACGCTGCCGCAGGTGCAGGGCGGCGTCAGCCCTGCCGCCGTCCGCGCAGGACAGCGCGTAAGCGCGGATCATGAGCCTGCAGCTTCCTTGATGAGCTGGCGGTAAGGATCGAGAGATGCTTCAACTACGTTGTAGTTCTCTTCGAGCATCTGGATATAAGTCTCGGTACCCTTGAGCGGATAGTCGAAGATGTCGATTATCTGCTGCTTGAGGTCTGCACCGAAGCCGCGGTGGCAGTCGAATACGAAGTTGAACTTGGAAGGATCTACCATGTCGTCGAATACCTGCATCTGCTGCTCGTCGTAAGTAACCTTGAACTTAGCCTTTCTGGGCGTTCCGCACTCAGGGCAGGTCTCGCCTTCTTCGCCGTATTCACTCTCAAAGGGGTGCTTGCACTCGGGGCACTTGATGTAATAGTAAGCGCCGTCATACATAAGCTCGTCACGGTTCTTCTGAACGACCTCGGGATCAGTTCTGTAGATACGCGCAGCAAGGATCCACGCAGCAGCTCCCTGCATATTCGTAGCGCCGGAGGGAACAAGATATCCGTAAGAGTCGCCGAGTATCGAATATGTGTCGGAGTTCGGGTCACGCGGCATGGGAACTGTACGGATCTTACCCTCAAGACCCTTCTTGAACCATGTCTCCTGTCCGCAGGTGATAGCCCACTCGGCAGGCATGATAAAGAACATCAGGTTGTCCCAAGATGCATCTGTATCGGGTCCTCTCCAGTCGGGGAATACAAGGTCTTCACGTCCGAGCTTCTCGGCAAATTCCATAGCCCTCATAACATTTGCGCTTCTGAGGTTATTGATGATGTCTGTACCGGTGAACTCGATAGCAGCGGTACCGGTGGTAGCCGCAAGATGAAGTGCGGAGCTCTCACCCATTGAAATGCCGACATTCTCGGGATCAATCGCCTTCCACTTGAGAAGGATATCCTCGAACTCGTTCCATGTCCATTCGCCGGAGAAGTAAAGATCCATAGGATCCTTGCAGCCGGTAGCCTCTACGTTAGCCGTGCAGTAAGTGATGCCGTAGTTCGGGGACAGGTTGGACGGCCAGTAGTAGTGCTTGCCGTTATAAGCGTAACTCTCAAGGATATTGCTCATATCCTTCCAGATAGGCGAGTTGATATCGAGCCAGTCGTCCATAGGCTGGAATCTGTTGTTGATGAAGTATCCGGGCATGTACTCCCAGCCGGATCTTATGATATCCGGGGACTGACCGGAAGCCATAAGCACGCCGAGTCTCTCGGGAACTTCCGTGGATCCGCAGATCTCGGTCTCAACGGTACCGCCGAAGCGCTCCGCATAAACCTTGCTGACTGAAGCGTCAGGCTCTATGTTGTGGAAATCGTAGAAGCAGAGAACTTTAAGGTTGCCGGCAGTCTTACCGGATTCATAAAGCTTTCCCGCGCCCTCCTCATTGGAAGAGCTTACCTCTTCGATATTCGCCATGTCCTCGTAATTTACCTCGGTGTCGATCGCCTTGTTGGGATCCTCCGTGGTGGTAACCGCGGCAGTTGTCTGTGCAGGTTCTCCGCCGTTATTGCCGGCTTCGGTTGTTCTTCCTCCGCCGCCTCCGCAGCCTGCGGCTCCGATTATCAGCGTTGAAGCGAGTAATGCCGACACTACTCTTTTTGATGTTCTCATTGGATCGAACAGCTCCTTTCATCTGGCAGTCCTGCTCCCCTGCGCATCACCCCGTCTCACGCACAGTTCCTGTGCTGTCGCCGGGTGATTCTCTGCGCACTTTCTCATTCTGCTCATAGTAGCAGCACGGAGAGCTTACTGCATTTGTTATAACGGCTCTGCCTTCAAGACAGCAGTAGCCGTCCTTCTGATAGCGGCAGTCACTGCCGCATACTATCATATTCATACGATCACAGCCTTTCGGATATATGATACCGATTTATGCCGGATTTATCCGTAAAAGCCGTGATTTTTATGAATTTCAGGAAAACGGATTCTCGGTCCTGTAAAGCATTCCCTTCGGACGCGCAAACGCAATATCCTGTACTCCGAGAAGTCTGAATGTCTCGTAGAGGAGCTTTCCGTAGTGACCGAATGCTACGGCGCCGTGGTGAGGATAGCGCTTTTCGATGAGGACGTGTCTGTAGAAGCGTCCCATTTCCTTTATAGCGAAGATGCCGATGCCGCCGAACGAACGTGTGGGAACATCAAGTATCTCGCCTTCTGCGATATAGGAGCGGAGATTTCCGTCGGAATCGCACTGCAAACGATAGAATGTGATATCGCTCGCCGCGATGTCACCTTCAAGGGTTCCGCGGGTGAAGTCGGGATCGCTTCCCTCGGGTTCAAGCAGTCTGTGCTGAATGAGCTGGTACTTGACAGCTCTGTCGGAGCACATCTTGCATTCGGGTGTGTTTCCGCAGTGGAAGCCCATGAATGTATCGGTGAGGGTGTAATCGTACTTGCCCTTGATATCCTCGTCGTAGATGTACTGCGGAACGGAGTTGTTGATATCAAGCAGTGTTACCGTATCGCCGGAAACGCAGATGCCGATGTACTCGCTGAGAGCGCCGTAGATATCAACTTCGCAGGATACCGGTATTCCGCGGCTTGCAAGACGGCTGTTGACATAGCAGGGCTCAAAGCCGAACTGGGACGGGAATGCCGGCCAGCACTTGTCCGCGAATGCAACATACTTGCGTGCGCCCTTATGGTTCTCTGCCCAGTCAAGAAGAGTAAGCTCGAACTGAGCCATTCTCTCGCTCATCTCGGGATAGTATCTTCCCTCGCCCATTTCCTTCGCCATATCGGCGCAAACTTCGGGGATACGGGGATCGCCCGCATGCTCCTTGAAGGATACGAGCAGATCGAGCTCGGAGTTCTCTTCGATCTCAACGCCCAGCTCATAGAGACCCATTATCGGAGCGTTGCAGGCAAAGAAGTCCTGCGGACGGGGACCGAAAGTGATGATCTTGAGGTTCTTTACGCCTATGTAAGCGCGTGCGATCGGAACGAAGTCCGCGATCATCTTCGCAATATCATCTGCCGTACCTACGGGATAGGACGGGATATAGCCCTTGAGATGTCTCATTCCCAGATTGTAGGAGCAGTTGAGCATACCGCAGTAAGCGTCGCCTCTGCCGTTTATCATATCTCCGTCGCCTTCCGCTGCGGCAACGAACATGCAGGGACCGTCAAACTCCTTTGCAATAAGTGTCTCAGGCGTTTCGGGACCGAAGTTTCCGAGGAATACGACAAGGGCATTGCACTCCTGCTTGTTTACGTCCTCAACGGCTTTGAGCATATCCTTTTCGTTCTCTACCGTAACGGGACATTCGTAAAGCTCGCCCTTGTATGCCGCCTTTATGGCAGCGCGTCTCTTCTCGGATAAAGCTATCGGGAAGCAGTCTCTTGAAACCGCTATAATACCGAGCTTGACCTGAGGGATATTTGTTATCATTGTGGTTTTCCTCCTGTTTATTAATGCACGGCTTTGCCGTGATCATTTTAATTCTGTGCCGGTTAATCGTTTACAAAACAAAGTGTGCCGCACTGCGGCGATCCGGCTCAATTGTTCCAGTACTGTTCTCTTTCATGCGTCTGCGGTCTGCCCATAAGATCATGCACGGACTCGGACGGAGCCTTGTTTTCATAGCAGACTTTATAAAGCTCGTTGATGATCGGAGCCTTGACATCGAGCGCTGCAGCCGTCCTGTACACGATACCGCAGTTATTGTAGCCTTCAACTGTCCCGACATTCTCAACAGCTTCCGCCGCGCTCATGCCCTCACCGATAAGAATACCGGCTCTGTGATTGCGGGAATGGCGTGAAGTGCAGGTAACGATAAGGTCACCAACTCCGGCAAGTCCCGTGAACGTCTCCCATTTAGCGCCCATAGCCGCCCCGAGCCTTGTTATCTCCGCAAGCCCGCGGGTCATAAGCGAAGCTATGGTATTGTCGCCCAGCTTCATTCCCTCGATTATGCCGCAGCTGAGAGCTATCGGGTTTTTGAGTGCAGCCGCGATCTCACAGCCTGCCGTATCGCTGTTTTCATAGATACGGAAGGTATGTGTCTGAAGGTTTTCCTGGAGAAATTCCGCTGCCCCCATATCCTCGGAGGACATAACGACCGTGGTGGGGATATTCCTTGCGACTTCCTCAGCATGACAGGGTCCCGCCATGACCGCGATGCGGTTATCCGGCAGCTCCTCGCCGATCACCTGTGAAAGTCTCTTTGCGGTTTCTTCCTCAAATCCCTTTCCGACATTCAGCACCACCGTATTCCCGTCAACATAAGGCGCAGCCAGCTTTGCTACGCTCCGCACACCGGGCGACGGTATCGCAAAAACGAGCACGTCCGCGCCCCTGACACAGGATATGTCCGTTGTGAACGTGATCCTGTTTGAAACGGCAACTCCCGGCAGCAGTCTCTTATGCTCTCCGAAGCGGAGTATGCTGTCGATCTCTTCCTGGTTTCTCGACCATGCGGTTACTTCGTGACCGGCTTTGTTCCAGAGTACGGAAAGAGCGGTTCCGAATCCGCAGCCGAGTATCGTTATCTTCATATTGTCTGTTTTTCTCCCGGGGTTCATTGCAAGCTTAATGCCGCACATCTTATTTTATGTCAAGATGTGCGGCACACAGGTTCCTGACTTTCGGTATGGTATCAGTTCTCCCAGCTGCAAAGCTCCTCGTAGAGTCCGATGTAAAGCTTAGCCGACTGCTTCCAGCTGAAATCTGCCTTCATGCCGGTTTCGACAAGCTTCTTCCACCTGGGCTGATCGTCATAGACTTCCTTTGCTCTGTTGACTGCGCCGAGCATATCCATAGCATTGTAGGACTGGAATGTGAATCCAACGCCCTCGCCGCTGGGATCGCCATAGTCGAGGATAGAGTCCTTAAGACCGCCCGTTGCACGAACGATCGGAACCGTACCGTAGCGTAGAGCTATCATCTGCGCAAGTCCGCAGGGTTCGCTCTTGCTGGGCATGAGGAACATATCCGCACCGGCGTAGATGCGCTTAGCGTAAGCGGGAATATATCCGCACTTGAAGCTTACTGCTTCCGGATACTTGCTCTGCATATAGTAGAAATAGTCTTCGTACTGCTTATCGCCGGATCCGAGAACGATCACCTTTATGCCGGAGCATACGATATTGTCGAGAACGCACTTGATAAGGTCAAAGCCCTTGTGTTCAACAAGTCTCGAAATGATACCGAGAACGGGAGAATCGCCGCCGGGCAGTCCTGCTTCTTCAAGCAGCTTTTCCTTACAGATCTTCTTTCCTGCCATTTTGCCGACGCTGAAGTTCGCAGGGATATCCTTGTCGGTCTTGCTGTTGTACATATCGGTGTCGATACCGTTGAGGAATCCGCAGGTCTTGTACTGCTTCGTGTTGAGGCAGCGGTCAAGACCGTGAGAGAACCACGGATTGAGTATCTCTTTAGCGTAAGTAGGTGAAACGGTAGTTACCTTGTCCGCCATTTCGATCGCGCCCTTCATGAGGTTCGCGTCGCCGTCATATTCGATGATAGAGCTCAGATGTCTCGGGATAGAGAATATCTCCTCGGTAAGCTCAAGTCCGTACTGACCCTGGTAGCCGATATTGTGGATCGTGAACACATTGCGAATGCCCCACATATTGTGGTGGTACTTATAGTATATGTTGTAGTAGATCGGGATAAGTGCTGTCTGCCAGTCGTTGGAATTGATGATATCCGGCTTTATTTCGAGGTGTTCCAGCATCTCAAGAACGGCTCTCGAGAAGAACGCGTATCTTTCGGCATCGTCGTAATATCCGTACAGACCGAAGTCACGCTTGAAGTAATACTCATTGTCGATGAAATAGTATTTTACCCCGTTGAGGGTGGTGGTGAAAATACCGCAGTACTGCGAGCGCCAGCCTACCGGCACATAGAAATTCGTTATATATTCTAAGGTCTCACGAACTTCCGGCTTTATTGTATTCACATAGTACGGCATAACTACCATACACTCGTGACCAGCCTCAACGAGCGCCTTAGGGAGAGATCCCGCAACATCGGCAAGTCCGCCTGATGCTGCAAACGGCTGTGCTTCGCTTGCGGCATATAAAATCTTCATGATAAGCTCCTCCTGTCCGTCAACGGAAGCCCCGTGACATAACCATTTTAAGCAATTCTATAACTGCTCAATTATAATTGTACCACATTTTTGGAAAATTTCAAGAGATTTATAAAAAATCATCATTTTTTACTAACATATTTATAAAATCTGCACAATTTTCAATGCCGGTATTATGTCATATTCACACTCAACATTTTTATGCGCAAGTAACAAAAATATGTTGACCTTAAACGCAGGAATATGTTATAATGTTGAAAAGGAGTGTTGGAAATGGCAAATGAAAATATAAAAAGATATCTTGATACATCTCTCACCGCGCAGGAGCGCGCAGAAGCACTTGCCGATGAGCTTACAACAGAGGAACAGGCGGCGCAGCTCCGTTACGATGCTCCGGCAGTCGAACAGCTCGGGATCCCCGCCTACAACTGGTGGAACGAGGGACTGCACGGTCTCGCCCGCTCCGGGACAGCTACCATGTTCCCGCAGGCGATAGGTCTCGCGGCAATGTTCGATACGGAACTTGTCGGAAAGGCTGCCGGGATCACCTCGGAGGAGGCCCGCGCGAAATACAACGCATACCGCGCAGAGGGCGACACCGATATCTACAAAGGGCTCACGCTCTGGGCGCCGAACATCAACATCTTCCGCGATCCGCGCTGGGGACGCGGTCACGAAACTTACGGCGAAGACCCGTATCTAACCTCCGAGTGCGGAAAGGCGTTTGTCCGCGGCATACAGGGCGACGGCAAGGTGCTCAAAGCGGCAGCCTGCGCAAAGCATTTCGCAGTACACAGTGGTCCGGAAGCTGACCGCCACTGCTTCGACGCGAAGATCTCCGCAAAGGAAATGGAAGAGACCTACCTCCCGGCATTTGAGGCTCTTGTGCGCGATGCGAAAGTGGAGGGCGTAATGGGAGCCTATAACCGTGTGAACGGCGAGCCTGCCTGCGCCAACAGCTTCCTCATGGACAAGCTGAAAGAATGGGGATTTGACGGTTACTTCGTCTCCGACTGCTGGGCAGTACAGGATTTCCACATGCATCACCATGTGACCTCCACTCCCGCCGAATCCGCGGCAATGGCGCTGAAAGCAGGCTGTGATGTGAACTGCGGCTGCACCTATATGAACCTGCTCACCGCGCTTGATGAAGGTCTCATCACAAAAGAAGATATCCGCCGTGCCTGCGTTCATGTTCTCCGCACGAGAATAAGGCTCGGTATGTTCGATGAAAAGACTGAGTACGATGATATCCCCTACACCGCCGTCTGCACAGAGGAAAGCCGTGCAGTATCGCTGGACTGCGCAAGACGCTCGATAGTTATGCTCAAAAACGACGGAACTCTGCCCCTTGACAGCGCCAAACTGAAAACCATTGCTGTCATAGGTCCGAATGCCGACAGCAGAGCCGCCCTCGAAGGAAACTACAACGGACGTGCGGACAGGTACGTTACCTTCCTCGACGGCATAATGAGCGAATTCCCCGGACGCGTTATATTCGCGGAGGGCTGCCACCTATACAAGGACAGAGTCTCCGGTCTTGCACAGGCGGGCGACAGATACGCGGAAGCCGTTGCATCAGCTAAATGCGCTGACGCGGTAGTGCTGTGTGTGGGACTTGACGCCACTATCGAGGGCGAAGAGGGCGATACCGGCAACGAATTCTCCTCCGGCGACAAGCGGGATCTTGAACTCCCGGAGCCGCAGCGCATACTGATACAGAAGATACTCGCCGCAGGAAAGCCGACAGTTATCGTGACTGCCGCAGGGAGCTCCGTGAACGTTCACGCGGACGGTGCCAATGCCCTGCTCCACGCATGGTATCCCGGCTCGGAAGGCGGAAAGGCACTTGCGGAGATCATTTTCGGAAAAGTCTCTCCTTCCGGCAAACTGCCCGTAACATTCTATGAAAGCGCCGATAAACTCCCGGATTTCAAGGACTACTCCATGAAGAACAGGACTTACCGCTTTACGGAAGATAATGTGCTGTATCCGTTCGGCTACGGACTGACATACGGAAATGTGAAATGCACTTCCCTTGCCTACCGTGGCGGAACAGCTTACATCACAGCCGAAAATGCCGGCAGCCGTTCCACCGAGGACGTTGTGCAGCTCTATATCAAAGACACATCGGAATTCGCCGTGCCGAATGTCAGCCTGTGCGGATTCAAGCGCATACGCCTTGATGCCGGAGAAAGCAAAGAGATCGCAATTCCGGTACCGGAACGAGCATTCACTGCTGTCAGCGAAAGCGGCGAAAGAAAGATATCCGGCACACGCTTTACACTTTATGCCGGCACTTCTCAGCCGGACGAAAAGAGCAGGGCGCTTGGCTTTGAGTGCGTATCTGCGGAGATAGTCCTATGATAAAGAAACTACGGAAAAGCTTCATTATTACTGCCATGATCTCGGTGCTTGCGGTACTTGCGGTCATTGTCGCGGCAATGAATATCGCAAACTATCTGAACTCCGATTCGGAAGCCGATGTGCTGCTGGATCTGCTTGCCGAGAACGGCGGCAGCTTCGCGCCTTCTCCCCGTGAACCGGACATCTCCGCGCCCGGAGGGCAGGATCAGCCTCCCCCTGCACCGCAGGACGGCGAACAGCCGCCGGAAAAACCGGAAGGAGATGACGTTCCTCCTCCGGCTCCGCTCTCCGATGATGATGACGACTTTGACGATGATGACGACTCCGACAACGATGATGATGACCGAGATGTCAATGACTCCGACGACGTTGACGATGAAAAGATCTCTGTCGCTGCGGTTACCGTTCCCGCCACGACTGAACGCCCGTTAAGAGACTTCCAGCCGGATCCGAGAAGAAAGTATGATGATCTGAAAAGAAAAGAGCTGATAACAGCCGAAACTCCTTACGAAACAAGATACTTCACAGTTTCAATAAAGGACAACGGCACTCCCGAAAGCATAGATACCGGCAAGATCGCTGCGGTATCAACGGAAGACGCGCTCGAAATGGCGCAGAGACTTATTGCTGCCGGAAAAACAAGGGGTTACGAAACCAACTACAAGTACCTCATAAAAAAGACCGACACAGGCAGGCTCTGCATATTCATAGACCGCGGAAGAGCGCTGAAATCCGTGCGCGATTTTATGATAATAAGCCTGCTCGTTGCACTCGGAGCAGCTGCTGCGGTATTCGTACTGATCGTGATATTCTCCGGGATAGTGACGAAACCTGTTGCGGAAAGCTATGAAAAGCAGAAGAAGTTCATAACAAATGCAGGTCACGAACTCAAAACCCCGCTTGCTGTGATAAATTCCTGCACAGAAGTTATCGAAATGGAGCAGGGCGAAAGCAAGTGGACAAAGGGCATCACCAGCCAGACAGAACGGCTTGCGACACTTACCGGCGAACTTGTCGCACTTGCGAGAATGGACGAGGGTTCGGCTCAGCTGACATTTGAAAGCTTCTCCCTTTCGGAAACCGTCTCGGAGATACTTGATCCGTTCTCCCTCATGGCGGAGCAGAAAGGGCTCGGATTCACCACCGATATCAAGGACGGCATTATGTTCAAGGGCGACAAGAGCATGATCGCAAAACTTTGCTCGATACTTGCGGACAACGCGGTCAAATACACTCCGGAAGGCGGTACTATCCGGTTTACGCTGTCGGCAAAGGGCAGGCACATAACGCTGTCATCAGAGAATACTGCCGAGGACGTTGAGAAAGGCACTCACCCGGAGCTTTTCGATCGTTTCAGACGAGGTGACTCGTCACACAGCAGCGAGACTCCCGGCTACGGCATAGGTCTTTCTATGGCGCAGTCGATCGTGAATGCCCACGGCGGGCGCATCGAAGCGCTCAGCAAAGACGGCAAGAGCCTTACTATCACCGCAAGGCTGTAAATATCAGATAAACGAAAAGACTGCTGAAAACTGACGCATTCAGCAGCCTGCTGTCCTGCATTGCCAAAGAAAAATGCCTTCTGAAAATCAGAGGGCATTTTATTTCTGTTAAGCCAAAAATACAACAAACGATTTGCCGGCTCATTGCTCCGGGAATGTGTCACCTTCAAGCCGTATTCCTGTGGCAATGATCTTTGAAAGGAAGTACATCATCGCGCACTCATCTTCCTGCCAGATACGGTGGCTTCTCGGTTCAGCACATATCAGATATCCGTCTGTATCGTCATTCATTCCTATGCGCGAGACCATTACCGTCTCCATATTATGCTTTTTCATCACATCATAGAAAACCGGAGCCATGTCTTTCAATTCTTCGATGTCATTTGTGCGGTAGATATCATCTTTCATCAGCTTCTTGATATCATGCACATCCTCGCTGAAATTGCTTTTCAGGACAGAACGCATTATATAATTGCCGTCCATATAGTAAAGATCGGTTATTCCGATCTCGTCCATAAGCATAGGAAGTACCGAACGGAACTTGCTGTCCATACCACGGACATGTTCACAGTTCCTTGCTATCGCCTGCATTATGGTGCATATACCGTGACCTGCAAGCTTCTTGATCTCTATGTTTCTGTGCTTTTCCTCGACGTAGATTATATAGCAGTTCCTGCCCTTGCTCTTTCCGCGGTAAAGGGTCTTGTCTATCATCAAGAACAGCTCGTCATAATCGGTGCTGTCGTCCGGGAATGTGGCACAGCCTATCGTTCCGGTAATGAACGGACTGCACGATGTGAGATGATAGCTTCTGCGCAGTACCGCACCGTCGTTGTACAGTTCGGCGAAAAACGCTTTTTTGTCATCATATTTAAGATGCACGAGATCAATAAAAAGGAGCTCATCACCGCCGAAACGTCCGCCGACACCGAACCCGTCGATATATTCCGAAAGCGATGCCGAAACACTGCGGAGAACATCGTCTCCGGTGCTGTGTCCGTATGTATCGTTCACGAACTTGAAATTATCAAGATCAAGCATCACGAAGCTGAAAGGAATATTATCCGCAATCAGCGATCTCGCAAATCCGAGGATATACGCTCTCGAAATAAGCCCGGTTAGCGGATCCGTGATATGCTCAAGTCCCGTAGTCCGGAGCACATCGGCAAAATAATGATATTTTATGAGCTGTTCGATCTTATACATTGTAGTTGACCTTTCTGCATACTGTCACAGGCATCATATTTTCATACCCTAAATTTGATTATACATCATTCCGATGAAAATATCAAGTGTTTTTCAGATATTAAATATCAGTTATTTGTTGGAATGTCAATGATATGTTACACTCAACAAACAAAAATAAGGCATGATGTTTGCAGATGCGCTCTCCGCCAATAAAGAGGAGCCGTAGGCGAC
>Ga0256405_10001164_pt1 | contig 75666 bp, 79 predicted proteins | sample RumenRJG_02DNA_FD_189096 | JGI IMG/M metagenome (GOLD analysis project Ga0256405, IMG submission 189096) | Bovine rumen microbial communities from Lethbridge, Alberta, Canada - RJG_02 | ecosystem: Host-associated > Mammals > Digestive system > Stomach > Rumen | place: Canada: Alberta...
GCAAAGTAGCTCAATCGCTGATGAAGAACGCAAGGCGGCAGCTTGTCTGGCCGCTTTTTCTCTGTTTTGTCTTTTTCCTATGCCTGCCTTTTGCCCGCGCGGCGGCGGCGGAGCCGGTCGTGTCGGCGCAGGCGGCCATCCTCATCGATGCGTCGACGGGGCGCGTGGTCTGGGAGAAGAACGCGGATGTGCAGCATTATCCGGCCTCGATGACGAAGATCATGACCTGCCTGCTCGCACTGCACGCGTTGCAGATGCACGATCTCGTGCCGATTTCCGCCGCAGCGGCCAACACGGAGAGTGTGCCACTGGGGCTGCAGGCGGGGGAGCAGCTGGAGGCGGACGAACTCATCCACGGCATGATGATGGAGTCGGATAACGGCGCGGCCGTGGCCCTGGCGGAGAAGGTCAGCGGCTCGGTGCCGGCTTTTGCCCAGCGCATGAATGACCAGGCGGAAAAGCTCGGCATGACGCATACGCATTTCAACAATCCGAATGGTCTCACAGACCACAATCATTATTCGACGGCGCGCGATATGGCAAAGCTGGCTCGCTACGCGATGGAACAGCGCAATTTCCGCAACATCGTCTGTCAGCCGCAGATGCTCGTGAAATGGTCCAAGCCGAAAGTAAAGTTCATGGTGGCGCAGAATACCAACAAGATGCTGAAATCCTACGAAGGTATGACCGGCATCAAGACGGGCTGGACGCAGGCGGCGGGGGGCTGTCTTGCGGCTTCGGCGAAGCGCAACGGGCTGGAGCTCATCGCCGTCGTCATGCAGTGCCCGACGCCGGATCAGCGTTTTGCCGATGCGAAGACGCTGCTCGACTACGGATTCGCCCACGTGCGCATGGTGCGCGGCATGACACAGGGAGAGCTCACGCGCAAGGCATGGGTCAGCGGTGCCAGCCGCGCTACGACCATGGTGCGTCCGGCATCGGATGTAAATTATCCGCTCATCGACAATGAGAGTGAGCAGCACTACAAGGTCACCTATGATTTGCCGAAGGTCCTCACGGGCCCGCTGAAGGACGGCGAGGTCGTCGGCCATCTGCGTATCACCTACGATGATGAGCCGGTCGGCAACATTGACCTGCGCGCCGATGGTGTCGCCCCCGGCACCAGCCTCAGCGGCTGGCTCGTCGGCCTCTTCGCCCCGCTTTTAGAGAAACTATAAAATAATACGTCCGTTTTAGTGTAGAAAAATGATGATTTTTCACACTAAAACGGACATGTTTTTATTTTACCTGCCTTGCATCCATGCCGCCGCCATGCTATGCTAAAGACAGACAGACCATTTTTCGGAGGAGGGTGATTCGCCTATGGAGCGCAAGGCCATGCAGCAGCTGCAGGCGTGGAAGGACAGCCCCTATCGCAAGCCACTGCTGATACAGGGGGCCCGCCAGGTGGGCAAGACGTATGCGGTGCTGGCCTTTGGCCGTACCTGCTATGAGAACGTGGCCTATTTCAACTTTGAAACGCGGCCGGTGCTGAGCCAGACCTTTGAGGAAAACCTCTCGCCAGCCTATCTGTTGCCCGTGCTGGCGCACATCGCCGGCCAGACCATTATCCCGGGCAAGACCCTGATTGTTTTCGATGAGATTCAGCTGTCCGAGCGCGCCCTGACTGCGCTGAAATATTTCTGCGAGGAAGCGCCGGAGCAGCACATCATCGCTATGGGCAGCCTGCTGGGCGTAGCGGTCAACCGGCAGCAGTATGCCTTCCCCGTGGGCAAGGTGGATATGCTGACCATGCACCCCATGGATATGGAGGAGTTCCTCTGGGCCCTGGGCGAAAAAGCGCTGGCTGAGCAGATCCGCACGGCTTTCCAGACGGACACGCCGCTACCGGCTGCCCTGCATCAGGTGGCGCTGGCACGCTACCGGCAGTACCTGGTCGTGGGCGGCCTGCCGGAGTGCGTGGCGCAATTTGCGGCTACGGGCGACTACCTGCTGATACGCAATACTCAGGACGCGATTCTCGCCGGGTATCTGGATGATATGAGCAAGTACAACGGGAAAAACGAGATACGCAAGACGCATCTGGTCTACGACAACATCACCGTGCAGCTCTCGCGCACCCATACGCGCTTTCAGTACAAATTGCTCAAGAAAGGCGCGCGGGCGGCGGAATTCGAGAACGCGATCGAGTGGCTGGTGTTGTCGGGCATCGTGGCGCGGGTGTATCGGGCGGAGCAGATCAAAAAGCCGCTGGACAACTATCGCGACATCGACGCGTTCAAGATATACGTCTCCGACCCCGGCCTGCTGACCGCCAAAAAAGACCTGCGCGCCGACGACATCCTCTACGGCATGGACCTGGGGGAACTCGATGATTTCAAGGGTGGCATGGTGGAGAACTACGTGAATACCCAGCTGATTACCAACGGCTACCGCACCTATTACTGGGAGTCAGGCGATCAGGCCGAGATCGACTTCATCATCCAGCGCGAGGGCGCGATCATCCCCATCGAGGTCAAAGCGGCCGACCACACCCGCGCGAAAAGCCTGGCCGTCTACCGCCAGCGCTACCAGCCGAAATATGCTGTGCGCCTGTCCACCAAAAACTTTGGTTGCGAAGCCACCCTGAAAACCGTGCCCCTTTACGCCACCTTTTGCTTGTAATAGCAATAGCCTTTTCGTGTCATCGTTGAGCTCGATACTGAATTTCAAAAACAGCATGCCTGCCGTGCTGAACGTGGCGAGGGAGGCTGCCTCTCACTTTGGGAGAGGTGGCACGCGAAGCGTGACGGAGAGGGTCACGATGAGGCAACGATGATTTATCTACGATTCCCCTGGCCATTTTTACCGACACCAAAAGACCGGCACATGTCCACTGCTGTCTGCTGCAGGGGGTATGTGCCGGTCTTCTATGTTAGCAGGCGAGGAAATCAATAGGCGATACCGAAACGTTCAGCAATTTGACGCACATCCTCCACGGAGGTCTGTGTCGCGCGGGCAATGTCCTGATAGGGGAGGTGCTTGCTCAGCATGTCGTAGATGCGGAACATCAGGTCGCGTTCTTTAGCTTTGCCTTCGTCAAATGCATCTTGGCGTTCTTCGCGCATTTTCATGATGTAGGTCATATAGCTCTTCCTTTCTGTCTCGCGCCGCTTGATGGTGCGCATGCTGGTTTCAATTTGTGCGATCAGCGGTTCCTTGGTGATTTTCCCGTTCATGTAGTCCAGCAGGGCACAGGCACGGGCGGAGAGGCCACTGCGGGGATTCTTGCTGCTGATGAAGATGAGCTCGGTCTCGTCGGGGAGCGTGAGCCCCGGATCCTCCCGGCAGATGCGGGGGAACGTGTAGACGGCGCGCCTGCCGTCGAAAAGCCAGAACGGGCAGAAGAAAATCACGATGGTCGGGCGGAGGTCGGCGTAGAGGCCGCTGCGCTCCAGGGCCCGCGTATCGAGCTCGCCCAGGTAGAAGCGGCTGCGCTTGGCCAGCGTCATCATGGCGTCAACGTCGTTTTTCTCTTTCTTTTTCAGCACCTGCATTTCCACGTCGTAGATGCGGCTGGTCTCATCGTGCAGGTACACATCGAGCCGCACGCCCTTGGTTGCGTAGCCCGCCTGCAACGGCTTTTCTGTGGCGAAATACGTGATGCTCCGGATGTTCCAGTCGAGAAAAGCGTTCAGCGTCCCCTTGCAGATCCGCTTCCGTTCGATGAGGAGCTTAAACATGTAGTCGTCCGTGAAGGTCAAATCCTCCCAGGGCTTGAATTTCTTTAACATATTTCCTCCCTTGTATTATAACACGAAATCGAGAAAAGTACATTTGTGTTTCTTCCATATCATAATCATAGCACTGCTGAGTGTGCAGTGCAATAGGACAAAAATATGTGACGTCAATTTTACGGCAGTCGGATCCTGCGGGGACATCTGTCGCCAGCGCTGCCACCCCGCCTCCGCCGTGCGCCTGTCCACCAAAAACTTCGGCTGCGAAGACACCCTGAAAACCGTGCCCCTTTACGCTGCCTATTGTTTGTAACGGGAATGGCTGCTAAAATTAAATATAGGGAGGTGGTTGTATGGAGGAACGGCAAGTACCCTTTGTTTACGGCGGAGAACTGAAAAAGTATTTTCAGCTTTACATGACGCAGGTGCTGGGGCGGAAAGATTCCACGGCGAATCATTATCTGCAAGCCTTGAATACCATCTCGAAATACATGCGGCAACTCAATTTGGTGAACAAGGATGTATTCGAGTTGGGCAGTTTGGAGGAGTTGCATCGGGCGTGGGATAAGCTGGAACAGGATTCTGTATTCAGTCACCTGAACCAGAAGGGGCACAATATGTATAGTGCTGGCTTTCAGCGCTATTTGGAATTTGCAGCGGGGCATTCCTTTGGCAAACTGGCGGACAGCGTACATCAGCTGGATGTGCCGCAGGCCGTGCATGAACCGTCCTATATGAGCTACGAGGTATGGCATAGATCAGGCATCTTGCGCGGTCAATGCCTGGAGTATGCCCATTATCAATGCGAGCTGCATCCAGAGCATCAAACCTTCTTGGCAGAGAGCAATCACCGTCCGTACATGGAGGTGCATCATATCCTGCCCATGAGCTTGCAGGGGCAGTTTGAGCATAGCCTGGACATCTATGCGAATATCATCTGCTTATGCCCCATCTGCCACCGTCAGCTGCATGCAGGCTTGATAGCAGAGCGGCGCGATATCATCGACCATCTGTATGAGGAACGCCGAGATCGGTTGGTAAAAAGCGGCATTGAATTAGGCAAGGAAGAATTTGAACGGATGATATTGCCTTTACACGTAGTAGGAAAATAGATTTCGCTGGAAAAAGCATATTTCTCTTTTGGTTATAGATGAAAAACTGTCCGTAGTAAACAGTTCGTATCTGCTGGTGACATATTAAACATCAATAAAAAGTCATCAATTTCATCATCTGTTGTTAGTATCCAGCCTTGGTAGGCGTGATTATCTGTTTTGACAAGTACAAAAAGAGAACCGATTAAATCATCATTGCACATAGCGGTGATACCAGAAAATTTTGTGAGAAAGCAATGATGAACCTTGCCCCCACGCCATACGAATTTATGTTCTCTTACCGTTTTCCCTTGCCAAAGGATGTGAACGTCATGTTCCAAATGCTTATGCAAGGCTGCTCGTTCGGCAAAAATGAGCGGCCAAGCGACATCAGAGATAATCAATTCATCTGGATACTTTGGCAGAGAAAAAAGATCGGGCCAGGTAATATACTGGCAAAAAGCCATTTTGCCGCGAATCACAGAGAAAAAGGCAGCCTGGCTGATGGAATCGTTATCAAATATCATAGTGTATTCCCCCTATATGATGGATATCCTTTATTTTATGCATGAATTTGATTTTTACCCTGGAATAGTCCTGGGATAAGATAAATTTTTACGATATTGAGGTGAGGCCAGTATGCAGGAAAAGCAGAAAGAAAAGCTGCGCAGTGGTGTAGAAACGGCGCTGTTTGATGGGACACATCGCTCAGATGAGGATTACCGCCAGCAGTTTATCTATAATGACTACCACAAGGGCATGAAGGTGCTGGATGCGTTGGAAAGAGAATTATCACATTGTGAAGAATTCGCTTTCAGTGTGGCTTTTGTGACGATGAGCGGTCTGATTACGCTCTTGCCAATGCTGGAAGAATTAGAGGAAAAAGGCGTCAAGGGCAAAATCCTTACGACGAATTATCTGAATTTCAGTGACCCGCGGGCACTGGACAAGCTGCACAGTTTCCAAAATATCGAGCTCAAGATGTATTGGGCAGACAGCAGTATCGGTTTCCATACGAAGGGCTACATGTTCCGGCGCGGTGATGTCTACCGCATTATCGTGGGCAGTTCAAATCTGACGGCCAATGCCTTGACGAAGAACGAGGAATGGAATACGAAGGTCGTCTCGCTGGTACAGGGAGAGTATACCTATAATCTTCTGACACGCTTTCAGCAGATATGGAATGACGAACGGACGCGCAGTTATGATGATTTCATCGAAGCGTATCGTGAAGTCTATCAGCAGGAAAAAGCCAAGCGCAGTTATAGCCAGCATTATCAGCCCTTGCACTCAGAAGTTCTGACACCAGAGGCAACAGAAGGTGAACTGGTGGCAGAGGCTGGCGACAGTTTCTACGCCGCTGGTGCCAAAGGTAATGTGGTGGTCCTGCGGCCAAATCTCATGCAGCAGGAATTCATCGACAGCATGCGCGATTTGCGGGCGAAGCATGCCAAACGGGCCTTGCTGATTTCTGCGACCGGTACGGGCAAGACGTATGCGGCAGCTTTCGCCGTCAGGGATTACCAGCCTCGGCGCATGCTGTTCCTCGTACATCGGGAGCAGATTGCCAAACAGGCCTTGCGGAGCTTTCGGCGAGTTTGCGGTACAGGCATTTCTATGGGATTGCTTTCCGGTAATGCCAAGCAGGGCGGCTCAACGTATGTTTTCTCGACCATGCAGACGATGGCACAGGACACCATGCTGCAGTCGTTTGCGCCAGATGACTTTGATTTTATCGTTATCGATGAGGCCCATCGCGCCGGTGCGCACAGTTATCAAAAAATCATGGCCTATTTTCAGCCGGAGTTTTACCTGGGCATGTCCGCCAGTCCGGAACGCAGTGACGCTTTCGACATCTATAAATTATTCGACCACAATATCGCCTACGAAATTCGTCTGCAACAAGCACTGGAGGAGGATTTGCTCTGTCCTTTCCATTATTTCGGCATTACGGATATTGCCGTGCAGGAAGCAAACGAGACGGTAGCAGCGGCAGGGGTGGCAGATGATGCAGAGGAAGATACAGCAGGCGAAATCTTTTCCCGCTTGACCAGCGACGCCCGCGTGGATGCTATCCTGCAAAAAGCAAAATTCTACGGTTATAGTGGGGAACGGGTCAAGGGCCTAATCTTCTGCAGCCGGCGCACAGAGGCGGCGGAGCTGTCGCGTAAATTCAATAGGCACGGCTTGCATACGGTCAGCATTGGCGGTGAGACATCTCAGGCACAGCGCGAGGATTACATTGAGCGTCTGGTCAGTGATACGCGCGAGGATAAGCTCGATTATATTTTCTCCGTGGATATCTTCAATGAGGGCGTGGATGTGCCGGAAATCAATCAGGTCATCATGCTGCGTCCTACGCAGAGCCCCATTGTTTTCGTGCAGCAGCTGGGACGTGGCCTGCGCAAAGCGGCGGGCAAGGAATACGTCGTAATCCTCGACTTCATCGGCAATTATCTCGACAATAACTTCATGATTCCCATCGCCTTGTCAGGCGACAGGAGCTACAACAAGGACAATATCCGCCGCTGCCTCATGGAGGGTTCGCGCATTATTCCGGGCGCTTCGACGATTCATTTCGATGCGATTGCCAAGCAGCGGATTTTTGCCTCCATTGACCATGCACGGTTAGGCGATGTGAGACGCATCAAGGAGAGCTACCAGCAACTGCGGCAGAAGCTGGGGCGGATTCCCAGCCTGCTGGATTTCGACCGCTTGGGCGAGATGGATCCCGTCTGCATTTTCCGCAGCAAGAGCCTGGGGTCGTACTATATGCTGTTGCATAAATACGAAAAGGCGTATACGACCAAGCTGAGCAAAGAACAAGCTGAGGTGCTGAAGTTTGTATCACTGAAATTGGGCGAAGGCAAGCGACCGCAGGAACTGGAGCTGCTGGATATCTTATTACATAATCCTAAGCAAGTAATGAAACAGCTGACGAAGCGGATGCAGGAGAAGTACAAAATCTCTCTAGGGGCGCTGGCAAGGCAGAATGTCATTAACATCATGACGGGAAATTTCTTGACAGGTACCAGTAAGGACAGTTTTAAACATGCTGTTTTCCTGCACGCGGATAGTCAGGGAGACTATGAGATTGCACAGGAATATCAGGTCATGTTGCAGGATGAGGAGTTTCGTCGGTGCATAGAGGAGCTTATTAAATTTGGGTTGCAGCGATATCAACATTTTTACAGCAATCCCTATGAAGATAGCGGCTTTAGTTTGTATCAGAAATATGAATACGAGGATGTCTGTCGCATTCTGAACTGGCAACAGAATATCGTGGCTCAAAACATGGGCGGCTACAAGTACGACGCAACAACAAACACAAATTCTGTTTTTATCAATTACGTTAAAGCGAAGGATATTCAGGAATCGATCAACTATCAGGATCATTTCCTCGACCGTCAGCGCTTGATTTCCATGTCCAAGGTCAAACGTACGCTGCATTCCAAGGAGGTGCAACGCTTTGTAAACGCCAAGGAAAATCACATGCCCATTGATCTTTTCATGCGTAAGAATAAGGACGATAAAGATGGTGCAAAGAGTTTTTATTATCTTGGCCGCATGACCAATGATGGAGCGAAGCAGGAGAAAATGGCCGGTACAGGGGACGATGTGGTGGAATTGACCTGGAACCTCGACGTGCCGGTGCGCGAGGATATCTACGACTATTTGACGAGCAATGAAGCTTGATTTTTGGCAGAAAGGCGAGGAATACAAGATGAAAACGGTGAAGGTAGTGGCTGCGGCCATCCGCGATGGCGACAGGATTCTGGCGACGCGGCGCAATTACGGCGAGTTCAAGGGCGGCTGGGAGTTCCCGGGCGGGAAGATTGAGCCCGGTGAGACGCCGGAGGAAGCGCTGCGGCGGGAGCTGCGCGAGGAGCTGCAGCTGGAGATTGCCGTGGGTGATCTGGTGGGGAAGGTGGAGTACGATTACCCGACGTTTCACCTGAGCATGCAGTGCTACTGGGCGGAGATTACGGCGGGCCACATGACGCTGTCGGTCCACGATGCCCTGCGCTGGCTGGGGCGCGAGGATATCGGCACGGTTGCCTGGCTGCCCGCCGACACGGATATTGTCGCGGAGATAAAGGCAAAACTGGGCTGAGAAGTTTTTGCAAGCGGCAGGCATTGAGGCTGAACAGGCGTTAGCTGATGCCGCGTTGCTTGACATTCAGCATATTATTTAGTATTCTATGATAGTATTTGCGGATGTGGTGGAATTGGCAGACACGCTGGATTTAGGATCCAGTGCCGCAAGGCGTATGGGTTCAAGCCCCTTCATCCGCACCAGATAGAATTGTGAGCAGGCCTTTGTTGGCCTGCTTTTTCTTTTTTTTGTATACATGATAATAATTAACAATATCATTGACAAAGATAATCGTTTATGATAGCATAAACGAGGAGTGAGATAGAATATCATTCCTACTTGCTACGGAAGAGATCAAAGGAGGAATCTTCATGTTTCAGAAGACAGATTTTTGGATTGGGCTGGCCGTCGGTGCAGTGGCGGGCGTTTTTGGCTATCGCTTCATGCAGGAGCGTGAGCAGCAGCTGGCAGCTATGCAGCCTGCCGCTCCTGCTTCCGAGGTGCCTTTGGCAGAATTGCAGCGCCAGAAAGAGGAGCTTGAAGATTTGATCGCTGCACAGGAGTCCAAACAGTAAGGCATAAGCCAATCGGGCAGCTGGGGTTTTCTACTTTTCCTGCCTATAGGGCTGCCGCAGGCATGCGGCGGCCCTATATTTTTCAAGGAGTATTGAAAATGAATATGAGTATCATGAGCGCGTTGCAGATACCAACCTCGAAGCTGGATTTGTTTATCCGTTCCGTGGAGATTTCGTCGTATATCCCAGGACGCGTGAGACTGTATTCCACGCGGCTGGTGGGGAATACAGCGCTGGAAGTAGAGGTACAGGCGCAACTGGGGGCTTTCCCGGAAATCAGTCACGTGGAGACGAGTACAGTGACAGGCTCCATTTTGATTCAATATGAGCCGGCGACGTTACGACGGAATGCTGAATTGCGCAAGGTCGAGGAATATATTATGACGCATGTGAAGAGGAGATGAGGATATGTCTTACGTTTCTGGTTTTATGATGGGGGCAGCCATTGGCAAAAGCGTTCATCAATTCCTGTTCGGCGGTACAGCACAGCGCACCTGGCCCCAGGCGAAGCAGCAGATACGCCAGGCAGGAGCATGCGCGCAGCAGTATGGCAAGCGCTCCATTCAGCGGGCAGCCAGGGCATTGCAGGGGGCGCCCGTTTTTGCCTGCGTGAGTGATTTGCCGGGGCGGCGGCGCTACCGTGCCGCCATGTTGCCGGAGCTGGCGGCGCTTCTGGCAGACAAGCTGAGTCAGTTGAAATTCCTGCACAAGGTTGAGGTTTGCGCGCAGACGGGAAGCCTGCTTTTGCTTTTTGCGCCGGAGGATGCAGCGAAAGTCGATGCGCTGGCTGATTTCCTGCGGGACAGCATTTTCCGCTCCGTATGGCAGCAGCGGCTGGAAGCGGCCACGGCCCCGCTGGAGGCTCATGCAGGCGCGTTGACGCGAAGCGTGCGCGGGTCGGTGCGGGATTTTTCCGCCTGGATTAAGCGTGTGACCCATGGCTGGCTGGACGTGAGTTCGACGGCCTTCCTGATTTTCCTGCTGCGGGGCCTCCGCAAGATGGTCCTGACGCGGCAGTATCCTTCGGCGTCGCAGATGCTTTGGTGGGCTGTTTCGTTGATGAGAGGATGGCGAACCGTATGATGTACGGACGGTTAAATTATGCTATGCCGCTCGTGCTGTCCCGGGAACAGCGCGTGGCGCTCGCGGCGCATATCCGCCGCTGCCGGGCGGTAAAGGCCGTGCTGGTGGAGGGGCGCCAGGTGCGCCTTTGGTACAGGGGGACGCTGCCTGCACGGCAGATTCAGCAGGAGATCATCGCCATGGTACGGGCGGCGCAGGCGGCAGCCGTGACGCCGGCGGAGCGGCTGGCTGAGTATCGGCGCGATGCGCTGGTGTCACTGGCCGGGTTTGCAGCGGTACAGATTATCCGGCACACGTCGCCAGAGCTTTTTGCCGCGACGAAAATCGCCCGCAGTGCGCTTACCGTGCTGCTGGCCCGCAAATTTATCCAGAATGGTGTCGCGGGGCTCGTACGCGACCATCAGCCCAATGCGGATACCCTGACGGCGACGGCGGTCATCGCCTCGGTACTCGCGGGGAAACCGGAGTCGAGCCTCACGCTGCTGACGCTGTCCAATGGCGCTGAGATGCTTACGAGTTATGCGGCCGAACGGGCGCGCACGCAGATATCGGGGCTGCTTTCGCTGGACCAGCGCTTTGTCTGGCGCGTGGAGCACGGTGTCGAGAGCAAGGTCCCCGTCGAGCAGGTGCGGGCCGGCGATACGATAGCGGCGCATGCGGGAGAGAAAATCGTCGTCGATGGGCGCGTGCTCGCGGGCTCGGCAGCGGTGAACCAGGCATCGATTACGGGTGAGTCAAATCCTGCCATGAAGCATGAGGGGACGCTCGTGTATGCCGGTTCTGTCGTTGAGGCGGGGGAACTGGTCATCCGGGTCGAGAAGGTTGGCAAGGATACGAGCCTGGCGCATATCGTGCATCTCGTTGAGGAAGCGCAGAGCCGCAAGGCGCCGGTGCAGAACTTTGCGGATCAGATGGCGAATTTCCTCGTGCCCGTCTCCTTCCTCGGCGCGGCCATTGTTTATGGGGCGACGCGGGACTGGCAGCGCGTGCTGAATCTGCTGTTCATCGATTTTTCCTGCGGGTTGAAGCTCTCGACCGCTACGGCCATCTCGGCCGCTATCTCAGCGGCGGCGAAGCGCGGTATCCTGGTCAAGGGCGGCAACTATATTGAGGCTCTGGCGGAGACGGATACGGTGGTGCTGGATAAGACCGGCACGCTGACGGTGGGTATCCCGCAGATTGCTTTTATGCGCACGGCGCCCGGCGTGGAGGAAAAGGAAATGCTGCTGCTGGCGGCTTCGGCGGAGCAGCATTCCGTGCATCCGCTGGCCGTCGCAATTCAGAAATATGTCAAGGAAAAGGGCTGGACGGTGCCGCAGCATGAGGACAGCCAGACGGTCGTGGCACGCGGCATGCTGGCCACGGTGCCGGATTTTGCTGCGTACCATGGCGGCACCATCCGCGTGGGCAGTAAGAAGTTCCTGGCGGAAAATGGTGTCCAGGATGAGGCGGGATTGGTCGACAGCAGCCTCGCGGGCAGGAATCTGCTCTATGTGGCGCGTGACCGGCAGCTTTTGGGCGTCATCGGCATCGAAGATCCCATTCGCCCGGCCATGAAGAAGACGCTGAACCAGATGCGCCGTTATGGCATCGATGAAATCGTCATGCTCACGGGGGATAGCAAGACGGTCGCTGCGCAGGTAGCACAGGCTATGGATATTGATTCGTATCATGCGGAGATTTTGCCGGAGGATAAATCCAATTATGTGAATAAGCTCAAGCAGCGTGGTACCGTGATGATGGTGGGCGATGGCATCAATGATGCCCCTGCACTCGCGTTTGCGGATGTCGGCGTATCGCTGGGCGGCCGTCAGACGGATATTGCAGCAGAATCGTCGGCCGTCACGATCCATGGGGAGGATCCTGCGCGCCTGATGGAGGCGTTGCAGCTGGGGCGGCGGACGATGCGTCTCGTGCACCAGAATTTTCTGGCGACCATCCTCGTCAATAGTGCGGCGATGCTCCTCGGTGCGCTCGGACGCATCAGTCCGCTCTATGCCGCCGTCATTCACAATACGGCAACCCTGGCTGTCGTACTCAACAGCTGCCGTATTCTTCAGACCGATAGTCGCGGCATGTTCGCGCATAAGCGCTAAGGCAGGTTTTTCATATCTATGCAGGCGGGTCATAGGTCGATATGACCTGCTTTTTTTGTGCACGCAAAAGAAAAGTCATGTATAATAGAAGTCAGGAATAAATGATAGAGCAGGCAATAGCTCGTCCATTGCCTGCGGGAGAGGGGTAACAAGTATGAAGAAAATCCGCAAGGCCGTCATCCCGGCGGCAGGCTTTGGCACGCGTTTCCTGCCGGCGACGAAGGCAACGCCGAAGGAGATGCTGCCCATCGTGGACAAGCCGACCATCCAGTACATCGTGGAGGAGGCCAAGGCGAGCGGTATCGAAGATATCCTCATCATCAGCGGCCATGGCAAGCGCGCCATCGAGGATCATTTCGATTCGGCTCCGGCGCTGGAGGCAGAGCTCAGGAAAAAGGGCAAGCTCGACCTGCTGGCGAAGGTGCAGGAGACGGCGGATATCAACATTCACTACATCCGCCAGCGCTATATGCGCGGGCTCGGCGATGCTATTCTCTGTGCGCGCTCCTTTATGGGGGACGAGCCCTTCGCGGTACTGCTGGGCGACGATGTGGTCTACAATCCGGGGAATCCGGCATTGCTGCAGCTCATCCATGCCTACGAGCAGACGGACGGCTCGGTGCTGGGCTGCCAGATGGTCGCACCAGAGCAGGTCTCGTCCTACGGCATTGTGGCGGGGGAGCAGACGGGGAAGCCACGTCTCATGCGCGTTGGGGATATGGTGGAGAAACCGGCACCTTCTGAGGCACCGAGCCGCATGGCCGTGCTGGGCCGCTATATTATCAAGCCGGAGATCTTTGATATCCTCGAGAATACGACACCGGGCAAGGGCGGCGAGATTCAGCTGACGGATGCCCTGCGCGTGCTCGCGAAGCGCGATGCGGTCTATGCCTATGACTTCGAGGGCAAGCGCTACGACCTCGGCGACAAGTTCGGCTTCCTCAAGGCGACGGTGGAGTTCGCGCTGCGCCGCGATGATCTTGGCCCGAAGTTCCGTTCTTATTTAAAGGATCTGGCTGCACAAATCTGAGGTGTGAGCTTTGGAGAAGAAAAACAAGGCGAATCTGGCGCTGGGCATCAGCGCGGCGGGCTGTGTCGGCACGCTGGCGCTGGGGGGAGTCGGTTTCCTGCCGGGGCTTCTGCAGCATGGTTTCCTCGCGGCGACCATCGGCGGCCTCGCGGACTGGTTTGCGGTGACGGCGATTTTCCATAAACCACTGGGCATTTCCTACCGCACGGATATCCTGCGCCGTAACCGCCAGCGCATCATGGAAGCCATCGTGCAGTTTGCCAGCGAGGATCTGCTGAGTACGGAGCACATCATGTCCATCTTGTCCCAGCAGGATACGGGCAGGCTCATGGCGGAGTATCTGCAGCAGCGCGGCGGTCGCGAGCAGGTGCAGACCGTGGTGACGGCGGTGCTCCTGCGCTCCGCCGCTGAGCTGGATACGCAGGCGCTGGCCCGTGAGCTGGCTCCGGCCGTGCGGCAGGGCCTGCAGGGCTTTGCCGTGGAGGATATCACCGCGGCGATGCTGACCCGACTCGCGGAGGAGCAGCACAGCCAGCGCATCCTGCAGAGCCTGCTCACGCTCAGCCGGCAGGTCCTACACGCACCGGCCATGCAGCAGGTTTTGCTCGCGCATGTGACGGTGTTGCGCGAGGCCTACGAACGGGACCATTTCGGCCGTAACTTTCTCATGGGTTTGCTGGGCCTTGACGACGCCCGTATCCTGGAGATTTTCAACGAGAATCTCGACGCCTGGCTGGATAAGATGCTGGGGGGGCAGACGGAGTCCTACGCGGCGGTGCGGGCGGGGCTGGAGATGCTGTTGCGGCGGCTGGCACAGGACGAAAGCCTGCAGGCCATGCTGGCGCGTGGCAAGGTGCAGCTGCTGGAACGCATCGACATCGAGGGACTCATCGCGGGCTGGATGGAGGCAAACCTGAAGAGTGAGCAGCCTTTCTGGCTCACGCCGTTGCACACGTTCATCGACCAGCAGATTGACCACTTCTGCCAGTCGGCCACGTTGCAACGTCATTTCAACAGTTTTCTGCAGGCTTTCCTGCGTGAGGAACTGGAGAAGCACCATGCGCTGATCCCGCAGCTCATCCGCGAGCGCCTCGACGATCTGACGGATGACCAGCTCGTGTCTCTGGTGGAGAGCAAGGTGCAGGATGATCTGCAGATGATCCGCATCAATGGCGCCATCGTGGGCTCTCTGGTGGGCATGGGACTCTACCTGCTGGTCTCGCTGGCAGAAAGGATGTGGGGGTTGTGATCTGGCAAAACTGGAATCAGGCGGATAAGACCCTGCTCCTGGCGTTGGCCGTGTTCCTGCTGGCACTTTGCGTGCATCTGCAATATCCGGGACGCGTTGTGGGGGAGGGGTTCCTGTTCTGTGCGGAGGCGGCACTCGTCGGTGGCATCGCGGACTGGTTCGCCGTCACGGCGCTCTTTCGCAAGCCGCTGGGCTTCCCTTATCACACGGCGATTCTGCCGCGGCGGCGCGATTCCTTTATCCGCGCCTCGGAGCAGATGATTAAGCAGGAGTTCTTCTCGCGGCGCAAGATTTTTCATCATCTGGAGAAACTGCACCTCATGCCCATGTTGCTGGGCTGGCTGCAGCAGCCGGAGACGGAGGCACAGGTCACGCGCCGCTTGCAACACTATGCGCGCGATCTCATCCTGCGGCAGGACAGCCTGAAACAGGCGGCGTTCCTCGCGCAGCAGGTAAGGCAGACGCTGACGCAGGTGCAGCCTGTGGCGTTCCTCGCGGCGCTGGGGCGTTGGCTGCATGAGAGCGGCCGCGACAAGGAGCTCCTGGCCTACAGCACGCAGTATCTGCGGCCGCTGGCGGCCTCGGAGGAGGTGCACCAGGGCATCCAGCAAATGCTGGAGGACTATGGCCGTGAGCAGACGCAGGGCGGCTGGGCGCAGTTCTTCGCCGGGCTGGCCGAGGCGGCCGGCGCCATCGACTACGAGGAGGCGGCGACGCTCATGCAACGCCAGCTGCTGAGTCTGCTCGATGAATTGGGCGATGAGGACAGTGAGCAGCAGCGTGAACTGCTGGACCTCTTTTACGAAAAAGCGGGCGTGCTGGCGGCGGAGCCGGAGTTCCGTCAGCTGTTGCGTGAGTTAAAGGACAGCCTGCTCGCCGATGTCCCCTTTGAACAGGTCATCGGCGAGACACTGACCCGGGTGCGGCAGCATTTCGCCGCCGATCAGGCGCGCGCCGTCGATCCGGTGGCGGAGCATCTGCCCCAGCTGCATTCGCGCCTGCAGAAACTGCTGGAACAGGAGTACGAACGTACGCTGACCCTCGTGCAGACGGACGAGCGGCTGCGCCGCATGCTGGAGCATTTCCTCTACGATGTGATTGCCCGCAGTGCCTTGCATGCGCAGTCGCTCATCGGCCCCATCGTCGAGCATGTGCTGGGCCGCCTCACGGATGAGCAGCTTAATCATCTCGTTTACGACAAGGTAGAGCCAGATTTGCTGTGGATCCGCATGAACGGCTCCATCGTCGGTGCGCTCATCGGCCTGCTGCTCTTTATGGTGTTGCATTTCGCGCAACTTTATTGAGTGAAGAATAGAGAATCTGAGATCTGGGGAAGGAAAGACTATGAAACTGAAATTAGACCCGATGAAGGCGAAAAGCCCGCGTTTCTCACATATGTATAATCAGTTCATTCAGGCATGGAATACGGTGTTTTTCCTCTGTGCCGCGGCCGGCGGTGCTTATCTCTGCGCCAGGACGGAGCATGTACTGCTGGGGGGCGGTCTGCTCGTTGCTGGTATCGGCGGCGGCATCTTCTGCGCGCGCCAGCTGCAGCGCATGGTCGCCGCCGAAAAGAAGAGCGAGCAGAAGAAAGAAAGCAGGCATAACGAGTCATAAAAGTAAGTGGGCAAAAAGCGTATTGCGTGAAGGCAGGTGGAATCATATGGACATGGTTATGCCTATTGGTACGGAGTTCTTTGCCAAGCTTCGGCGAAACCATTATTATTTTGTCGACAAGACGACATTCCTCAGCCAATTTTTTCGTGGACATGCTGATGTGACGCTCATTACGCGGCCGCGCCGCTTTGGCAAGACGCTGCTGCTGTCAATGACGCAGCAGTTTCTCGATATCGAGGGCGCAGAGGAACATCGGCAGCTCTTTGCGGGGTTGAAAGTCATGGATGATCCCGTGGCGATGGCTGAGCAGGGGACGCGACCGGTGATATTCCTGACGCTCAGGGATTGGGAGTCGAATACTTGGGAATCCATGCAGGAATTCATTGCTTTTGGCTTGCAGGATGTGTGCCGTCCTTTGCGGTATTTACTGGCCAGCGACCGGGTGGAGCAGAAGGATAAGGCGGATTTTGAACTGCTGCGGAATCGGGAGGGCGATCTCGGCCTCATGCGGCGGGCACTTGCACTCTTTTGCAAAATGCTCCACGATCATTATGGGCGCGATGCGGTACTGCTCATCGATGAGTATGACGCCCCACTGCAGTCGGCGTGGTCACATCAGTATTATGATGAGGCCATTGACTTTTTCCGCGGTTTCTTTGCCGCGGCACTGAAGTCAAATCCTGCGCTCGACTTCGCCATCCTCACGGGGGTGCTGCGCATCGCGAAGGAGAGCATTTTCAGTGGGTTGAACAATCTTGAGGTATCGACAGTCTTTCGCGGCGGTTTTGCCGATGCTTGCGGCTATACAAAAGCGGAAGTCGAAAAAATCGCTCAGGATTTGGAAATGGAGAATAAGCTTCCTGAACTTACCCAATGGTATGATGGTTACAATTTCCAAGGTACAGAAATCTTTAATCCCTGGTCGGTCAACAATTATTTCAAGCAGCATGGAGAGGCGGAAGCCTATTGGGTTAACACCTCAGGTAATGATATTGTTCATACCTTGCTGTCGCAGGCGGATGAGGGACGCTGGGAAGAACTGCAGACTTTACTGACGGGAGGGACGATACAGGCGGTCCTTCGGGAGGGCGTGATTTACAGTACTATCGGGGAGAACAGCAGCGACCTCTACACTATGCTCCTGCAGACCGGCTATCTGAAAGCTGTGGGAAGCATGAAGTTTGGCGATATGCGCATGTATGAACTGGCTATCCCGAATCTGGAGATTCGCAGCTTGTTTCAGTCAGAGATCATGCGTCGTGTCGACCGTAGCTATGGTATGGTCTCCTTCTACAAGATGGGCCTCGCGCTCCAGCAGGGACATGTGGAGGATTTCCAGCGCATTCTGCAGGGCGTCCTGAAGCGCGCCGTGAGCTCTCATGACGCGGCGCATCCTGAGAGTTTCTACCACGGTCTCATGCTTGGCTGTACGCTTTTTTACGAGAACGACTACCGCGTTGTCTCCAACCGTGAGAGTGGCTACGGCCGTTTCGATCTCGCGATGCTGCCCAAGAAGAAAGAACTGCCGGGAGTCATTATGGAGTTTAAGGCTGTGCAGGATGAGGAAGACCTCGAAAAAGCTGCAGACGAAGCCTGCCAGCAGATCGAGAAGAAAGCCTATATCACCGAACTCCAGGCGGCAGATGTATCCAATATTTGGTGCTATGGCATAGCTTTTTGCAAGAAGCACGTCTTGATCAAGATGGGTTGATGGAAGAAAGGATGAGTTGGTAACTTATCTCTGAGCTCCCCGGGATGGTGTATAATTTCACACGGATATGACTATAGCCTGCGTCACCAGACGTGGGTTATTTTTTACATTTGCGTGTATGGACATTCCTGCCGGGTGGTAGTAAAATGAAATGCGGTGCAAAGCGCCGATAGGTATGACATGCCGAGAGATAGCGGCATAGTCGGAAAGGCTGGTGAGGATAATGGACGATCACCCTAGTTCAGCGGACTCCGCGCATAGTAGTACAACTGTATACGGAGAGCCTGTGCCCTTATCCTCGCAGCCTTTGGCAGATGCCCGCAGGTGACGTCTGCCTGCCTGGCTGCGCCCTGTGGCAGGGCTCTTCTCCCTGGAGAGGAGAATATCATGCTGCAAATCTATAAATCTCTGGAGAGCGGCCCGCTGGTGGAACTGTCCCTGAAGACGCTGGAGAAGGGTGCCTGGATCAACATCATCGATCCGACACCCTACGAGCTGAAAGTGGTCAGCAATCTCACGGAAGTCGAGCCGGATTTCCTGCGCTCCGCCCTTGATGATGAGGAGCGCTCCCATACCGACGTCGAGGACGACTCGGTCATGGTCCTGACCAATGTGCCGGTATGCCGCGGTAAGGACGACTATGACACGATCCCGCTGGCCATCATCGTCACGGAAGACTATATCATCACGGTCTGCCTGGAGGAGACGCCGGTGGTGGCGGAGTTCAATGAGCGCACGGCGCGCTTGTTCCGCACCTATAAAAAGACGCGTTTCCTGTTCCAGATCCTGTATAAGTCGGCCACGTATTTCCTGCGCTATCTGCGTCAGATCCAAAAGATCTCCGATGAGATTGAGGAGCGCCTGCGCCATGACATGAACAACAGCGAAATCCTGCGCCTGCTGTCGCTGCAGAAGGGCCTGACGTACTTCAACGCGGCCATCCGCTCAAACGGTGCCGTGCTGGATAAACTGCTGCGCATGCGCAAGAACACGAATATCACGCCGTTCCTCAAGGCCTATGAGGAGGACGAGGACCTGCTGGAAGATGTCATCATCGAGAACAAGCAGGCCAAGGAAATGGTGGAGATGTATGCGAAGATCCTCGCGCGTCTCGCCGATACCTTTTCCTCGATTATTTCCAACAACCAGAACCTCGTGATGAAATTCCTGGCCGCGATGACGATTATCCTGGCCATCCCGACGGTGATCTCGAGCTTTTTTGGCATGAACGTGCCGGTGCCGCTGGCGGACAACCCATACGGCTTCTTCTACGTGACGCTCATGGCCGGCTCCATCGCCGGTGCGAGTGCCTATGTGCTCTATCATCGTGATATGTTCTAAAGCAAAGTATAAGAAAAGCGTTTGCATTGCCTTCGCGGGCGGATGCAAACGCTTCTTTTATTTCTGCAGGGTAATGGTGTCGAGGTGGCCGCCATCGACGTACCACGCCTGTAGCTGCAGCTGCGCGGGCGTGGCGCTGAGGGTGACGTAGTTATCTTTCGTCGGCTGGGGACAGGAGACGACGTCGAAGTCCGGATTGGCCGGCACCTCGTAGTGCTGGTCGCCGCTGGGGCCGTAGAGCACGTAGACGGGTCCGTGGTCTGCGTGCTTCCCCTGGTAGATGTGACCACGGTTGCGGTAGGTGTGCATGTGGCCGGTGAGCACGAGGTCGATGCCCAGCGCGTCGAAGGCGGTCATGAAGGCGTGGCCCACATCGCTGATGCCGCTCGTGAGGCCCGTGCCCTGCTGGTACTCGCCGTAGGCGATGATGTCCTTGTGCATGAGCACGACCTGCCACGGGAGCTGGCTTTGGGCACGCACGCGTTTCAGCCAGGCGAGCTGCTCCGTGAGCAGGCCGGGGCGGAGGTCGCTGAGCTCCAGCATCTGCGTGTTCAGCACGATGAAGTGAACGGGCCCCCAGTTGAAATCATAGTAGTAACCAGGGAAGCGCTGGCTGCCGTTGGCGGGCAGCGCGAAGCCGGCGAGGTAGCGCGAGGGCAGGCACATCTGCCAGTTCAGCCCATAGCATTCGTGATTGCCCATGACGGGCACGAAGGGACGCTGCACGAGGGCGTCGCCTACAGACGCGAAGAAGCTGCGCCAATGCCAGTCGGATTCGCCGTTGTCCGTGAGGTCGCCGAGGTCGGCGAGAAAATCGGCATCGGCATGGCGCGCCATGATACGGCGCAGGTTGCGCGTGAGGACGGTGTATTCGGCACATTGCGAGTCGTTGATGAGCACGGCATGGCAGGCGGCGTCACGGGCCGGGGTGGTGAGCGTGTGCCATGTGCCGGCCTGCTGCTCCCAGCAGATGCGGTACTGGCAGCTCTGTCCCGGCTGCAGGCCCGTGATGGCCGCGTGGAAGGTATATGTCACCGTGCCGTCGAGGGCGAGGTACTCGTAGCCTGCATCCACGCGTTGCGGCGCGGCGTCTGCGCGCAGCCGGTACTCGAGGTGCGTGTCCTGCGGCAGCGAATGGCTCTGCCACATGATGGTGCGGCTCGTGGCAGGGTCATGGGTGATGATCTGACGCAGGAACTGCCAGCTGTTTTGCCCAGCCTCGGCCGTGGCGGGCAGGTAGCGGCCGAGCCCCAGCCAGGCCAGTGCCGTGCCGCAGAAGGCGAGAAAACGGCGGCGGCTGCAGCATGGGGAAGGGATTGGCTTACACATTTTCGGACTCCTTGTCTTCATTAGCCTCCATGGCGTGGGCGGCGCGGCGTTCGTACCACCAGGCGCCGACGATGAGCAGGATGGCGACGATGATCACGACGACGAGGCGCGTCGGGTCCTCCTGCCGCGTGATGGTGTCATGGCCGATGATGGCCTCAATGCCCGTGGAGGGGAACTTGCCGATAAAGGACGCGACGACGTAGTCCCTGAGCGACATGGCGGAGAGTGCGCCGAGGGCGTTCAGCATGATGGAGGGGAAATATGGCACCATGCGGGCGATGAGCATGACGACGAAGCCGCGCTGCCCGCTGTATTTATCGATATTGGCCAGCGTCTTGTGCTTGCGGATGACGTTCTCGGCGGCGTCGCGCAGGAAGAAGCGCAGCAGCAGGAAGCTGATGGTCACGCCGACCGTCTCCGCCGTGCAGGCGAGGATGATGCCGGGGATGATGCCGAAGATCAGCGTGCAGGCTGTGGAGAAGATGATGGCGGGCGGGAAGCCGATCGCGTTGACGAAGAGGGTCAGCAGGAAGGCGAACACCACCGCCCAGGGCCCGAAGGTCTTGATGTAGGCGGCGGTCTCCTGAATGTCGCCGCGGGCGAGCAAGGCACCGAGGTGCGGCCAGAACGTCGGGTCCATCAGGTGGATGATGCCAACGACGGCGACGACGCCCAGCGCCGCGATGATTTTTACCATGCGCATAGATAGATGCAAGAAAGGTGCTCCTCTCAAGTAATATTGATGTTGTCAATTGATGCTATTATATCATTCTTTCCATGGCATGCCTATGAAAAACGCGGGAAACCTGTCATTTAGGCGCTGATTGTGGTAGAATATAATAGATAGTCTGTATTTAGGAGCAATGTCCATGATGAAAGGGAAGTGCCTGCTCACAGCCGGCTGGCGTGAAGCTTTGCTGAAAGGCACGTGGAGCGTCGCGGCGATGCTGCCGGTTTTCCTGCTGGCACCGCTGCTGTGGCAGCAGGCTGGCATGCCGTATCCCGGTGCCTATACGGCGCTGATGCTGACGGCGGTGCTGGGCACGGGCTGCATGGCCTGGCTCGGCCGGCCACTGCTCGTGCTGCCTTCGCTGAGCCTTACGGTCTGGCTCGTCTGGCTCGTCATGCTGGCGGGCGGACTGAACTGGCAGTTCGTGCTCAGCGTGCAGGCCATAGCCGCGGGCGTGGGGCTGCTGCTCTGCTGCCTGCCAGTGGGCCGGCGGCTGACCTTGCTGCCACCGGTGCTGCACTGGGCCATGCCCGTGTGTCTCGCGCTCATGCTGCTCCTGTTCGGGCTCGTGCAGGGGAGGCTGCTCATCCATTCGCCCTGGGCGGTGACGATGCTCGGAGATTTTCATGATCCCATGGCATACTTAGCGGTATGCGGGCTCGTCATCCTTGCGGTGCTCTATTTGCGCCGCGTGCAAGGCGCGGTGCTCTGGAGCGGTCTGGTGACCGGCGGCCTTGCGCTGATGGAGGGCTTCTGGGAGTGGCCGGATGCGCCTTTTCTCTTTCCCGAGGGGCTTGACCGCGTGGCACTGATGCTGAATCCATGGCTGCCGTTGCCGGATGGCGGTATGAGCCTCGCCGTCATGACGGGACTCGCGCTGCTGCTGGTGCTTGGCAGCTATAGCTGGAGTGCGGGGATTGCCGCCTGGCCGGACATGCCGCAGCGGCGCACGCTGGCGGTGCTCTACGCCATCAACGTGGGAGCGGCCTTCCTCGGCTGCCTGCCCGTGACCGTCGCGCCAGCCTCCGCCATATCGGCAGGGGAGGGGGATCGCCTTCAGAGCAGGCGCATTGCGCTGGTGATGCTGGCCTGGCTCGGCCTTTTGCTCGCCTGCGAGCCCATCGTCAAACGGATGGCAGACTTTCCCGTGATGGCCGTGCCGATGCTCGTAGGGACAGGGTTCTGCCTGCTCCTGCGTGAGCTGCCGCAGGCCAGGGGGCTAACCTGGCAGCGGACGGAGGTGCTTACGGCGGCTATCACGCTGCTGCTGGCTTTATCATGGAATGTAACGGCGGCGCTCGGCACCGGCCTGCTGGTCTGGGTGGTGGGACAGCTGCTCAGCGGGCAGCAGGCACGGGTGACGTGGTCGCAGCGGCTGGCCGCGCTCGTTTATCTCGCTTATTTGTTTTTCGCGCCGCTCTGATTTTGAGACGGCAAAATCGTATTCGTATATACAAGGAGTGTTCGGTTCGTGAAATTGAAGCATGCGCAAAAAGTTTTGGTTGCCTGTACATTACTCGGTGCCTTTGCCGTGACGGTGGCTTTTCCCGCTGCTGGTGAAGCTCGCCGCCATCATGTCACGTCGGGGACGACGGTGCAGGAGACGGAGATTACGGATAACCTGCATACGGGCAAGACGCGACCCGTCCTGCGCTATCCGCTGGCGCACCAGGGCAGTGAGGATATGCAGCAGCGTCTGGAGAGCAGTCTGCAGCCGGCACCGGTGACGCAGGGCAACTACGTACAGGTCCCCGCTACGGTCTCGGCCTATGACGACGCGATCCTCGGCACGGCGCTCGCGAGCCAGGAGCAGTGCGTCAAGTATCTGCTCTCGGCCAATCCGACGCCGGATATTACGGTAACGCCGCAGGAGCTTGTATCCTACTATTATGAGGAAGGCGCGCGCGAGGGCATCCGCCCGGATGTCGCTTTCGCCCAGGCTTGCAAGGAGACGGGCTTCTTCCGCTATGGCGGCACGGTGACGCCGGACCAGAACAACTACTGCGGCCTCGGCACGACGAGTGCCACGGTCAAGGGTGCGTACTTCGCGACGGCGCGCCTCGGCGTGCGCGCACATATCCAGCACCTGCTGGCCTATGCTTCGACGCGCCAGCCGGGCGAGCCGGTCGTGGACCCGCGCTACAATCTCGTGCGCGACAGCTACGGCCTTACGACGCTGAATAAATGGGAGGATCTCAACGGCCGCTGGGCGGTGCCCGGCTACACCTACGGCCAGAGCATCCTCTCGATGTTCCGCGCGATGCTGCGCGAGTGATTACTTTACCGCATGAGTTTCAATGTAGATAGAGAAAGGCAATAACAAGATATGATTACCGTCAACAACCTGAGCCTGCAATTCGGCAAGCGCGTGCTGTACAAGGATGTCAACCTGAAGTTCACGCCGGGCAACTGCTACGGCATCATCGGCGCGAATGGTGCCGGCAAATCGACGTTTCTCAAGCTGCTTTCCGGCGAACTGGAGCCGACGGGCGGCGTCGTGGAGATCACGCCGGGTGAGCGCATTTCCGTGCTGCAGCAGGATCACTACGCTTTCGATGATTATACGGTGCTGCGTGCGGTCATGATGGGCAACAAGCGCCTTGTGGACATCATGGATGAAAAGGATGCGCTCTACGCAAAGCCGGATTTCTCCGAAGAGGACGGCAACCGTGCGGCTGAGCTCGAGGCGGAGTTCGCCGAGATGAATGGCTGGGACGCGGAGACAGAGGCGGAGAAGCTGCTGAATGGCCTCGGCATCACGAGCGACCAGCACCAGCTGCAGATGGCCGATCTCACGCCGAAAGAGAAGGTGCGCGTATTGCTGGCGCAGGCGCTGTTCGGCAACCCGGATATCCTGCTTTTGGATGAGCCGACGAACCATCTCGATGTCGAGTCCATCAACTGGCTGGAGGATTTCCTCGCGAACTTCGAGAATACGGTCATCGTGGTTTCCCATGACCGCCATTTCCTCAATCAGGTCTGCACCTATATCTGCGATGTCGACTTCGGTGGCATCAAGCTCTATGCGGGCAACTACGACTTCTGGTATCAGTCCAGCCAGCTGGCCCTGCAGATGGCACGTGACCAGAACAAGAAAAAAGAAGAAAAGATCAAGGAACTGCAGACCTTCATCGCCCGCTTCGCCGCCAATGCTGCGAAGTCCAAGCAGGCCACGGCGCGCAAGAAGATGCTCGATAAGATCACGCTCGATGATATCCAGCCGTCCTCGCGCCGCTACCCTTACATCGCCTTTACGCCGGACCGCGAAGCCGGTGACCAGCTGCTGCTCGTCGAGGGTATCAGCAAGAGCGTCGATGGCGTCGAGGTGCTGCACGATGTGAGCTTCACGCTGAAGCGTGGCGACAAGGTCGCCTTCGTCGGCCCGAACAGCCTCGGCAAGACGATGCTCTTCAAGATCCTCATGGGCGAGGAGCAGCCGGACAGCGGTACGTTCAAGTGGGGCGTGACGACGACGCAGGCTTACCTGCCGTCGGATAACTCGGCTTACTTCGATGGTTGCGATATGAACCTCGTCGATTGGCTGCGCCAGTATTCCAAGGATCCGGATGAGACCTTCGTGCGCGGTTTCCTCGGCCGTATGCTCTTCTCCGGTGAGGAGAGCCAGAAAAAGGCCCGCGTGCTTTCCGGCGGCGAGCGTGTGCGCTGCATGCTTTCGCGCATGATGCTCTCGGGGGCCAACGTGCTGCTTCTGGATGAGCCGACGAACCATCTCGACCTCGAGTCCATCACGGCACTGAACAACGGCCTCATCGCTTATCCGGGCACGCTGCTCTTTACCTCGCACGACCACGAGTTTGTGCAGACGATTGCGAACCGCATCATCGCGATTACGCCGGACGGCGTCGTCGATCGCCTTTCCACCTACGACGAGTTCCTGGCCAACGATACCGTGCGCCAGCAGCTGGCCCAGAAGTATGGCAAGGAAAAGTAACGACGAATTTACGATTCATAGAGGCTGCCTATGCTGTCAAAGTTGATTGAGAAACGTATCGGCGAGGCCGGTACGACCTCCCGCCTGCGGGAGATGCTGCAGGTTCTCAGGCACCGCGAAGTTATGCGCGGCATGACTCCGGAGAAGCTGCGGCAGATTCTCGAAGACCTCGGCCCGACCTACGTCAAGCTGGGACAGGTGCTCAGCATGCGCCCCGATTTCCTACCCATCGACTATTGCAAGGAGCTCGCGAAGCTGCAGACGGCGGCCAATCCGCTGCCTTTCTCCGTGATTCTGGAGGTCATCGAGCAGGAGTACAATCGCCCGTGGAAAAAGGTCTTCCAGTCCATTGATGAGGAAGTCCTGGGCTCAGCAAGCATCGCACAGGTGCACCGGGCCGTGCTCGCCACGGGCGAGAAAGTGGTCATCAAGGTGCAGCGGCCCGGCATCTACAACGTGATGAGCAAGGATATCGTGCTGCTCAAGCGGGCGGCGCGCCTGCTCAGGGTCGTGAGTCACACGCAGGATGTCGTGGACTTCAATATGGTGCTCGACGAGCTCTGGACCATCGCCAAGCAGGAGATGGACTTCCTTATCGAAGCCGATCATATCGAGGAATTCGGCAATCTGAACCGCGGCGTGGAGTTCGTGGAAGTGCCGCAGGTCTACCGCGCGCTCTGCACGCCGCAGATCCTCGTCATGGAGTACGTCGATGGCGTGCGCATCGATAATGTGGAGGCGCTGCAGCAGGCGGGATATAACGTCGAGCTGCTCGGGCGCCATCTCGGCGAGAACTACGTCAAGCAGATCGTCGATGACGGCGTCTTCCACGCTGACCCGCATCCGGGAAATATCCTCGTGCGCGGCGGCAAAATCGTCTGGCTCGATCTCGGCATGGTAGGACGCCTGTCCAGCCGTGACCGTGCCTCCATCCGCAAGGCGATCATCGCGCTGGCACATCATGATTCCTTTGAAATGAAGGATGCCGTGCTATCGCTCGGTGTGGCACGTGGTACGATCAATCATACGGCACTCTACCAGGACATCGATATGCTGATGACGCAGTACAGCACGCTGGATTTCAACTCCTTGCAGATGGGCGTGCTTTCGCAGCAGATCATGAATATCCTGCGCGTGCACCGGTTGGCCGTACCACAGGGGCTTTCGATGTTCTGTCGCGGGGTGATGACCATCGAGGCCGTCATGCGGCATGTCTGCCCGAACGTAAGCTTTGTAGAGATTCTCGCACAAAATCTTTCTATGGATTTCAAGCGCAACTTCAGCTGGCGCGAGGAATTGGCAAAAGCCAAACGGGAAGGAATACTGCTGGCGCGCAAGACGGCACAGCTGCCGGAACAGATCTCGGATCTCGTGCGCATGACGATGGGAGGGCAGACCAAAGTGAATCTCGATGTCAGAGGAACAGAGGAGACACTCGGACGTCTCGATCGCATGATCAACAAGCTCATCGTCGCCGTGCTCACAGCGGCGCTGCTGCTGGGTTCGAGTACCGTCTGCACGACGGGCATGACGCCGCAGATCTTCGAGATCCCGCTTTTGGGCTTTATCGGTTATCTTTTTGCTTTTTTGCTTTCCCTGCGCCTGATCTGGGAAATCCACAAAGGCGGTATGTGAGTCAGAAACAGATTTTTTGGGGGGATGTCTTATGGCCATGCGCGGGATCCGCGGGGCGACGACGGTGGAGCATAATACCAGGGAGGATATCTGGCAGGCCGCCCGGGAGATGATACAGGTTGTCTTGCAGCGCAACGCTTTGCATACGGAGAACATCGGGGCAGCGATTTTCAGCATGACCGATGACCTGACGGCGGCCTTTCCCACCGCCGGGGTGCGGCAGCTCCACGGGTTTGATGCGGTACCGCTTTTCGATGCGCGGCAGTGTGCGATCGAGGGCGCGCTGCCTCGTTGCCTGCGCGTGCTGCTCCTTGTGGAGACCAATCGGGGACAGAAAGAGATTCACCATGTCTATCTGCATGGGGCTGCCCGCTTGCGTCCGGATATCACGCAAGAGTAAGCGTAATCCACGTGTAAATGTGATGTAACTATCGACCAAAATGGACACCCGCCCTGTACATGGGACCGCGTGTCCGTTATAATAATTCCTAGATGGATAATTTTCTCACAATTGTATGGAAGAGGGAGAGATCATTTTGAGCAACATCGATACGACGTGTGTCAATGCGATCCGCGTACTGGCGGCAGATGCTATCCAGAAGGCGAAATCCGGTCATCCGGGCCTGCCGCTGGGCAGTGCGCCGATGGCCTATGAGCTGTGGGCGAACCACATGCATCATAATCCGAAGAATCCGCAGTGGGCGAACCGCGACCGCTTCATTCTTTCGGGTGGCCATGGTTCGACGCTCCTGTATTCGCTGCTGCACTTCTTTGGCTACGGCCTGACCATGGATGATATGCGAGAGTTCCGCCAGCTCGGCTCGCTGACGCCGGGCCATCCGGAGTACGGTCACACGACGGGCATCGAGGCGACGACGGGCCCGCTGGGTGCCGGCATGGCGATGGCCGTCGGCATGGCGATGGCCGAGGCACACCTTGCGGCGGAGTTCAACCGTCCGGGCTATCCCATCGTGGATCACTACACGTTCGCTTTGGGCGGCGACGGCTGCCTCATGGAGGGCATTTCCTCCGAGGCGTTCTCGCTGGCCGGCACGCTGGGCCTCGACAAGCTCATCATTCTCTACGATTCCAATAAAATCACCATCGAGGGCGGCACGGACATCGCCTTTACTGAGGATGTGCAGGCGCGCATGCGTGCGTTCGGCTTCCAGACGCTGACGGTGGAGGATGGTACGGATCTCGCCGCCATCGGCAAGGCCATCGAGGAGGCCAAGGCCGACCACGAGCATCCCTCCTTCATCACGGTCAAGACGACGATTGGCTACGGTTCCCCGAATCAGGGCACGGCGGCCGTGCACGGTGCGCCGCTGGGCGAGGAGAATGTCAAGGCACTGAAGGAGAACCTCGGCTGGCCGGAGCCGGAGAAATCCTTCAATATCCCGCAGGAAGTCTACACGCATTATCAGGAACTCGCCAAGAAAGGCGAGCAGGCTGAGGCGGAGTGGAACAAGCTCTTCGCCGATTACTGCGCGAAGTTCCCGGAGGAGAAGGCGCGCTGGGATAAATTCCACGCCCCGGTCGATGCCCAGGCTATCCTCGACGATGAGTCCTTCTGGGCGTTCGAGGACAAGCCGATGGCGACGCGCAACACGTCCGGTGTCATGATTAACCGCATCAAGGACAAAGTGCAGCAGCTCATCGGCGGCAGTGCCGACCTCGCCCCGTCGAACAAGACGCACATGAACGCCGAGTCGGACTTCAAGAAAGGCAACTATATCGGCCGCAACCTGCACTTCGGTATCCGCGAGCTCGCGATGGCAGCCATGGCCAACGGCATCACGCTGCACGGCGGCCTGCGCGTTTACGTCGGTACGTTCTTCGTGTTCTGCGACTACATGAAGCCGATGATGCGCCTCGCAGCCCTCATGCATCTGCCCGTGACCTATGTGCTCACGCATGACAGCATTGGCGTGGGCGAGGATGGCCCGACGCATGAGCCGATCGAGCAGCTTGCCATGCTGCGTGCGCTGCCGAACCTCAACGTGTTCCGCCCGGCCGATGGCCTGGAGACGGCTGCAGGCTGGTACCTCGCGCTGACGGCCAAGGATACGCCGACGGCCCTCGTGCTCACGCGTCAGAACCTGCCGCAGCTCAAGGGCTCCAGTAAGGATGCGCTCAAGGGTGCCTACGTCGTTTCCGAGGCCAGGGATCCCGCGAAGATGCAGGGTATCCTCATCGCCTCGGGCTCCGAGGTCAGCCTCGCCATCGAGGCGCAGGCAAAGCTCGCGGCCGAGGGCATCGACGTGCGCGTCGTTTCCATGCCGTGCCAGGAGCTCTTCAATGCGCAGAGCGCAGAGTATAAGGAAAGCATCCTGCCCAATAAGGTGCGTGCACGCGTGGCCATCGAGGCACTCTCTGGCTTTGGCTGGGAGAAGTACACGGGCCTTGATGGCGCCGTGATCTGCATGCCTGGCTTCGGCGCTTCGGGTCCGGCCTCGCAGCTCTTCGAGCACTTCGGCTTCACGCCGGAGCATGTCGTTGAGGTGACGCGCAAGGTCATTGCGGCCAATAAATAAGCGCTGACAGCACTTTTTCGGCGGCTGTCGCCAACAATCGAATCAATCCATAGCAAGACGCGGGTAACCGCGTCTTTTTTGTATGCGTGATGTACTTAAGTGACGGACAAAAAGCGTAAAATGATGGAATGATACGCAAGACGGCGTGTACACAGGAATCTTTATAAATAAAGTGTTGACATGGTTTTTTGCGGGTGCTATATTATAGAGGTGCCTGATTTGAGGGTACAACCTAGTGAGACAGGAGAGTGAAAACCATGACACTGGCTTCACTGCAGGACGCATCGCACGCCATCGGCGCGAAGCAGGTCAGCAAGGCCGTGAAACGCGGTCAGGCTGACCTGGTATTCCTGGCTGAAGATGCTGATGCGCACATCACCATGCCGCTGAAGAAACTTTGCGCAGAGCAGCAGGTTCCCTGCGAGATGGCAGAGAGCATGCAGGCGCTCGGTAAGGCCTGCGGCATCCGGGTGGGCGCGGCAGCCGCCGCAGTCCTCCGCTGAATCCGTTAGAAACTTCGGTGCTTGCATCGGGGTTTTGATAAATTAAATTTTCAATATGAAGGAAGGAGGTGCATGTATGCCTACTATCAATCAGTTAGTTCGTAAGAGCAGAAAGAGCATGCAGGAGAAGTCCAAAGCACCAGCACTGAAGAATTGCCCGCAGAAGCGTGGCGTTTGCACGCGTGTTTACACTTCGACGCCGAAAAAACCAAACTCGGCCCTGCGTAAGGTTGCCCGTGTTCGTCTGACGAACAGCATCGAGGTTACCGCATACATCCCAGGCATTGGTCATAATCTTCAGGAGCACAGCGTCGTTCTTATCCGCGGCGGTCGTGTCAAGGATCTGCCAGGTGTTCGTTACCACATCATCCGTGGTTCGCTCGATACTGCCGGTGTGCAGGATCGTGGCCAGGCTCGTTCCAAGTACGGTGCGAAAAAAGCTAAAGCTAAGAAAAAGTAAGCCTTTAGCATGAAGAATTATGATAAGGAGGTTTAACAATGCCAAGAAAAGGTTCCGTACCGAAGCGCGACGTACTGCCGGATCCGGTGTACCACAGCAAGACGGTTACGAAATTCATCAACAAGGTTATGCTCTCCGGTAAGAAGAGCGTTGCCCAGCGCGTCGTTTATGATGCGTTCGAGACGATCCGTGCCAAGACGGGCAAGGATCCTCTGGAAGTCTTCGAGACGGCTCTCAAGAATGTTATGCCGGTTCTCGAGGTACGCGCGCGCCGCGTCGGCGGTGCCAACTACCAGGTGCCGGTCGAGGTTCGTCCGGACCGCCGCATGACTCTCGGTATCCGCTGGATCGTGAACTATGCTCGTCTGCGTGGCGAGAAGACCATGGATCAGCGCCTTTCCGGTGAGCTGATGGATGCCGCCAACAACACGGGCGCAGCCATCAAGAAGAAGGAAGATACGCACAAGATGGCAGAGGCCAACAAGGCATTTGCACATTATCGTTGGTAATCTCTTCATTATATAAGGAGCGATATTAAAAGTGGCAAGAGAGTATTCACTCGAAAAGACCCGTAATATCGGTATCATGGCACACATCGATGCCGGTAAGACGACTACCACGGAGCGTATCCTTTTCTACACTGGTGTTAACCACAAAATCGGTGAGGTTCATGATGGTGCCGCAACGATGGACTGGATGGTTCAGGAGCAGGAGCGTGGTATCACGATCACGTCCGCTGCAACGACCTGCCACTGGAAAGATCATCGTATCAACATCATTGATACGCCGGGCCATGTGGACTTCACGGTAGAAGTTGAGCGTTCCCTGCGCGTGCTCGACGGCGCGGTCGCAGTTTTGACTGCCCGCGGCGGTGTTGAGCCTCAGACCGAGACGGTCTGGCGCCAGGCTGAGAAATACAACGTTCCGCGTATGGCTTATGTCAACAAGATGGACATCACGGGTGCGGATTTCTTCAACGTCGTCAAGATGATGAAGGAGCGCCTGAATGCCAACGCGGTTCCTATCCAGATTCCTATCGGCGCTGAGGACGATTTCAAAGGCCTCATCGACCTGATCAAAATGGAAGCCATCACGTACGAGGACGACCTCGGCAAAGTCGAGGATGAATCCGAGATCCCTGACGAGCTGAGACCTCAGGCTGAAGAGTGGCGTGAGAAGATGCTCGACGCTTGCGCTGAGCAGGATGATGACTTCATGGAGAAGTACCTCGGTGGCGAGGAGATTTCCGAAGAGGAGATCAAGCGCGTCATCCGTAAGGCAACGGTTGCCTGCGACATGGTGCCGGTTACGCTCGGTACTTCCTATCGCAACAAGGGCGTACAGCCGCTGCTGGATGCCATCGTCGACTTCATGCCGGCACCGACGGATATCCCGCCAATCAAGGGCACGAACCCGGAGACTGGCGAGGAGGATCACCGTCCGTCCAGCGACGAGGAGCCGTTCGCAGCCCTCGCCTTCAAGATCATGACGGATCCGTTCGTCGGCAAGCTCGCATTCTTCCGTGTGTACTCTGGTACGCTGGATGCAGGTTCCTACGTTTACAACTCCACCAAGGGGAAGAAAGAGCGTATCGGCCGTATCCTCCAGATGCATGCGAACAATCGTAAAGAGATCGAGAAGGTTTACTCCGGTGATATCGCCGCTGCCGTCGGTCTGAAGACCACGACGACGGGTGATACGCTCTGCGATGAGGAGCATCCGATCATTCTGGAGTCCATGGTGTTCCCGGATCCGGTTATCTCCGTGGCGGTTGAGCCGTCCACGAAGAACGACCAGGAGAAGATGGGTACGGCACTTCAGAAACTCGCTGAAGAGGATCCGACTTTCCGCGTCCGCACGGATGAGGAGAGCGGCCAGACCATCATCAGCGGCATGGGCGAGCTGCATCTGCAGATCATCATCGACCGCATGAAGCGTGAGTTCCACGTCGAGTGCGTCGTCGGTGAGCCGCAGGTTGCTTATCGCGAGACCATCCGCAAGACCGTCGAGGCTCAGGGCAAGTTCGTCCGTCAGTCCGGTGGTCATGGCCAGTACGGCGACTGCTGGCTGCGCCTCGAGCCCCAGGAAGCTGGCAAAGGCTACGAGTTCTGCAATGAGGTCGTCGGCGGTGCCATCCCGAAAGAGTTCATCAAGCCGGTTGAAGACGGTGTCAAGCAGGCTATGGAGTCCGGCGTTGTCGCTGGCTACCCGGTCGTTGACGTCAAAGTCACGGTATTCGATGGCTCCTTCCACGAGGTCGATTCCTCGGAGGCTGCATTCAAGGTTGCCGGTTCCATGGCATTCAAGAATGCTGCAGAAAAGGCGAACCCGGTTCTTCTGGAGCCGTATGTTAAAGTCGAAGTCACTGTGCCTGAGGACTACATGGGCGATGTCATCGGCGATCTGAATTCCCGCCGCGGCCGTATCGAAGGTATGGAGCCGCGCAATGGTGTCCAGGTCATCCATGGTTTCGTACCTCTGTCCGAGATGTTCGGTTATTCGACGGATCTGCGTTCCAAGACTCAGGGCCGCGGGAACTACAGCATGGAAGTTGCTTACTATGATGAAGTTCCTAAAAATGTTGCCGAAGCTGTTATCAGCAAGAATAAAGGTTAATCGAAGGAGGATTTAACTACAATGGCAAGAGAAAAGTTTGAGAGAACCAAACCGCATGTTAACATCGGCACCATCGGTCACGTTGACCATGGCAAGACGACGCTGACGGCTGCGATCACGAAGGTTCTGTCCGAGACGGAAGGCTGCAAGGCTTCCTTCGAGGATTATGCTGATATCGATAAGGCTCCGGAGGAGCGCGAGCGCGGTATCACGATCAACACGGCTCATGTTGAGTATGAGACGAAGAACCGCCACTATGCACACGTTGACTGCCCGGGCCATGCTGACTATGTCAAGAACATGATCACCGGCGCTGCTCAGATGGATGGTGCTATCCTGGTTGTTTCCGCTGCTGATGGCCCGATGCCGCAGACGCGTGAGCATATCCTGCTCGCCCGCCAGGTTGGTGTGCCGGCTATCGTTGTCTTCCTGAACAAGGTTGACCAGGTTGATGATCCGGAGCTCCTCGAGCTCGTTGAGATGGAAGTTCGCGAGCTGCTCTCCAGCTATGACTTCCCGGGCGATGACATTCCTGTTATCTCCGGCTCCGCTCTGAAGGCCCTCGAGGGTGATGCAGAGCAGGCTCAGAACATTCTGAAGCTCATGGAAGCTGTTGATGAGTACATCCCGACGCCGACGCGTGACACGGATAAGCCGTTCCTGATGCCGGTCGAGGATGTCTTCACGATCACCGGCCGCGGCACGGTTGCTACGGGCCGTGTTGAGCGTGGTGCTCTGAACATGAACGATACGGTTGAGATCGTCGGCCTGCAGGACGAGCCGAAATCCACGGTTGTTACGGGCATCGAGATGTTCCGCAAGAGCCTCGATCAGGCTGTCGCTGGCGATAACATCGGTGCGCTGCTCCGCGGCATTGACCGTACGGAGATCGAGCGTGGCCAGGTTCTCGCAAAGCCGGGTTCCATTCATCCGCACACGAAGTTCAAGGCTCAGGTCTATGTCCTGACCAAAGAAGAGGGCGGTCGTCATACGCCGTTCTTCACGAACTATCGCCCGCAGTTCTACTTCCGCACGACGGATGTAACTGGCGTCGTCAAACTGCCGGAAGGCACGGAGATGGTTATGCCGGGCGATAACACGGAGATGGAAGTTGAGCTCATCACTCCGATCGCTATTGAGCAGGGCCTGCGCTTCGCTATCCGCGAGGGCGGCCATACGGTCGGTGCTGGTAAGGTCATCGAGATCGAAGAAAAATAATCATCCAACAAGTTTCTAATCTTTAAAAAGAGCGGCGCTCGCGTCGCTCTTATTTAAAGGTTAAAATACATGGTACCCCCCAATGCGATGACGTGGCAGATGGCTCGGGTGTACCCGAGGGAACTGTTACGGAGAAATGTTTGGGCCATGGAGCCTGGACAAAAGGAGGAAAAAAAGTTGTCTAAGAACCAAAAAATCAGAATCCGTTTGAAGGCTTATGATCATAAAGCCCTCGATCAGAGTGCCGTAAAGATTGTCGATACGGCAAAGAAGACTGGTGCTATGGTATCCGGTCCGATTCCTCTTCCGACGGAGAAGAACATCTACACGATTCTGCGCTCCCCGCATGTCAACAAGGACAGCCGTGAGCAGTTCGAAATGCGCACGCACAAGCGCCTGATCGACATCCTGCAGCCGACCCAGAAGACGGTCGATGCCCTGATGCGTCTTGACCTGCCGGCAGGTGTAGACATCGAGATCAAACTTTAATCCGAGGAGGTGGAATGAATGTCTAAAGCTATTTTAGGTAGAAAACTTGGTATGACTCAGATCTTCACCGAGAACGGCGACGTTGTGCCCGTTACGGTCGTGGAGTCCGGCAACAACTTCGTGCTGCAGAACAAGACGGTCGAGAGCGATGGCTACAATGCGGTACAGCTCGGCTTTGGTGAAGTTAAAGAATATAAGGTGAACAAACCTCTGCAGGGCCATTTCGCGAAAGCTGGCGTAAAGCCGGTCAAGTTCATCCGCGAGCTGCGTCTGGCAGATGCTCCGGAATACAAAGTCGGTGATTCCATCGGCGTTGATATATTTGAAGCCGGGGAACTCGTTGACGTAACGGGTACTTCCAAAGGTAAAGGTTTTGCCGGCGGTATCAAGCGTCATAACTTCGCCTGCGGTCCGATGGGACATGGTTCCAAATCGCATCGTGAGCCGGGTTCCACGGGTGCCATGATTTCTGGTCCGGGCGGTCGTGTCCTCAAGGGCAAGAAGCTGCCGGGCCGCATGGGTGGCGAGCGTGTTACGGTTCAGCGCCTTACGGTTGTCCGCGTTGACAAGGATCGCAACCTTATTCTCATCAAGGGTGCCATTCCGGGCCCGAAGAAGAGCTTCGTTGTGATCAAGAATACCTGCAAACCGGGTAAAAACTAATTTGGAAGGAGGACAACCTGAATTATGGCTACAGTAGCAGTATATGACATCACCAACAACAAGGTTGGCGATATCGAATTGAAAGACAGCATCTTCGGCGTAGAGATGAATGCAGGCCTCCTGCATCAGGCCGTTGTTATGCAGCTGGCTTCCGAGCGCCTGGGCACGCATGCCACGAAGACGCGCAGCTTCGTTCGTGGCGGCGGACGCAAGCCCTGGAAGCAGAAGGGCACGGGCCGTGCCCGTTCCGGTTCGACGCGCAGCCCGCTGTGGGTTGGCGGCGGCACGGTCTTCGGTCCGCATCCGCGTAAGTATGCCTTCCGCATGCCGCGCAAACAGCGTCGTCTGGCTATCGCCTGCGCGCTTTCCGATAAGGTCAGGAACGGCGAGCTCGTCGTCCTCGACAGCCTCAACTTCGATGCACCGAAGACGAGCCAGGTCGTCAAGGTCCTGAGCGATTTCGGTGTCGACAACAAGGCGCTCTTCATCACGGCTGAGGAAGCTCAGAACGTGGAGAAGTCCGCTCGCAACATTCCGGGTGTGAAAGCCATCAACACGACTGGCCTGAATGTCTTTGATATCCTTCACAGCGACAAGCTGTTCATCACGAAGGATGCCATCACCCGTATCGAGGAGGTATTCGCATAATGGAAGCACGTGATATCCTGATCCGTCCGCTGATTACGGAGAGAACGACGCAGCTCATGGCTGAGGGCAAATACGTCTTCGTTGTGGCGAAAGCCGCCAACAAGATTGAGATCGCCAAGGCCGTCGAGAGCATCTGGAACGTCCATGTTCAGAAAGTGAACACGGTCAATGTTCTGGGCAAGACGAAGCGCATGGGCCGTACGTCCGGCAAACGCCCGGACTACAAGAAAGCCATTGTGAAGCTCGCTGCTGGTGAGAGCATCGAGTTCTTCCAGGCATAAATCAGCAAAGGAGGTAAATTTAAGTGGCAGTTAAAAGCTTTAAACCATATTCTGCTGGCCGACGCTTCATGACGGTCGCATCCTTTGATGAGATCACGGCGTCCAAGCCTGAGAAATCCCTGACGGAGCGCCTGATGCACAAGGGCGGCCGTAACCAGCAGGGTCGTCTGACGGTTCGCCATCAGGGTGGCGGCCATAAGCGCCTGTATCGCGTGATCGACTTCAAGCGCAACAAGGACGGTATTCCCGCCCGCGTCGCGACGATCGAGTACGATCCGAACCGCAGCGCGCGCATCGCTCTGCTCAACTATGCAGACGGCGAGAAGCGCTACATCCTGGCTCCGAATGGCCTGGAGGTTGGCGCAACGGTCGTTTCCGGCCCCGATGCTGATATCAAGGTCGGCAACGCCCTGCCCCTGAAGAATATCCCGGTTGGTACTACGGTACACAACGTCGAGCTGAAGATCGGCAAGGGTGCCCAGCTGGTACGCAGCGCTGGCACGTCCGCTCAGCTCATGGCTAAGGAAGGCAAATATGCACTCCTCCGTATGCCGTCTGGTGAGCTTCGCAAAGTTCATATCGAGTGCCGCGCCACCATCGGCGAGGTCGGCAACCTCGAGCATGAGAACATCACGCTCGGTAAGGCAGGCCGCAGCCGCTGGCTCGGTATCCGCCCGGAGAACCGTGGTACGGCCATGAACCCGAACGACCATCCGCATGGCGGCGGCGAGGGCCGCTCTCCTGTGGGTCGCAAGCATCCTGTTACGAAGTGGGGCAAATGCGCTATGGGCGCCAAGACCCGCCGCAAGAAGGCTTCCGACAAGCTCATCGTCAAGAGACGCACGAAGTAATAACAATCGACAGGCTGCCTGAGTGCGCCTGACGAAAGGAGGAGACACTTTGTCAAGATCTGTTAAAAAAGGCCCTTACGTTGCAGAAAGCCTGATGAAGAAGATCAAGGCCCTCAACGAGGCTAACGATAAGAAAGTTGTAAAGACCTGGTCCAGAAGCTCGGTCATTTTCCCGGAATTCGTTGGTCATACCATCGCTGTGCATGATGGCCGCAAGCATGTGCCGGTTTACATCACCGAGGACATGGTTGGTCACAAGCTGGGCGAGTTCGCACCGACCCGTACGTTCAAAGGTCATGCCGGTGCTGAGAAGAGCACGGGCCTGAAGTAATTTGCGAGAGGAGATTTATTGTGGAATCTAAAGCAGTAGCTAAGTATGTTCGCATTGCTCCGCGCAAAGTACGTGTCGTCATGGACCTCATCCGTGGCAAGAACGTTGCCGAAGCATTTGCCATCCTCAAGTTCACGCCGAAAGCCGGCGCTGACGTGGTCGAGAAAGTCCTGCGCTCCGCTGTTGCCAACGCAGAGAACAACTTCGACATGGACGTGGATAAGCTGTATGTCAAGACGGCTTTTGTTGATCAGGGCCCGACGCTGAAGCGCATTCATCCGCGTTCCCGTGGCCAGGCGTTCAAGATTCTGAAACGCACGTCCCACGTCACGGTTATCGTCGACGAGAAGAACTAAGAAGGAGGGAATCGGTTTTGGGTCAGAAAGTTAATCCGCATGGTATTCGCCTGGGTATCGTCAAGACCTGGGATGCCAAATGGTATGCTGATAAGGATTTTGCAGATAACCTGCATGAAGATATTAAGATTCGCGACTACCTGAAGCAGAGCCTGCAGGCAGCAAGCGTTTCCCGCATCGAGACGGAGCGCACGAAGAACCGTCTGAAGATCACGATTCACACGGCTAAGCCGGGTATGGTCATCGGCCGTGGCGGTTCGGGCATCGATCAGATCAAAGAGGGTCTGAAAGCCTACACGAACCAGAAGCTCGACATCAATATCGCCGAGATCAAGCAGCCGGATATGGATGCTACGCTCGTCGCTGAGAACATTGCCCAGCAGCTGGAGCGCCGCATCGGTTTCCGCCGCGCGATGAAGCAGGCTGTCGGCCGCACGATGCGTCTCGGCGCCAAGGGTATCAAGATCATGTGCAGCGGCCGTCTCGGCGGTGCTGAGATCGCTCGCAAGGAGTCCTACCGCGAGGGTTCGATTCCTCTGCATACGCTGCGTGCTGATATCGATTACGGCACGGCTGAGGCCAACACGACGTATGGCCGCATCGGTGTGAAGGTCTGGATCTTCAAGGGTGAGGTCCTGCCGGAGAAAAAGCAGCGCAAGGCTGTAGCTGAAGGGAGCGAAGCTTAATGTTATTACCAAAGAGAGTTAAGTACCGCAAGCAGTTCCGCGGTCGTATGACCGGTAAAGCTCATCGCGGCAATACGCTGAGCCATGGTTCCTTCGGCCTCGTTGCTCTGGAGCCGGCCTGGATCACGAACCGTCAGATCGAGGCAGCTCGTATCGCCATGACCCGTTACACCAAGCGCGGTGGCCAGGTCTGGATCAAGATTTTCCCGGATAAGCCGATCACGGCTAAGCCGGCCGAGACCCGCATGGGTTCCGGTAAAGGTTCGCCGGAGTACTGGGTGGCTGTTGTAAAGCCGGGCCGCATCATGTTCGAGATGGATGGCATCACGAAAGAGCAGGCCAAGGAGGCACTGCGCCTCGCGGCTCACAAGCTCCCGATCAAGACGAAGTTTGTATGCAAAGAAGACAATGCAGAGGGCGGTGAAGCATAATGAAGGTTAATGAGATTCGTGAAATGAGTGCAGATGAGCTTAACCAGAAACTTGCTTCGCTCAAAGAGGAACTGTTCAACCTCCGTTTCCAGCTCGCTACCGGCCAGCTCGAGAACCCGATGCGTATCAAGGACGTTAAGAAGACGATCGCCCGCATCAAGACGATCCAGCGTGAAAGCGCCCTGAAGGCTTAAGACGAACCACTGATATGCAGAAGGAAGGAGGCTCCCTGATGAGCGAAAGAAACGTACGTAAGACGAAAATTGGTAAGGTCATCTCCGATAAGATGGACAAGACCGTTGTGGTTGCCGTTGAGGAACTGGAGAAGCACAAGGTCTACAAGAAACAGGTCAAGAGAACGGTGAAGTTCCATGCCCATGATGAGAACAACGAAGCCCATGTAGGCGACAAGGTTTCCATCATGGAGACGCGTCCGCTGTCCAAGACGAAGCGCTGGAGAGTGGTCGAAGTCGTTGAGAAGGCTAAATAAACCCCAGAACACGAAGAAGGAGGTCAAACAATGATCCAACAGCAAACTATCCTGAATGTTGGTGACAACACCGGCGCGAAAGAGATTATGTGCGTTCGTGTTCTCGGCGGTTCCTATCGCAAATATGCCAACATTGGTGATGTCATCGTGGCAGCTGTGAAGTCCGCAGCTCCGGGTGGCCAGGTAAAGAAGGGCGATGTCGTCAAGGCCGTCGTCGTTCGTTCCGTGAAGGGCCTGCGCCGTCACGATGGTTCCTATATCCGTTTCGATGAGAACGCCGCTGTCCTCATCAAAGACGACAAGACGCCGCGAGGCACTCGTATCTTCGGACCGGTAGCACGCGAGATTCGCGATAAAGGCTTCATGAAGATCGTATCGCTGGCTCCTGAAGTACTTTAATTGTGAGGAGGTGCTATTTTGTCACTCGTTAAACTGAACGTGAAGAAGGGCGACACGGTGCTCGTGCTGTCCGGCAAAGATAAAGGCAAACAGGGCAAAGTCATCATGGCTATGCCGAAAAAGGGCAAGGTTGTCGTCGAGGGCGTGAACAAGGTAAAGCGTCACACGAAGCCGAACCAGAAGGCTCCCCAGGGTGGTATCCTCGTGAAGGAAGCTCCGCTGCATGCCTGCAAGGTCATGGTCGTCTGCCCGTCCTGCGGCAAGGCTACGCGCGTTGCTCACAAGGAAGTCAATGGCAAGATGGTCCGCGTCTGCAAGAAGTGCGGCGAAGTCCTGGATGCTGCGAAATAATCCAGACCAGAAAGGAGGAGCATAAGTGGATAGATTACAGGAAAAATATCAGCAGGAAGTTGTACCGGCGCTGACGAAGAAATTCGGCTACAAGAACGTCATGCAGCTCCCGAAAATCGAGAAAATCATCATCAACATGGGCGTTGGCGAGGCTGTCGGCAATCCGAAAGCCCTGGATGCTGCCGTGAAGGATCTCACGATCATCTCCGGCCAGAAGCCGCTCCTGACCCGTGCCAAGAAATCCCTGGCAGCCTGGAAACTGCGTCAGGGCATGCCGATCGGCTGCAAGGTAACGCTGCGCGGCGTTCGCATGTATCAGTTCCTCGATAAGTTCATGAACGTCGCTCTGCCGCGCGTGCGTGACTTCCGTGGTGTAACGGATAAATCCTTCGATGGCCGTGGCAACTACGCTGTGGGCCTGAAAGAGCAGCTCATCTTCCCGGAGATCGAGTATGACAAGATCGATAAGATCCGCGGTATGAACATTGTTATCGTTACGACGGCAAAGACTGATGAAGAAGCCAGAGAGCTCCTGAAACTCATGGGTATGCCGTTCAAAGCATAAGGAGGTAAGGAACTTTGGCTAAGAAGTCGATGAAAGAGAAATGGTCCAAGCCGGCTAAATTCTCGACGCGTGCTTACAACCGCTGCAAGATCTGCGGTCGTCCGCACGGCTACATGCGCAAATTCGAAATGTGCCGTATCTGCTTCCGCGAGCAGAGCTATAAAGGTGCCATCCCTGGCGTAACGAAAGCCAGCTGGTAATTGTAATTTTGAAAGGAGGATATCGATTCCATGGCAATGACTGATCCTATTGCAGATATGCTGACCCGCGTGCGTAACGCGAACTCTGTATTCCACGAGACGGTGGAGGTTCCCGGTTCCAAGATCAAGACCGCTATCGCAGAGGTCCTGAAGGAAGAGGGCTTCATCAAAGACTACACGTTCCAGGAAGATAACAAGCAGGGTGTGCTGACCATTTCACTGAAGTATGGCCCGAACCGCGAGCATGTTATTTCCGGTATCAAACGTATTTCCAAGCCTGGCCTGCGCCAGTATGCCAAGCATGACGAGCTGCCCCGCGTTCTCGGCGGCCTCGGTATCGCCATCATCTCCACGTCCAAGGGGATTATGAGCGACAAGCAGGCACGCAAGGCCGGCCTCGGTGGCGAAGTTGTCGCATACGTCTGGTAATCAAGTAGTCAGGAGGTGTACAGATGTCAAGAATTGGTAATGCACCGATTAACGTCCCGTCCGGCGTAACCGTTACGGTCGGTGAGGATAATCTGGTGACTGTAAAGGGCCCGAAAGGTGAACTTTCCCGCCATATTCATCCGGAAATGAAAGTAACCGTCGCTGACGGCGTCATCAAAGTTGAGCGTCCGTCCGACGATAAAACGCACAGATCTCTGCATGGTCTGTCTCGTGCGCTGATCAACAACATGGTTGTCGGCGTTACGGAGGGTTTCTCCAAAACTCTGGAAATCGCTGGTGTAGGTTATCGTGCCGTCAAGAAAGGCAAGAACCTCGATTTCTCCCTCGGTTTCTCTCATCCTGTCGTCATCGAGCCGCCCGCGGGCATCGAGTTCGATGCACCGGCTGCTACGCAGGTCGTGGTAAAAGGCATCGACAAGGAGAAGGTTGGCCAGGTTGCAGCGGAAATCCGCAGCCTGCGCAAGCCGGAGCCGTATAAGGGCAAAGGTATCCATTACCTCGGCGAGCACATTCGCCGCAAGGAAGGTAAAGCCGGCGCCAAGGGCAAGAAATAAACCGTTAAATCCAGAAAGGAGTGAATCTCTGTGCTTCTTAAAGCAGACAAGAATAAGGCTCGTCAGAAACGTCATCTGCGGGTTCGCAACCATATCTCCGGCACGGCTGAGCGTCCGCGCCTCAATGTCTATCGCAGCCTGGCCAACATTTATGCTCAGATCATCGATGATGAGAAGGGCGTAACCCTGGTATCCGCCAGCACGCAGGAAAAAGGTTTTGAGAACTACGGCGGCAACGTCGAGGCAGCTAAGGCTGTCGGCGCTGCTATCGCAAAGCGTGCTCTTGAGAAGGGCATCAACGAGGTCGTATTCGACCGTGGCGGCTATGTCTATCATGGCCGTGTTGCAGCTCTGGCTGAGGCCGCACGTGAAGCCGGCCTCAAATTCTAAGACGGATGTCAGAAGGAGGTAAATGAATGGCTAGAAGAAATGACAACGAAACTCCTGAGTTCGAGGAGAAAGTTGTATATATCAATCGAGTCGCGAAAGTCGTCAAGGGCGGCCGCCGCTTCTCGTTCAGTGCCCTGGTTGTCGTCGGCAACAAGAAGGGCAAGGTTGGTGTTGGTCTCGGCAAGGCTGCTGAGGTGCCCGAGGCAATCCGCAAGGGTGTTGAGGATGCCAAGAAGAACCTCATCGAGGTTGCTCTGTTCGACGGCCGCACGATTCCGCATGAGATGCTCGGCATCTTCGGCGCTGGCAAGGTTATCATGAAGCCGGCTGCCAAAGGTACTGGTGTTATCGCTGGCGGCCCGTGCCGTGCCATCCTGGAGCTCGCCGGTGTGCGCGACATCCTGACGAAGTCCCTGGGTTCTTCCAACCCGAACAACATGGTCCGTGCCTGCATGGAGGGCCTGAAGGGCCTGAAGAAGGCTGAGGATGTCGCTGCCCTGCGTGGCAAGACGGTTGAAGAAATCTTAGGTTAATAGGAGGAACTATAATGGCTAAAGTTAAAGTTACTCTGACCAGAAGTGTCATCGGCCGCCCGGAAACGCAGCGCAAGACCGTTCGCGCACTTGGTCTGAGAAAGATCAACTCTGTTGTAGAGCTTCCTGACAATCCCGCTATCCGCGGTCAGCTCCACAAAGTAGAGCATCTGATCAAAGTTGAAGAAATCGCAGACTAAGTACAGAACGGAGGTGCACAGAATATGAAGTTACATGAACTGAAACCGGCTGAGGGCTCCCGCAAGGTCCGCAACCGCGTGGGCCGTGGTATCGGCTCCGGCAACGGCAAGACGTCCGGCCGTGGCATGAAGGGTCAGAAATCCCGTGCCGGCGGCGGCGTGCGTACCGGCTTCGAGGGCGGCCAGATGCCAATCTACCGCCGTCTGCCGAAACGCGGCTTCAAGAATGTCTGGGCTAAGACGTTCGCTGAGGTTAACGTTGAGAGCCTGAACCGCTTTGAGGATGGCACGACGGTTGATCCCGTAGTGCTCGTCGAGTCCGGCCTGCTCAAGAATGTCCAGGACGGCATCCGCATCCTCGGTGGCGGTGAGCTCACGAAGAAGCTCACGGTCCGTGCCAACGGCTTCACCAAATCCGCTGAGCAGAAGATCACGGCTGCCGGCGGCAAAGTTGAGGTGATCTGAGGTGCTATCAGCCCTTAGTAATGTCTTCAAGATCCCGGAACTGCGGCAGAAGATCACGTTCACGCTGATTATGTTCGCGGTTTTCCGCCTGGGTACCCATATCCCGGTGCCCGGTGTCGATCCGACGGCAATAGAGAAGCTCTTTGCCAACGGCAATCTTTTCGGGCTGTTAGATCTCTTTTCTGGTGGTGCTTTCAGTAAGTTCTCCATCTTTGCCATGAGCATTACGCCCTACATCAATGCGGCCATCATCATCCAGCTGCTGAATGTCGTCATTCCGACGCTGGAGCAGTGGTCGAAGGAGGGCGAAGAAGGTCACAAGAAGACGACACAGGTTACGCGCTACCTCACGGTGGTGCTGGCTTTCCTCCAGGCGCTGGGCATGTCCATCGGCCTGAAGGCGGCTATCCTGAATCCGAACCCGGTCAACATCCTGATCGTTTCGATCACGCTGACGGCGGGGACGGTCTTCCTCATGTGGGTCGGCGAGCAGATCACGGCACAGGGCGTAGGTAACGGCATTTCGCTGATTATCTTCGCCGGTATCGTGGCTGCCCTGCCGAAGAATATCGGCACCATTTATCATTATGTACAGGCTGGCACGACCAGTTACTTCAGTGTCTTCTGCTTCCTGGTGGTGGCACTGGCCATGGTCATGTTCGTGGTCTACGTCGAGAATGGCTTCCGCCGCGTCCCCATTTCCTATGCGAAACGCGTGGTCGGGGCGAGGGCCATGGGCGGCCACTCCAGCCATATCCCGCTGAAGGTCAACCAGGCGGGCGTTATCCCTATCATCTTCGCGTCATCCGTGCTGATGTTCCCGGTGACGGTGGCCCAGTTCATTGAGATTCCCTGGGTCAAGACCGTATCGAGCTACCTGCAGTGGGGTACTCCGTTGCAGACGACGCTCTACGTAGGCATGATTATCTTCTTTACCTACTTCTATACGGCCGTCACGGTGAAGATACCGGACATGGCAGATAACCTGAAAAAGTACGGCGGCTTCATCCCGGGCATCCGCCCGGGCCAGCCGACGGCCGATTATCTCGACCATGTCATGACCCGTATCACGCTGGCTGGCTCAGTCTTCCTGGCCTTTATCGCAGTCCTGCCGAATATGATCGCCGGTCTCACGCACATCCAGGGCGTGTACTTCGGCGGTACGGCACTGCTCATCGTCGTCGGCGTTGCCATGCAGACGATGAAACAGATAGAGTCCATGGTGGTTATGCGCCACTATGAAGGGTTCATGAAATAAAGGAGGCAGTTTTACTATGCATATCCTGTTAATGGGCCCCCCGGGTGCCGGCAAGGGCACGCAGGCGGCTGAACTGGTCAAGGCTTTCCAGATTCCGCATATTTCCACGGGCGATATGTTCCGCGCGGCAATCAAGGAAGGCACGGAGATGGGCAAGCAGGCCAAGTCCTACATCGACAAGGGCCAGCTCGTGCCGGATGAAGTCACGATCGGCATTGTTCGAGACCGTCTCGGCCAGGACGACTGCAAGAAAGGCTTTATCCTCGACGGTTTCCCCCGTACGGTGGAGCAGGCCGATGCGCTCACGGGCATCCTCAGGGATCTCGGCCTCAGCCTGACGCGTGTGCTGAACATCAACGTACCGGCCTCGGACCTCATCGAGCGTGCCGTAGGCCGCCGCATCTGCAAGAAATGCGGTGCGACGTACCATACGAAGTTCAACCCGCCGAAAAAGGAAGGCATCTGCGACGAGTGCGGCAGCGAGCTGTTCCAGCGCGCTGACGACAATGCCGAGACGATGAAGAATCGTCTTTCCGTCTACGAGGCTTCCACGAAGCCGCTGATCGACTACTACAAGAAAGCCGGTCTCTACACGGAAGTCGACGGCCGTCAGGCTATCGACAAAGTCACGGCAGATCTCATCAAGGTGCTGCAGGGCTAAAAGAAGGAGCTGCGGCTCCTGGTATATGATGATTTGCAGAGGGCGGCCTTTTCTGGCCGCCCCTTGCTGATATTGCCACAGAAGGAGAAGTTTGATGTCGAAACAGGACGTTATTGAAGTTGAGGGCCGGGTCGTAGAGTCCCTGCCCAACGCGATGTTCAAGGTGGAGCTCGAGAACGGTCACATCGTGCTCGCCCATGTCTCAGGTAAGATCCGGATGAACTTCATCCGCATCCTGCCGGGGGATAAGGTGACGATCGAGCTGACGCCGTACGACCTCACGCGCGGCCGCATCACCTATCGTTTCAAATAAAAAGCAAAAATCTTTTTGCAGAGCCTTGCCAGGTGGCAGGGCTTTTGTTATAATGTTTTTATGTTTTCTGCGCCTGATGACTAGTCAGGCGCTTGAAAGTATGCTATACTATCATATTGTCAGCAATGACGATATGCATAAAGAAAGGGGGGAATCACGTAGTGAAGGTTAAACCGTCGGTAAAGCGGATTTGCGATAAATGCAAGATCATCAAGCGCAAAGGCCGCGTCATGGTTATCTGCGAGAATCCGAAACACAAGCAGAGACAGGGTTAATAATTTTATTAGTAAGGAGGTGCTTTAATATGGCACGTATCGCCGGTGTAGATTTACCCCGTGACAAGAGAATTGAAATTGCTTTGACGTACATTTTTGGTATTGGTCTGACGACCAGCCAGAAGCTGCTGGCTATGACTGGTGTTAACCCGGATACCCGTACGCGAGACCTCACGGAGGATGAAGTTGTAAAACTTCGTGATGCCATCGATAAGAACGTTGTCGTCGAAGGTGATCTTCGTCGTGAGCGTCAGATGAACATCAAGAGACTCGTTGATATCGGCTGCTATCGTGGACGTCGCCACCGTCTTGGCCTGCCCGTTCGTGGACAGAACACCAAGAACAATGCCCGTACCCGTAAAGGCCCGAAAAAGGTCGTAGCAGGCAAGAAGAAAGACTAATGAAGGAGGGTTAACTGGTGGCAGTTAAGAAAGCAGTCCGTACTAAGAAAAAAGTTCGGAAAAACGTCGAATTTGGCGTAGCGCACATCAGCTCTACGTTTAACAATACAATCGTTACGCTCACTGATAAGAGCGGTAACGCACTTTCCTGGGCAAGCGCTGGCGGCCTCGGCTTCCGCGGTTCCCGCAAGAGCACGCCGTTTGCGGCTCAGATGGCCGCTGAGACGGCTGCCAAAGCCGCAATGGAGCATGGCCTCAAGACCGTTGACGTCTATGTCAAGGGCCCTGGTGCCGGCCGTGAGGCAGCAATCCGTTCCCTGCAGGCCACGGGCCTGGAGGTCAGCATGATCAAAGATGTCACGCCGATCCCGCATAACGGCTGCCGTCCGCCGAAGCGTCGCAGAGTGTAATCAGGAGGTGCAGTAAAAGACATGGCAATTGATAGAGTTCCCGCGCTGAAAAGATGCCGCGCCCTCGGCCTGGAGCCGGCGGTCATCGGCCGTTCCAAGCAGTCCAAGCGTCAGATTGTGAACAATCGCCGCAAGGTTTCTGAGTACGGCACGCAGCTGAAAGAGAAACAGAAAGCAAAGTTCATCTACGGTGTGCTCGAGAAGCAGTTCCGTGGTTACTACGATAAGGCAAAGACGATGCAGGGCGTAACGGGTGAAAACCTGCTGGGTCTCCTCGAGCGTCGTCTCGACAATGTGGTCTTCCGTCTTGGCCTCGCCAACACGCGCCGTCAGGCTCGTCAGCTCGTGCGCCATGGCCACATCACGGTCAACGGCAAGCGTGTTGATATCCCGTCCGCCCTCGTTGAGGCCGGCGATGTCGTCGCTGTGGCTGAGAAGAGCCAGAGCAACGAGTTCTTCAAGGCGCTCAAAGAGAGCAGCAATGCCCTCTCCGCACCGGCCTGGCTCGATGCCGACCAGGCTAACCTCACGGGTACGGTAACGCGTTTCCCGAACCGTGAAGAGATTGATGTTCCTGTCAATGAGCAGGCTATCGTCGAGTTGTACTCCAAATAATGAATTTTTGTGCCTTTGCGCATAGTGTTATTGAGGAGGTTCATACAGGATGATAGACATCGAGAAACCGAAAATTGAAATTGCGGAAATCAGCGAAGACAACCGCTACGGCAAGTTTATCTGTGAGCCTTTGGAGCGTGGCTATGGCACGACCTTCGGCAACAGCCTGCGCCGCATGCTGCTTTCCTCGCTGGAAGGTGCTGCAATTACCTCCATCCGGATTGATGGTGTCCTCCATGAGTTCTCCACGATTCCCGGTGTCCGGGATGATGTGACGAACATCGTGCTGAACCTGAAGCAGCTCTGCCTCAAGATGCAGGGCGATGAGCCGAAGGTGATCCGCATCGATGTCGAGGGCGAGAAAGAGGTTACGGGTGCCGATATCATCTGCGATGCAGATATCGAGGTACTGAATCCGGATCTGCACATCGCTACGGTCAACGAGACGGGCAAGCTCAAGATTGAGATGACCGTTGAGCGTGGCCGCGGCTATGTGCCGGCCGAGAAGAACAAGAAGCCGGATGACACGATCGGCGTCATCCCCATCGATTCCATCTTCTCGCCAGTCCAGCGCGTGAATTACACGGTAAATGATACGCGTGTCGGTAACGTGACGGACTATGACAAGCTGACTCTCGAGGTGTGGACCGATGGTTCCCTGCGCCCGGAGGAGGCTGTCAGCAAAGCAGCCGGTATCCTCGTCATGCATCTGAAGCTGTTCCAGAACATGGACGGCCTGGCAGAAGATGTAGCTGAGGAGGAGGCGTCCTTCCCGGCGGAGGAAGAGGATGATTCCTCCAAGGTTCTCGATATGAATATCGAAGACCTCGACCTCTCCGTACGTTCCTTCAACTGCCTGAAGCGCGCCAACATCAACACCGTTGCTGATCTGGCCGAAAAGACGGAAGAGGATATGATGAAGGTCCGCAACCTCGGGCGCAAGTCTCTTGAGGAAGTCAAGAAGAAGCTCGAGGAACTCGGTTTGTCTCTGAAAGAGATCAACGAATAAAAATACTAGGAAAGAGGAAGATCAATGAGCTACAGAAAATTAGGCCGCAACTCCAGCGCCCGCAAAGCGCTGTTCAGCAGCATCCTCACTTCCTTCTTCAGATATGGCCGCATTGAGACGACGGAAGCTAAAGCAAAAGAAATGCGTAAGTTTGCCGACAAGCTCATCACGCTCGCAAAGCGTGGCGACCTGAGCGCGCGCCGTCAGGCTATTGCTCAGCTGGCTGATGAAGATGTCGTGAGAAAACTGTTCGATGAGATCGCAAAGAAATACGATGACCGCCAGGGCGGCTACACGCGTATCCTGAAACTGGGTGTGCGTCGTGGCGACGCTGCTCCGATGGTTATCATCGAGCTCGTGTAAGCACGAAACTACGCCATATGAAGAGTCGTCTGTCACTGACAGGCGATTCTTTTTTATTGCTATCGTTAACTTAATGTAATATTTGCGTTAACCAAATAAATGCGATATAATGAAACGAGTTTTGAATGCGCGCCGGACAGGTGGCAGAGAGGTGAAAGGCATGAGTTTTATCGAGCTGCATCAGCTTACGCATATCTATCAGCAGGGCATGGAGCACGAGCATAAAGCGCTGGATGCGGTGGATCTGCAGATCGAAGCCGGCGAGTTCGTGGCCATCCTCGGCGCGAACGGCTCGGGAAAGTCGACGCTGGCGAAGCATCTCAACGCATTGCTGCTGCCGACCAGCGGACATGTCATCGTGGCAGGCATGGATACGCTGGCGACGAAGGAACTGTGGCAAATCCGCCAGCAGGTGGGCATGGTGTTCCAGAATCCCGACAACCAGATCATCGCGGCCATCGTGGAGGACGATGTGGCATTTGGCCCGGAGAACCTCGGCGTGCCGACAGAAGAGCTGCCTGCACGCGTGACGGAAGCCCTGCGCACCGTCGGCATGCAGCATTATCGCAGCTGTGCGCCACATCTGCTCTCCGGCGGGCAGAAGCAGCGCGTGGCCATCGCGGGTGCGCTGGCGATGCAGACGAAGTGTCTCGTGCTCGACGAACCCACGGCCATGCTCGACCCGCAGGGACGCGCCGATATTCTCGCCTGCGTGAAAAAGCTGCACGAGGAGCGGGGCATCACCATCGTTTACATCACGCACTTCATGGAGGAGGCCGCGGCCGCCGACCGCATCGTCGTCATGGATCAGGGGCATATCGTCACGCAGGGCACGCCCCACGAGATCTTTAGCCAGACGGCGGCCATGCGGAAACTGGGGCTGGAAGTGCCCGTGGCGGCGGAGCTGGCCGCAGAGCTGCGCCAGCACGGCGTGCATCTGCCAGCAAGTATCATCACGGCCGAAGAACTAGCGGCGGCACTCAGCGGGGAGGTGTGAGCATGGCCATCGAACTAAGGGACATCTGCTATACGTATCTGCCGGGCACGCCCTACGAGCGGCAGGCACTGCAACATATTTCGCTGACTATCCCCGAGGGCAGCATCACGGCCATCGCGGGCCATACGGGCTCGGGCAAGTCTACGCTCGTGCAGCATCTGAGTGGCCTGCTGCATCCGACCAGCGGGCAGGTACTCGTCGACGGCGTGGATATTACGGACAGGGCGAAGAAACAGCGGCAGCAGGTGAAAAAGGCCTGCCAGTCCGTGGGCATGGTCTTCCAGTACGCGGAGCAGCAGCTCTTCGAAGAGACTGTGGCGAAGGATATCGCCTTCGGCCCGGAGCGGCAGGGGCTCACGGGCGAGGCACTTCAAAAGCGCGTCGCCGGTGCGATGCAGCTCGTGCATCTTGATGAGGCTTTGGCCGCACGCTCGCCATTCCAGCTCAGCGGCGGCCAGCAGCGGCGCGTGGCTATTGCGGGAATCCTGGCCCTGCAGCCGCGCTACCTCGTGCTCGATGAGCCAACGGCGGGCCTCGACCCGTGCGGGCGCGCGCAGCTCATGCAGCTGCTGCGTGAATTACATAAAAAACAGCAGATGACGCTCGTGCTGATTACGCATAGTATGGATGATATCGCGGAGCTGGCCGACCAGCTCATCATCCTGCATCAGGGGGAATTGCTGGCTGTGGGCGAGCCACGGGAGCTTTTCCAGCAGCGGGAGCTATTGCAGCAGGCGGGGCTTCAGCCACCGCAGGTGGTGCAGGTGCTCGACGTGCTGCGCGCGCACGGACTGTCCGTGCCGGAGACGGCCATGACACTGCAGGAAGCCGTAAAGGCCGTGCAGCAGGCCGTGAAAAAACACAAGGGGGGGAAGAAATGCTGAGCAACATTACCATCGGGCAGTTCTTCCCCGGCAATTCGCTGCTGCACCGGCTGGATCCGCGCGTCAAGCTCGTGCTGCTGCTCGCGTATATCGCGGCGCTGTTCCTGCTCGACAGCCGTGCAGCCTACGTGGTGCTGACCGCGTTTGCACTGGCTATGATGCTGGTTTCGCGCGTGCCCCTGGGGACGCAGCTGCGGGCCTTGAAGCCGCTCGCGTGGATTCTGCTGTTCTCCTTTGCCTTTCACCTCTTCGATGCGGGCACACCCATCTATACGCTGGGGCCGCTGACGCTGACCTGGGAGGGACTGGAGCAGGGCATCTTCATCAGCCTGCGCCTCGTGCTGCTAATGCTCATGTCCTCGCTGCTTACGTTCACCACGGGGCCGCTGCAGCTCACGGACGCCATGGAGAGCCTGCTGAGTCCTGGCAAGCGATTCGGCCTGCCCGCGCACGAGCTCGCTATGATGATGACGATTGCGCTGCGCTTCGTGCCGACGCTGCTCTCCGAGACGGAGCGCATCATGAAGGCACAGCAGGCGCGCGGTGCCGACTTTTCCTCCGGCAGCATCCGCCAGCGCCTGCAGGCCATCGTCCCCATCCTCGTGCCGCTCTTCCTCTCGGCCTTTCGCCGCGCCGACGAGCTGGCCATGGCCATGGAGGCGCGCTGCTACCGCGGCGGCGAGGGCCGCACCCAGCTGAAGCAGCTGCGCGTAAGTGCAATCGATTATGTCTGCATCGCCGTCTTTCTGGTGATGCTCTTGTTATTGGTGGTATTGGCACGATGAAACCGGAACATAAAGCGGAAATGAAGGCGCGGGCGCGCAATATTGCGTTGTTGGTGGCCTATGACGGCACGGCGTACCATGGGTTCCAGCGGCAGACGCCGCCCGTGGTGGCCGTGCAGAACGTGCTGGAGGAGGTACTGGAGACCGTCTTCGGCGATACGATTGAGCTTGCGGCGGCGGGGCGCACGGATGCGGGGGTACATGCCTACGGGCAGGTCGTGAACTTCTTCACGGATGGCACAATCCCTGTGGAGCGTATCGTGCGGGCCGTGAACAGCTTGCTGCCCGATGATATCGTGGTCAAGGCGGCCTGCGAGGCGGGACGGGAGTTCAGCGCGCGCCACAGCGCCCGCGCGAAGACGTATCTCTACCGCGTGCAGCAGGGTGAGACGCCGGATCCGCTCACGGCGCGCTACGCCTGGTACGAGCGACGCCCCCTTGACCTCGCGGCCATGCAGCAGGCCATGGCAGAGCTCCTCGGCACGCATGATTTCAGCGCGTTCCGCGCGGCGGGCGGTGCGCCGATGAGTCCTGTGCGCACGATGTATGTATCGGAGGTGCAGCCTATCGCGGGGGAACAGCTGGAGTTCCGCCTGCGCGGCACGGGCTTTCTCTATCACATGGTGCGCAACATCGTGGGCACGGTGGTGAACGTGGGCTTGGGACGCATCAGCGTGGCGCGCTTCGGGGAGATCCTGGCATCGCTGGACCGGCAGCAGGCCAGCGCGACGGCACCGGCCCGTGGGCTTTACCTCGCCAGGGTCGAATATGACGAGCCTTTGTTTTGAACGTATTCCTGTGCGTTCTGTCGCAATATGAACGCGATTCAGCCTTGAGAAAACTTGCCAAATGCGGTACAATATGAAATGGCCCTGAAAAGGGATTTTCATATTGTACTTTTTTATTAGGTGGTGTAACCATGAATTCCCTATTGCGAGTAGGTATTGACGTAGGCTCGACGACCATCAAGCTGGTGGTGCTCGATCATGAGAAACATATTCTCTATAAGAACTACGCCCGCCATTTTTCGGAAATTGGCCATGCTTTGCAGGAGAATCTGACGCATCTCAAAGATATCGTCGGGGCAAAGCCGTTCAGCTTTGCTCTCACAGGCTCGGCGGGTATGGGGATCGCCCAGCGCATCGGCCTGCCCTTCGTGCAGGAGGTCATTGCCTGTGCGGCAGCGGTGAAGGATTTGATTCCGCAGACCGATACCGTGGTTGAGCTTGGCGGCGAGGATGCCAAAATCACGTATTTCGGCGATGCGCCGGAGCAGCGCATGAATGGTGTCTGCGCAGGTGGCACGGGCTCTTTCATCGACCATATGGCCTCACTCCTGAATACGGATGCGGGCGGCCTTAATGAGCTGGCGGCTAAGGGCAAGCAGATCTACACGATTGCTTCGCGCTGCGGCGTCTTTGCCAAGACGGATATCCAGGCGCTCATGAACGACGGCGCGGCGAAAGCCGACATTGCGCTGTCCATCATGCAGGCCGTCGTGAATCAGACCATTGGCAACCTCGCGCAGGGGCGGCCCATCGATGGGCACGTGGCGTTCCTCGGTGGTCCGCTGCATTTCCTGCCCACGCTGAAACAGCGCTTTATCGAGACGCTGAAGCTCGATAAGGAGCACGTCGTGGACGTGCAGGACGGCAACTACTTCGTGGCCATGGGCGCGGCACTCGCCGATGAGGCGCAGCCGCTCGACGTGGAAAAACTCGAAGGCTGCATAGAGCGCGCGAAGCAGGCGGCGGCTGGCGAGACGCGGCAGGCGGACTTTACGCTGTTCGCGGATGAGGCCGACTATGCGGCGTTCAAGGCGCGCCACGATAAGGACAAGGTACCCCGCGGCGACCTCGCTGCGTATAAGGGCCCGCTCTATATCGGTATCGACGCAGGCTCGACGACAACAAAGCTCGCGGCTATCGGCGCGGACAAGCAGCTGCTGTATACGGCCTACGGCTCGAACCACGGCTCGCCACTCAAGAGTGTCGTGGAGGAGCTGAAGACGTTCTACGCCCAGATGCCGGCGGACACCTACGTGGCCGGCTGCATGACGACGGGCTACGGCGAGAACATCGTCAAGGCCGGCATTCATGCGGATGGCGGCGAGGTGGAGACGTTCGCCCATCTGCGTGCGGCGCAGGAGTTCTGTCCCGACGTGAGCTTCGTGCTCGATATCGGCGGTCAGGATATGAAGTGCTTCTTCGTCGACCATGGCAATATCGGTAACATCACGTTGAACGAGGCCTGCTCCGCAGGCTGCGGCTCCTTTATCCAGAACTTCGCTGAGGGGCTGCACATGACGCCGGCGGAGTTCGCCCAGCTGGCCGTGAAGTCGGAGAAGCCGGTGGATCTCGGCACGCGCTGCACGGTCTTCATGAATTCCAAGGTCAAGCAGGCGCAGAAAGAGGGCGCTTCGGTTGCCGATATCTCGGCGGGCATCGCGTTCTCCGTCATCAAGAATGCGCTCTTCAAGGTCATGCAGCTCAAGGATGTGCGTTCCCTCGGCGATCATATCGTCGTGCAGGGCGGTACCTTCTATAACGATGCGGTGCTGCGCTGCCTGGAGAAGTTGCTGGATCGTCACGTGACGCGGCCGGATATCGCGGGCATCATGGGGGCCTACGGCGCGGCCATCCTTGCGCAGGAAGCGGGCTATGAGAAATCCCAGCTCCTCTCTGCCGAGGCGCTGGAGCACTTCGAGGTGCAGACGAGCTCTTACCGCTGCCAGGGTTGCGGCAATAAGTGCCTCGTGACCATGTCGAAGTTCCCGGACGGCGGCAAGTACTTCACGGGCAACCGCTGTGAGCGCGGCGCGGGCGGCACGAAGCACGAGGACGACGTGCCGAACATGTATCAGTTCAAGTATGACCGCCTGTTCAAATACTATCGCCCGCTGGCGAAGCCCACGCGCGGCCGTATCGGCCTGCCGCGTGTGCTGAATATGTACGAGGAGTATCCGTTCTGGTTCACGTTCTTTACGAAGCTCGGCTATCAGGTGGTGCTCTCGGGCAAATCCAGCGCTAAGACCTACTACAAAGGCATGGCGACGGTGCCCTCGGACTCGCTCTGCTATCCGGCCAAGCTCGCGCACGGCCACATCGTAGACCTCATCGAGAAGGGTGTCAGGACAATTTTCTATCCCTGCGAGCCCTATAACATGCAGGATGAAAAGCATCCTTCGGCCAATCATTTCAATTGCCCGATCGTCGGCTCCTATGCGGAGAATATCCGCGGCAACATGGACATCCTGCGGGAAAAGCAGATCGACTTCATCCAGCCATTCCTGCCCATCAACAATCCGCAGCGCATGGCTAAGCGCCTCTATGAGACCTTCCAGCCCTATGGCATCAGCCAGCAGGAAATCCAGCAGGCTGTGGATGCGGCCTATGCGGAGCTCGCGCAGTACCGTCAGGAGGTGCGCGACTACGGCAAAGGCGTGCTGGCGCGTCTCGAGCTGACGGGGGAGCAGGCCATCGTGCTCGTGGGCCGTCCCTATCATATCGACCCGGAGATCAACCACGGTATTCCTGACATGATTCAGTCCTACAAATTGCCGATTATCTCGGAGGATGCCCTCTACCATCTGCACGTCCAGGATGAGAACAAGCTGCAGGTCGTGAACCAGTGGAGTTACCATGCGCGCCTCTATCATGCGGCGCAGTATGTGGCCGAGCATCCGAACCTCACGCTGATTCAGTTCAGCTCCTTCGGCTGTGGGCTCGACGCGCTCACGACGGGGCAGACGCGGGCCATCCTCGAGCGCCATCATCGCATCTACACGATGATCAAGCTCGATGAGGTCTCGAACCTTGGCGCGGCGCGCATCCGCCTGCGTTCGCTCATGGCGGCACTCGCGCGGTGCGAGATCAGGCACTATAAGTCTGTACCGGATGTCGAGCGGCCGCACTTCACGCCGGAGTGCAAGAAGGTCAACACGATTCTCGCGCCGCAGATGGCGCCAATTCACTTCGCCTTGTTCCAGACGGCGCTGCGGAAATACGGCTATAATGTGGTCGTGCCGCCGATGCCGGATAAAAAGGCCATCGACCTCGGCCTGCGCTATGTCAACAACGATATGTGCTACCCCTGCATCGTGGTCACGGGCCAGCTGCTCGCGGCGCTGCAGAGCGGCAGCGTCGATCCCGACCATACGAGCATCATGCTGTTCCAGACCTGCGGCGCCTGCCGTGCGACGAACTATATCGGCGTGATGCGTCAGGCATTGAAGGATGCGGGCTACGGTCAGGTGGCGGTATTCGCCGTCAAGGGCCTGCCCGAGGAGATGGATTCCTTCCATCTCGATCGCCATATGCTCAGCGACGCCATCAAGGCCGCCATCTACGGTGACGCGCTCATGCGCATGCGCAATCGCATGCTGCCCTACGAGCGGGAGAAGGGGGCGACGCAGACCCTCTACGAGAAGTGGCTGGATCTCTGCCGTCAGGACATCGTCAGGGGCAATTTCTTCACCTATCGCCGCAACCTCAAGGCGATGGTGCGGGAGTTCGATCATCTGCCCATCGATGAAAAGCTCTGGAAGCCGCGGGTCGGTGTCGTGGGCGAAATCCTCGTCAAGTACCACCCCGTAGCCAACAATCACATCGAACAGGTCATCGTCGAAGAGGGCGGCGAGGTCGTGATGCCAGATTTCGTGGACTTCTTCCTCTACGGTGCCCATGACGCGATCTCGAAGCATAAGCTGCTGGCGGGCAAAAAGAAGAACGTCTATCTGAGCAAGATGTTTATTCAGGTTATCGAATTCTTCCGCGCGCCGCTCCGCAAGGCCCTCGCGAAGAGCCGTCATTTCGACGCGCCCGAGAGCATCTACGAGACGGCGGAACTGGCCTCGCGCCATGTGAGCCTCGGCAACATGGCCGGCGAGGGCTGGTTCCTCACCGGCGAGATGGTTGAGCTCATCCACCAGGGCGTGCCCAACGTCGTTTGCCTGCAGCCCTTCGGCTGCCTGCCAAACCACATCACAGGCAAAGGCGTCATGCATGAACTGCGCGAGAGCTATCAGGGTGCAAACATCACGGCTATCGACTGCGATGCCGGTGCCTCTGAGGTCAACCAGCTCAACCGTATCAAGCTCATGATGGCCGTTGCCAGGGAGCGCGGCCCGAAACCGGTCATCGTGCATGAAGAACACTTCGTGAATGGTGGGCGTTAAAGGCTGAATTATCTTGTTTTGCGTATCTGATGTCGTGGAGGTGATCCTGTGCATACCCACATGCCCATCGGTATTGATAATTATGGGAACGCAAAAGAAAATTATTACGTGGTAGATAAGACAAAGTTTATCTCGACGTTCCTGAAAAATCATGCTCAGGTCACGCTCTTTACCCGTCCACGCCGCTTTGGCAAGACCATGATGCTGTCCATGTTACGATTTTTTTTCGATGTGGTGGATGCAGAACGGAATCGGCATTTATTCAACGGTACGACGGTAGCTGATGATGCGGAGGCTATGAAACAGCAGGGTACATATCCTGTACTGTTCCTTAAGCTTCGCGATTGGAAATATGCAGATTGGGCAACGATGCAGGCGGGCATTGCCACGGGCATGCAGGAAGCGCTGCAGCCCTATGCATTTTTGCTGGACAGTGCGCGTGTTTCTGATGTGGATAAAGCAAATTTTCGCGCCATCCAGGCACGTCAGGCGGACATTACTGTACTCATGGGATCTGTGGCTATGCTTTTGCGCATGCTGCATGCACATTATGGCCGTCTGCCTGTACTGCTGCTGGACGAATACGATCTGCCCGTGCAGTATGCCTGGGAACATGGCTATTATGAGCAGGCCATCGGTTTTTTCCGTGTGTTCCTGACGGCGGCGCTCAAATCGAATGATGACCTGGCTTTTGCCGTGCTGACGGGAGTCCTGCGCATTGCCAAGGAAAGTATTTTTTCCGATCTCAATAATGTGAAGGTAGACAGCCTGCTGCATGCGCAGTATCCGGAGGCTTTTGGCTTTACCCCCGCAGAGGTCAGGCATATGGCTGAGGATCTGGGCTGTGAAGATAAGTTGCCGGAAATCCAGCATTGGTATGATGGCTACCGCTTTAGCGGTTGTGCCATGTATAATCCGTGGTCGGTGATCAATTATTTCGATAATGACTGCCAGCCACGTACGTACTGGGTCAATACCTCCGGCAACGCCATTCTCGGGGAGATGCTACGCTATTCCCGCAGCCAGGTGCTGGACAAGTTGGAGATCCTGCTGCAGGGCGGTTCGATTGAGACGCGTGTGCGCGAGGGCTTTATCTACAGAGAAATCTACAAGCAGGAAAGCGCGCTTTATACCATGCTGGTTACCACGGGCTACCTCACGATCAAGAGGGTTCATGAAGATGAGCTGGGCATGCAGGCAGAGCTCATGCTGCCGAACCGTGAGCTGCGTTCGCTTTTTCGTATCGAAATCCTGGAGCGCTATCGCGGCGGCGACATGGATATGGAGACGGAAGACCTCATGCGGGCCTTCGTCTCCGGTGACGTGGAAACCGTGCGCACGGGTCTGGCTCAATATTTGGAATTGCTCACGAGTAGTTTCGACGCGGCCAGGGGCAAGGAGGCTTTTTATCATGGCCTTATCCTTGGCCTGACAGCGACGCTGGTCGAAGACTACCATATCCGCTCCAACCGTGAGTCAGGCTATGGTCGCTACGATATTGCGGCTTTTCCCAGGCGGGCGGGACTGAACGGCATGATTATCGAATGCAAGGTCGCAGAATGTGAGGAAGCGCTGGCAGACAAGGCACAGGAAGCACTGCAACAGATTGCAGTGCGTGATTACGACGCCGAATTCCGTGCGCAGGGCATCGGGAAGGTGTTCCATTACGGTATTGCCTTTTGCGGCAAGAAAGTGCAAATTGCCAGCCAGGGAATATGAGATTATGAGCATGGCAATGCATGGAATAGCTGCCGTTTCGTAGTTAACCATTGTGAATCATTTACAGGAGCTCAGATTGGCAGTAAGCGAGTCTGAGCTTTTTTATGGGAGAGACTTATGATGAAAAAGAGCAAGGGAATCTGTGCGGCATTGCTGTTGACGGCGCTGAGCCTGCCGATGGCGGCGTGTGCGGCGGATGTGCCGGCGGCACCGGCTTCGTCGGCTGGGGTGACGGATACAGCGGCACAGACAGCAGCTGCGGGGCAGCAGGGCGCGGCGGTGCAGCCGACGAAGGAGGATCGCAACGCGGCACTGGCCGCGCACATCGAGGCATTGTCGAATGGTGACAGCACGCATTATGAGGTCTTTGTAGCGTATCCACTGGAGAATCGCGAGTATGTCTACCAGTCCGCGCCGATGCGCTCCGCGAGCATGATCAAGGTCTTTATTCTCGCGACGGCCATGGAGCGTGTGAAGGCGGGGACATTGGCGCTCGATCAGACGCTGACGCTGCACAGTTCGGACAAGGTGGGCGGCGCCGGGGTGATCGCAGGGTATGCCTCAGGTACAGAGCTGTCGCTCGATACGGTCATGCGCTTCATGATCACAGAGAGCGACAACACCGCTACGAACATGATGATCGACCTGCTGGGCATGGACGCCATCAATGCCTATATCCAGCAGCACGGCTATCACGATACGAGTCTGCAGCGCAAGATGATGGACAGCGCGGCCGTGGCGGCGGGGCGTGACAACTACACCTCGGCGGCGGATCTCGGCCATTTCTTCGTGACGCTCTACAATCGCTGCTGCGTGTCGCCGGAGCTCGACGATGTTATGCTCGGTTATCTCGCGGGGCAGACGGATACGGAGTGCTTCCCTGCGGCCATGCCGGGCGTCATGATTGCGCATAAGACGGGGGAGCTCGGCGGCCTCTACGATGATGGCGGCATCATCTATCAGGAGGGGCGGCCCTTCATCATGGTCGGCATGACGGAGCATTATTCCGGCCGTGGTACGGCAATCCGCACGCTGCAGGCCATGTTGCGGGCTGCAGCGGAGGAATGAGGTGTTTTGATGATGCGAAACTTTGGCTTTGTGCTCTGCGGCGTCCTCCTGGGGCTGTGTCTCCTGCTGCCCGCTTGGGCAGAGGCGGCGGACTGGATCGTGGACAAGCCTGTGGAATGGTCGGCGGAGCGTGAAGCGCTGACGAAAGCATATGCCCGCGAGCATTACGGCGAGGAAATGGTGCAGATCGTGCCGCGCGCCGTGGTCGTGCATTGGACGGCGGGGCCTACATGGCAGTCGGCGTACTATCATTTCTATCATGCAGCGAATGCGCATGGTACGCTGAACTATGCCTCGCAGTTCATCGTGGACAGGGACGGCACTGTGTACCGCATCCTGCCGGAGACGACGATGGGAAGACACGCCATCGGCTATAACTGGTGCGCCATCGGCATCGAGAATGTCGGCGGCGTGGGCGGCAGGGAGGACCTCACCGAGGCACAGGTGGCGGCCAATGTCCGCCTCATCCGCGAGTTGCACAGGCGCTATCCGACGCTTAAATATGTCTTTGGTCACTATCAGCAGGTCGCGGCGCGCGCGAGCGGCCTCTACCGCGAGCAGGTGGCGGGCTACCACTCGGTCAAGAGCGACCCGGGGCCGCAGTTCATGCGGGCCCTGTGCACACAGCTGGCGGGGGATGGCCTGCAGTTTTTCCCCGAATAAATGGGAAAAGGCTATGTATTGTACCTGTACTCGTGTTATAATACAATAACAAACATATTATAGTACGGAGGAACCCCGACGCAGGCAGACGTTCCCCGACCCTTTTGAGGAGGATTTATCACTATGGCTAAGTTTTGTATGAAGTGTGGGGCGAAGCTCGCAGATACCGATACATTCTGCCCCTCGTGCGGCCAGCCGGTGGGGAAGCCGGCCGGCGTACGTCCGCTGCAGCCTAATCAGCAGAATGTAAGACCAATGGCACCCAACCAGAACCGGATGCAGCAGCCGGCCTATGCACCGCAGCCGCAGCGTGCAGGCGGGCCGAACTGGACGGCGATCGTGGGCATCATCGCGGTAGCGGTCGTTGCCATCGCAGGACTGTTCTTCTACTATAACAGCACGAAGCAGGAGGCGGCGCAGCCCGTGCAGACGACCCAGACAGCGGATTCTTCTTCCAGCGACACGCAGAAGAAGGATAATCCGGCACCGGCAGCCAAGTCGCAGGACAATGCCGATACGCATCTGCAGACGATTCATAATGCCTATATTTCCAGCACATCCACCCTGCTGTCGCAGGGCGAGCAGGATCTTGCCAATCTGGCCGCCGCGATCAACTCCGGCAGCTACACGCACGCTTCGCTCCTCGACCGTGAGGCACAGGTGGCATCGAGTATCCGCCGCCGTCAGGCCGATGCCGGGCGGCTGGAGCAGCCGGAGGCGGGAACGGTCAATGCGGCCAACAACCTCTTTGACATCCAGTTGCGCCGCGCCGAGTGCATGGCGCGCGGCGTGCGTGGCGATACGAACCAGTTCGCCGTGGGCGGCAATTACTACGACGAGTTCCAGGCGAAGTTCGCCACATTCCAAAAACTGTAAAGAAGCATGATGCAGGCCATCCTTCGGGAAATCATTCCCTGGAGGATGGCTTTATTTTTTCCTGTTTTATCCGGGGGGTACATACATGGCGTCAAGGACATTTGGCCGTTTTTATTGACATCAACGCCGTTTATCGCTATGATGGATGTATGCCAATGCAGAGATGTTGGCTTAGTGCCAGACGGATGCTTTGTGCGCCGTGCTGGTTGGTGATAAGAATGGAGGATGATGATCCGTGAAAGCAGCTGTACTCATGGGTAGCGATTCGGATTGGGCTGTGCTGAAGCCTGCCGTTGAGCTCCTGAAGCAGTTTGGTATCGAGTCCGTCGTAGAGGTGGCTTCTGCCCATCGCACGCCGGCACGGGTACGGGAATTTGTGACCTCTGCGCCGGAAAAGGGCGTAGGGGTCTTTATCGTAGGTGCAGGTGCCGCTGCGCATCTGGCCGGCGTCGTTGCAAGCTACACGACGCTGCCCGTCATCGGCGTGCCCATCAATGCGACGCCCTTGAATGGCATGGACGCGCTGCTCTCGACCGTGCAGATGCCTTCGGGTGTGCCGGTGGCCACGATGGCCGTCAACGGGGCAAAGAACGCCGCCGTACTCGCCGTGGAGATCTTTGCCGTAGCGGACCAGAATCTGCAAAAGAAACTGGCCGACTATCGTGCCGACATGGTCAAAGGTGTGGAGGCGAAGGCCGCTAAAGTCAAGGCACAACTTTGATGCCTGTACGGATAGGAGAACCAGAATTGTACGACATTGAACCAAAATGGAAGGAAGAGTGCGGCGTCTACGGCGTCTACTCGCGCACGGAGGACGTCTCGACGCTGACGTACCTCGGCCTCTATGCGCTCCAGCACCGTGGACAGGAAAGCGCGGGCATCGCGCTCACGGACGGCGCGTGGATGGACGTCACGCGGGGCATGGGGCTCGTAAATGAGGTGTTCCGCCATCAGCTGCCGCACATGGAGCACGAGTACATCGCCATCGGCCATGTGCGCTATTCTACGACGGGCTCCAGCCTCATGTGCAATACGCAGCCGCTGCTCGTGAACTACGCCGACGGCCGCATCGCGCTTGCCCATAACGGCAACCTCACGAATGCCGCGGCCATCCGCCACAAGCTGGAGCAGCAGGGCACGATTTTCCAGACCTCCATCGATTCGGAGGTCTTCGTGAACCTCATCGCGCGCAGCCATGCGGAGACCATCGAGCAGAAGATCATCGAGAGCCTGAAGCAAATCAAGGGCGCCTACTGCCTGACCATCATGACTGAGGACAAGCTCATCGGCGCGCGCGATCCGCAGGGCTTCCGCCCACTCTGTCTCGGCAGGACGAAGGAGGGCAGCTGGGTGCTGTCCTCGGAGAGCTGCGGCCTCGACGTCGTGGACGCCGAGTTCGTGCGTGATATCAAGCCCGGCGAGATGGTGGTCATCGACGATAACGGCGTGAAATCCTACATGTTCGCCGCGGGCGAGAAGATGGCTTCCTGCATTTTCGAGTATATCTATTTCGCGCGTCCGGATTCCGTTATCGACGGCCAGAGCGTGCATGAAGCGCGCTTTATGATGGGACGCGTGCTTGCGCGGGAATCGGGCTTCAAGGGCGATATCGTGATCTCCGTGCCGGACTCTGGCACGACGGCGGCTACGGGCTTTGCCTATGAGTCGGGCATTCCCTTCGTCGAGGGCCTGATCAAGAACCGTTACATCGGCCGCACGTTCATCCAGCCGACGCAGAAGATGCGCGACCTTTCGGTCAAGCTGAAGCTGAACCCCATCGCCTCGGTGGTGAAGGGCAAGGACGTCATCATGGTCGATGACTCCATCGTGCGCGGCACGACCAGCGGCAAGATCGTGAAGATGCTCAGGAATGCGGGCGCGAAGTCCGTCAAGATGTGTGTCTCCAGCCCACCCATCGGCTATCCCTGCTTCTATGGCATCGATACGAGCGTGCGCAAGGAGCTCATCGCGGCGACGAAGTCCGTGGAGGAAATCCGCGAGTTCATCGGCGCGGACGGTCTCTATTTCCTCTCCCTTGAGGGACTGAAAAAGTGCGTCAGCGCGGTGGACCCCGAGCAGATGTGCTACGCCTGCTTCAACAGCGCCTATCCGATCGAGGAGGGCGAGAAGCCGGCCGGCGATAGCAAGTATGTATTCGAGCAGCGCAAACGCTGAAAGGAGCCTGACATGGCAGAACATTTAACCTATAAGGATGCCGGCGTCAACATCGATGCGGGCAACTACTCCGTCAAACTCATCAAGGACAGCGTGCGCGCGACCTATCGTCCGGAGGTCCTCGGCGACCTCGGCGGCTTCGGCGGCCTCTTTGCCCTGAATAGCGGCAAATATCAGGAGCCGGTGCTCGTCTCGGGCACGGATGGCGTCGGCACGAAGCTGCGCCTCGCCTTTATGCTGAACAAGCATGACACCATCGGTCAGGACGCCGTGGCCATGTGCGTGAACGATATCCTCGTGCAGGGTGCAGAGCCACTCTTCTTCCTCGATTACCTCGCCGTGGGTCAGCTCGACCCGGAGCAGGTGGCAGAGGTCGTCAAGGGCGTGGCCGGGGCCTGCAAGGAGTCAGGCTGTGCGCTCATCGGCGGCGAAACGGCGGAGATGGCTGGCTTCTACCCCGTCGGCGAGTACGATATCGCGGGCTTCTGCGTCGGCGTGGTGGAGAAAGCCCAGATTATCACCAGTGCCCGTGTGCAGGAGGACGACGTGCTGCTCGGCCTGCCGTCCTCGGGCGTGCACTCCAACGGCTACTCCCTTGTGCGCAAAATCGTCTTTGAGAAACAGGGCATGAAGGGCGACGAGTACATCGAGTCCCTCGGCAAGACCATCGGCGAGGAACTGCTGACGCCGACGCGCCTCTATCCGAAGACCTGCCTGCCGCTGGTGCAGAACTTCGACATCCACGGCATGGCGCACATCACGGGCGGTGGCTTCTACGACAACATCCCGCGCGCACTGCCGGAGGACATGGGCGTAGAGATCGATGCGAACCAGTGGCAGATGCCCGAGATCTTCCGTCTGCTGCAGCAGTGGGGCAATGTGGACTGGCATGAGATGTACCGCACCTTCAACATGGGCATCGGCATGGTCATCATCACGAGCCCCGAGGAAGCGGAGCAGATCAAGGGCCATCTGGCCAGGGAGCACGAGACGGTCTGTGAAATCGGCCGTGTCGTCAAGGGCGACCACAAAGTGACCATCAAAGGCGGCGTGTTCGATGCATAAAGAAAAACAGGTACTCGGCGTGCTATGCTCGGGGCGCGGCACGGATCTGCAGTCCATCATCGACGCCATCGGACGCGGCGAGGTGGATGCGACCATCGGTATTGTGCTCACGGACAAGTCGGACGCCTACGCGCTGGAACGGGCGAAAAAGGCGGGCATCAAGGCCGTCTGCGTGAACCGCAAGGCATATGGTGACCGTGAATCCTTCGAGAAAGTGCTCGTGCAGGAACTGCATGCGGCAGGCGTCACGCTCGTCGTGCTCGCGGGTTTCATGCGCATCCTCACGCCATACTTCGTGCGCTCGTTTCCCGGCCATATCATGAATATCCACCCGGCCCTGTTGCCGAGCTTCCCCGGCGCGCATGCCCATCGCGACGTGCTCGCCTATGGCGTGAAGGTCAGCGGCTGCACCGTGCACTTCGTCGATGAGGGCACGGATAGCGGCCCCATCATCCTGCAGCGGGCCGTCCCCGTGCTCGATGGCGACACGGAGGAGACCCTTGGCGCACGCGTGCTGGAGCAGGAACACATCATCTATCCCCAGGCCGTGCAGCTCTTCTGTGAGGGCAGACTGCAGGTCGAGGGGCGCCACGTGCATATCCTGCCGGCGCAGGACGCAAAATAAAATATCACTGATAAGCTTTATGTAAAAGGTGCGGCGACTGGAACACCGCAGCGGAAAAGAGAGGAAAAGCATGAAAATCAAGCGCGCTTTGATCAGCGTATCCGATAAGACGGGCGTCGTGGAATTTGCGCGCCAGCTGCATGAGGCTGGCGTGGAGATCGTCTCCACGGGCGGCACGATGAAGGCCATCAGGGAAGCGGGCATTCCCGTGACCTACGTGAGCGATGTCACGGGCTTCCCCGAAATCATGGACGGCCGCGTGAAAACGCTGAACCCGTACATTCACGGCGGCATCCTCGCCGTGCGCGACAATCCGGAGCATGTCAGAGAGATGGAAGAGCACCACATCACGGGCATCGACCTCGTGGCGGTCAACCTCTATCCCTTCAAGCAGACCATCGCGAAGCCGAACGTCGAGCTGGCCGAGGCCATCGAGAACATCGACATCGGCGGCCCGGCGATGATCCGTGCGGCGGCGAAGAACTTCAGGTTCGTTACGGTCATCACGAATCCGGGACGCTATCAGCAGATCGCGGACATGGTGAAAGCCAAAGGTGAGGTCGACGACCGCACGCGCATGGAGCTCGCACAGGAGGCCTTCGCGCACACGGCGGACTACGATACGGCGATCAAAAACTACCTGGCGGAGCAGCTGCGAAAGTAAGTTTGCACGATTTGGTTCGTGGCAGGTGAGTCGCCGGACAGGGGCGGAGGTGGCCACACTTCGCTGAGATAATTTGCTAAACGATTTTTTTGCCGGGAATTAATCCTGTAAAAGTTTCAAAACGCGCTTCGCTTGAACGGTTGGAACTTTTACGAGGGTTTTGGTCGGCAAAAAAATCGTTCTTCACGCAAATTATCAACGCTCCGCTTAGGCCACCTTCGCCCCTGTCCGGCTCTTTCGAGGCATGAACGTGCTGGTCGTAACACTGGTAGCATTTTTCAGTCATAAAGGACAAGCAGAGAAATTGCCTTATAGTTTTGGCTCGCTGCAGCCGCTGGCGGGAGAGTGCCATAAGCGAAGCGTTGGAAATTTGCGTTAAAAGGGAAAAATTTTGCCTACCAGAACCCTCTAAAAATGACTTTCGTTTAAGCGAAGCGCGTTTAAGTCTTTTTTAAGGATTAATTCCTGGCAAAATTTTTCACTTAGCAAATTTTCTTAGCGTAGCGTTGGCACCCTCCCGTCAGCGGCGGTCGGTTATCCTCGCACAAAAATAGGAGAGTACAACATGAACATTATGGTAATAGGTGGCGGCGGACGTGAGCATACGCTGGCGTGGAAGCTGGCGCAGTCACCGAAATGCACGCAGTTCTATGCGGTGCCCGGTAACCCCGGCATGGCGGAGATTGCGACGTGCATCGAGGGCGTTTCCATCACGGACAATGCTGCGCTGGTGAAGACCGCGCAGGAGCACGACATCGACCTCGTGGTCGTGGGGCCGGAGGTGCCGCTGACGAACGGCGTCGTCGATGCGATGACCGCGGCGGGTATCAAGGCCTTTGGCCCGACGAAGGCGGCGGCAGAGCTCGAGGGCTCGAAGTCGTTCTCCAAGGGCATCATGCGCAAGTACGGCATCCCCACGGCACGCTATGAGGTGTTCCGCGATGCGGCGACGGCACGGCGGTACATCGCGGAGCAGGGCGCGCCCATCGTGGTCAAGGCCGATGGCCTGGCGGCAGGCAAGGGCGTGGTCGTGGCCATGACCATCGAGGAGGCTTATCATGCCATCGACGAAATCATGGAGGACAAAGCCTTCGGCCAGGCCGGTGCCCGCGTGGTCATCGAGGAGTTCATGGCGGGCGAGGAGGCCAGCCTGTTGGCCTTCACGGACGGCAAGACCGTGCGCCCGATGATTTCCTCGCAGGATCACAAGCGCGCTTACGACGGTGACGAGGGCCCGAATACGGGCGGCATGGGCACCTATGCGCCAGCACCCGTGATGACGCCGGCGATGGTCGAGCGGGCGACGAAGGAGATTCTCGAGCCCGCCGTGGCCGCGATGGCGAAAGAGGGCCGTCCCTACAAGGGGTGTCTCTACGCCGGCCTCATGATTACGGCTGAGGGTCCGAAGGTCGTGGAGTTCAACGCGCGCTTCGGCGACCCGGAGACGCAGGTCGTGTTGCCGCTGCTGGAGGGCGACCTTGTGGAGATTATGCTGGCCTGCGTGGATGGCATGCTGGATCAGGCTGATATTGCCTGGAGCGATGGTGCGGCGGTCTGCGTCGTGCTGGCCTCGGGCGGCTATCCGAAGTCCTATCAGAAGGGCTATCCCATCACGGGCATTGCGGACGCCAGGGCGGCGGGCTGTCAGGTCTTCCACGCCGGTACGGCGATAAAGGACGGCCAGCTCGTCAATAATGGCGGCCGCGTGCTCGACGTCGTGGCCACGGCGCCGACGATCCACGCAGCCGTGGACAAGGCCTACGCGGGCATTGCCAGGGTGCAGTTCCAGGACTCCTTCTATCGCAAGGACATCGCGCATCGCGCTTTGGCACGCGAACAATAAAATAGCAAAAGTTAGCATAGCAAAATCCGGTCTCCCACTAACCAGTGGGGAACCGGATTTTATTATGCCTGATTCAGTTTTTGCTGCTCAGCGCCAATCGACGTCCGTGGCAGCGTTGGCCTTTTTGCGCAGGGATTCGAGGCGGTTCAGCGCGTCCTGCAGCGTGGCGTCTTCCTTGGCGAAGTGGAAGCGCACGAGGTTGTGCACGTCCTCGCGGAAGAAGCTGGAGCCCGGCACTGTGGCGACGCCGACCTCGCGTGTCATCCACTCGGCGAACTTGTAGTCGTCGCGCACGCCGAACTCGGAGACGTCCATGAGCACGTAGTAGGCGCCCTGCGGGTCGGTGAAGGTGAAGCCGAGATCCTTGAGGCCGCCGACGAAGAGCTGCTTCATGTGCGTGTAGTGCGCCTGCAGCTCCTGATAGTAGTCGTCACCGAAGTTCAGGCCCGTGACGGCCGCCTCCATGAGCGGTGCCGCCGCGCCGACCGTGAGGAAGTCGTGGACTTTCTTCACGCGGTCGATGATCTCGGGGGAGGCGAGCACGTAGCCGAGGCGCCAGCCCGTGATGGAGTAGGTCTTGGAGAGGGAGTTGCAGGTGATGGTGCGCTCGCGCATGCCCGGCAGCGCAGCCATGTAGATGTGCTTATGCGGCGCGTAGAGGATGTGCTCGTAGACTTCGTCCGTGATGATGTAGGCGTCGTATTTCTTGATGATGTCGGCGATGGTCGTCATTTCCTGCAGGGTGAAGACCTTGCCGCAGGGGTTCGAGGGATTGCAAAGGATCAAGGCCTTGGCACCCTGGCGGAAAGCGTCCTCCAGCTTCTCGGGATCGAAGGTGAAGTCGGGCGGCACGAGCGGGATGTAGATGGGTTCGGCACCCGTGAGGATCGTGTCGGCCCCGTAGTTCTCATAGAAAGGAGAGAAGATGGCCACTTTGTCGCCGGGGTTCGTGATGGACATCATGGCGGCCATCATGGCCTCGGTGCTGCCACAGGTCACGACGATTTCGCTGTTGGGATCGTAGTCGAGGCCGGAGAAGTGCTTTTGCTTGCGTGCCAGGGCCTCGCGGAAGTTCTGGGCACCCCAGGTGATCGCGTACTGGTGCGGGCCGGTTTTGGCCACCTCAGCCAGCCGGTCCGTGATGGCCTGCGGCGGGTCGAAGTCGGGGAAGCCCTGCGAGAGGTTTACGGCTCCATATTTGTTGGCCACGCGCGTCATACGGCGGATGACGGAGTCGGTGAAATGGGCGGAGCGATCGCTCAATGGTTTCATAGAAATAGCCACCTTTCCAATATTTCCTTGCAAATCATATTTATGTACTATGAATTCTTGTAAACAATCGTACCGCCTCAGACACAGTTTGTCAAATACTTTCTGCATTTTTTATAGAAAATAACCAAAAGTGTAAACTTCATGCTTGACAAAGTACATGATATCGTATATTATGCTAAACATATCATGTTAATTGGTTTTAGTAAGGAGGCCCTTTATGAAGCACACGAAAACGATATTTACCCTGCTCATTTCCCTGGTGGCGGCGTCGATGCTCATGGCCGGCTGCGGTGGCGGCACGGGCAGCTCAGGGGGAGCCGATGGCAAGACCATCAAGATCGGGGCCTCTGCCGTGCCGCATGCGGAGATTCTGGAGGCGGCGAAGCCGCTGCTGGAGCAAAAGGGCATCAAGCTGGAGATCGTCGAGTTCAACGATTATGTGCAGCCGAACCTCGCGCTCAACTCCAAGGAGCTCGATGCGAATTTCTTCCAGCACAAGCCTTACCTCGATAACTTCATGGAGGAGCATAAGGATGTGAAGCTGAAGTCCGTGGGCGGCATCCATATCGCGCCGATGGGCGTTTATTCAAAGAAGGTCAAGGATCTGAAGGATCTGGCGGATGGCGCGAAGGTCTCGCTGCCGAACGATCCGACAAACGGCGGCCGCGCCTTGCTGTTGCTGGCCAAGGCCGGGCTCATCAAGCTGAATCCGGAGGCGGGGCACAAGGCGACGGTACAGGATGTCACCGACAATCCGAAACATCTGCAGTTCCAGGAGATGGAGGCAGCGCAGATTCCGCGTTCCCTCGATGATGTCGATGCGGCAGTCATCAATACGGACTACGCGCTGAAGGTCGGCCTTGTGCCGTCGAAAGAGGCGCTGATCCTCGAGGACAGCACCTCGCCCTATGTGAATATCGTCGCCGTGCGCGAGGGGGACGAGGAGCGGCCGGAGATCAAGACGCTCATGGAAGTGCTGCACAGCGACGAACTGAAACAGTTCATCCTCGACAGGTATCAGGGCGCCATCGTGCCGGCCTTTACGGAGGAGTGAGATACTCGCAGTTCACAGCAGAATAAGAGCATGATAAATAGCGGAGCACGCATTCCGGCGTATGCTCCGCTATTTTTGTCTTTTTTATGATATACAAAAAACCGGCAACCCATCGGTTACCGGTTGTGTTTGCAAATGGTCGGGATGACAGGACTTGAACCTGCGGCCTCTTCGTCCCGAACGAAGCGCGCTACCAAACTGTGCCACATCCCGCAATCACAAATAATATTATACTCAGCAGGTATGCCCCTGTCAAGAAAAATTTAAAAAATTTCGAGGCAGGCGGGCGGCAGGGGCGGGGTACACCAACGCTCCGCTGAGTAAATTTGCTAGAGTAAAATTTTTGCCAGGAATTAATCCTGTAAAAGTTCCTAAACGCGCTGCGCTTGAACGGTAGAAACTTTTACGAGGGTTCTGGTAGGCAAAAATTTTCCTCTTTCACGCAAATTTCCAACGCTCCGCTTATGGTGTACCCCGCCCCTGCCGCCGTTCGAGGCGATGATTTGCTGTTTCTTGACATAATAAATGTTGCTGGTGTTGTATCGCGATGGGATACGTGCTAGAATAGGGAACGTAAAAGTGCATAAATCGATTCACTAGGGGAGCTGCGTGGCAGCTGAGAGGCTTTGGCCGACCCCTGGAACCTGTCGGGTTAGGACCTGCGTAGGGAAGTGGCATACTTTGGCGATTGGAGCGTCCGGGGGTTACCACCGGGCGCTTTTTTGTGGCGCTTTTACGGATTTTAGGAGGTTTTGTTTATGGCAACACAGATGCAGGCGGCCCGTGAGGGGAAAATCACGGACGCCATGAAACTGGTGGCAGCAGAGGAGCACATCCCCGCGGAGGTAATCCGCGAGCGGGTCGCGAGAGGCAGCATCGCGATTTGTGCGAATGTGAACCACACGAGCCTGAAGCCCCGCGGCGTGGGCGAGGGGCTCCGGGTCAAGGTGAACGCGAATATCGGCACGTCGAGCACGTTCCCCGATATCGAGCCGGAGCTCCGGAAGCTGGATGAAGCAGTGAAATGCGGCGCGGATGCCGTCATGGATCTCTCGACCGGCAGCAATATTGATGTGTCGCGGCAGCGCATCATCGAGCATTCGCCCATCATGGTGGGCACGGTGCCGCTATATCAGGCCACGGTGCGCGCGATTCGCGAACACGGCGCGGTCGTGGAGATGACGGATGATGATATCCTCGGGACGATCGAGAAGCAGGCGAAAGATGGCGCGGATTTCATGACGCTGCATTGCGGTGTGACGAAAGCGGCCATCGACCGCATGCGCAGGCAGGGGCGCGTGATGGATATCGTCTCGCGCGGCGGCTCGTTCATCGCAGGCTGGATGCTGCATAACGAAATGGAGAATCCGCTCTATGAGCATTATGATGATATTCTCGATATCTGCGAGAAGTACGATGTGACCATCAGCCTCGGCGACGGCATGCGGCCGGGCTGCACGGCGGACGCGACGGATCGTGCCCAGCTCACGGAGCTCATCACGCTGGGTGAGCTCGTGGACCGCGCGTGGCAGCGCGGCGTGCAGGTGATGGTCGAGGGGCCGGGTCATGTGCCCTTTGATCAGATTGCGGCGAACATGAAGCTGGAGAAGCGTCTTTGCCGCAACGCGCCCTTCTACGTGCTCGGCCCGCTGGTGACGGATGTGGCGCCGGGCTACGACCACATTACCTCGGCCATCGGCGGTACGATGGCGGCCGTGAGCGGCGCGGATTTCCTCTGCTATGTGACGCCGGCCGAGCATCTGGCCTTGCCGACCATGGAGGACGTGCATACGGGCGTGATCACGGCGCGCATCGCGGCTCATGCGGCCGACCTCGTGCGCGGTGTGCCGGGTGCGAAGGAGTGGGATCTTGCGATGGCCAAAGCGCGTAAGCAGCTCGACTGGGACAAGCAGCTGGAGCTCGCCATCGACCCGGATCTCGCGAGGGAGAAGCGCGGCGCACGCAACCCGAAGGATGAGGGTGCCTGCTCGATGTGCGGCGACTACTGCGCCGTGGAGATTATCCGCAAATACTTCGATCGGGCGGAGTGTCCCTGCAACGATTGAGTTTCGCCTTTTTGACAAAAAGGCGAAAAATATCGGGTAAAAAAGAGGAAAATTGCCTCGCTTAGCGAAATAAGTAAGTAAAAGCAAGAGAGCTGTGCGGCGGCATGTCCGTGCAGAGAGATGCATAGAGTTAACGCTGAGGAGGTTTTACTATGAGCAAGATCAAGAAGATCCTCGTGCCGGTCGATGGTTCCGTGAATGGCTGCAAGGCCGTGGATGAGGCGATTTTCTTCGCCCAGAAATGCGGCGCGGATCTCGATTTCGTCTACGTGGCCAGCAACATTAACAAGGACATCCCGAGCCATATCGTCTTCGACCGCATCTGGGAGAAAATCCCCGATGAGCTGCGGGCGGCCAAGCACGTCGAGACGGGTAGCATCCCAAAGGCCATCCTGCGCGTGGCTGAGCAGGATGGCAGCGACATGATCATCATGGGCAGCCGCGGCCTGGGCCTGTTCAAGGGCGCCCTCATCGGCAGCGTCAGCCAGAAAGTAGTAGAGGAATCCAAGGTGCCGGTCATGGTCGTCAAATAAACATTTTTAGTGTATATCCGCATAGAAAAGACTGTTGCAAAGCGCAGCAGTCTTTTTTTGTCCTTTTCTCCTGTCTATCGGGTGCAAAATTTGCTGGATATGAAAAAGCAGCGTTCATAAAGAAAAAAATGTGTGCATAGACCCTATAAAATCTATTTTTGTCTTGCGGGGGGGGACATTCCTTATATAATGGTTATGTCATAGGGGCAGCCGAAACGTGCTGGCTATGGCATAACGATGTGGAGAAGGGTTGTGCAGACGTGTTATTCAATTCATACGAATTTATCTTCTTGTTCTTGCCGCTAACGATTATCGGCTTTTTCCTCGTGAGCCGGAAACGGCGTCAGTATGGGACACTTTGGCTGGTACTGGCGTCGTTTTTCTTTTATGGCTGGTGGGACTATTACTACGTGCCGCTGCTGGCAGCCTCCATCTGCTTTAACTATTGGGTAGGCAGGCATTTGGAGACGCTGGCAGCTGGGTACGAAATCCCGAAGGGCGGAGCCGTCAACAAGGATATGCCACAGGCAGCCGCGCGTAAAGGCTGGTTGATTTTTGGCATCATCGTTAACGTCGCGCTGCTGGGGTACTTCAAGTATACGGACTTCTTCCTCGGCACGGTGAATGCAGTAGCTGGTGCGGACTGGTTTGACCTGCCACATATTGTCCTGCCACTGGGTATCTCCTTCTTTACCTTCACCCAGACGGCCTATCTGGTCGATGCCTATCGCGGACAGGCCAGGAATCAATCCTTCCTGACCTACTGTGAGTTCGTGACTATCTTCCCACATTTGATTGCCGGCCCGATCATCAACCACAAAGAGATGATCCCGCAATTCGTAGCGGAAAAGACGTTTCGGGTAGACTGGAATAACATGTCGATGGGCCTGGCTATCTTCGTCATGGGCTTGTTCAAGAAGGTGGTCATTGCAGACACACTCTCCCCGTGGGTTGGCGATATCTTTAATCGTGCAGAATCATTGACCTGTCTGGAGGCATGGTTTGGCGTCTTAGCGTATACGTTACAGCTTTACTTCGATTTTTCCGGTTACAGTGAAATGGCCATTGGCCTGGGCTTGATGATCAATCTCCGGTTGCCGCAGAACTTTGACTCGCCCTATCAGTCGCGCAGCATTATAGACTTCTGGCGTCGTTGGCACATGACGCTGGGTCTGTGGGTCAAGAACTATCTCTACATCCCGATGGGCGGTAACCGGCACGGCCAGCTGAAGAAGATGCGGAATTTGTTCGTCAGCATGCTGATTATCGGCCTTTGGCACGGCGCAGGCTGGACGTATGTTTTCTGGGGCGCTTGGCATGGTGTAATGCTCATGGTCAATCACCTATGGCGCAGCCTGCACATCAATCTGCCGCAGGCGCTTTGCTGGCTCTTGACCATTACCGGCGTCATTATCGGCTGGGTTTTCTTCCGCGCAGCTACTTTTGCAGATGCCTGGAGTATCTTGCTGGCGATGGCGGATTGGCATAATGTTGTTCTGGGCTCTTTGGGTAGCTTCTCTCTTAAGAAATTTGCGGTGGTATGCCTGTTATTCGCTATGATGCCCTTTGTTTATAACCCTCTGAAAATCATGAAATGGTTCAAGCCAAATTGGCAGTGGCTCATTATCCTTTTGGCATTGAGCATAGCATCTTTGTATAAATTTTCTCAGGTGTCGGATTTCCTCTATTTCCAGTTCTAAGGGGGGCGTTATTTTGACAGCAAAAAAATTCTCCACGCTGTTTCTGGGCACTATTTTGGTTTTGGCGATAGTTTCGATAGCTTTGTGGAATGGTGTGGTAAGCAGGACGTTCCGCGTACCTGACGGGCACGGTGACTTAAACCGTCTTGGCAGTGTGGTTTATATCCCTTCCGATACCCCGCAATATAGACCGCAACAGCGCCATAAAGAATTCCGTGATTACCTGCAGGAAGGTGGCACGGAAAATTTCGATGTGTTAACGATTGGAGATTCTTTCAGCAATGGCGGTGGCGGCGCATATTATGAGGACTATTTAGCCAGTGAACATGCTCTAAAGGTATTGAATGTGCCGCAGAAAAATTATGATGCTTTGACGATGTATTACATTTTGGAGCATCTGGGATACATTGATAAGATTCATCCTAAAGTGGTCATTATTGAGACCGTTGGTCGATATGTAGGTCAACGTTACGGCAAGGAAATGCAAGCTGTCCCCGACTTTAATAGAGCTGACTTTGATAATATGTTCCTACTGAACAAAGATCAAGGGAAAGCGGAGGAGAAGGATAGTCAGAAACTCTTTCCAGGGTTGATGATGAAGGCAAATACAAAGTATCTTGTGAATAAGGCAGCAGCCTTGCGTAGTGATTACAAGTTGAGTACGACAACGGATTATGCAGCCATCGAATCCGATTTATTCAGCAACGCAACGCGTACGAAGACACTTTTCTTCTATGATGAGGATTTCAATTATCTGCGCCACCCGATGAACGCAGAAATGGTCAATAAGAACATGAATGACGCTGCCAGCGATATGCGCAAGAAAGGCATTCAAATGGTGTTTATGCCTTGCGTCGACAAATTTGACCTATACTATCCGTACCTAAATGAGGAAGATAAGGCAAGGTGGCCTGAAAATACAGTTTTTGAAGATTTGGATAAGTTGCCAAAGGAATATACCTTCGTAAATACGAAAATGTTGTTAAGACCATTGTTGGCAGAGAATACCAAAGATGTATACTGGCAGGATGATACGCACTGGTCGTGGAAGGCATTTCAAATAGTCGCTGATGCTATGATGCAGGATTTAGCGATTAAATGAAGAAGGCTCGGCAGGAGATTTTCTCTCTTGTCGAGCCTTTTTGGTTGCCGCATTTGATACGTCATTTCGCTAAAACAATTTTCTTCGATGTATAATGGCACCATGAATTAAGACATATCCCAGCCGCCTTTATAATGAATCTCGTGGTATACTGAAGGTACCAATTGAAAGGAGATTCATCATGTCCCGTACACGCCGCCATTTTACTGCCAAGT
>Ga0256405_10001165_pt1 | contig 75665 bp, 61 predicted proteins | sample RumenRJG_02DNA_FD_189096 | JGI IMG/M metagenome (GOLD analysis project Ga0256405, IMG submission 189096) | Bovine rumen microbial communities from Lethbridge, Alberta, Canada - RJG_02 | ecosystem: Host-associated > Mammals > Digestive system > Stomach > Rumen | place: Canada: Alberta...
GCGAAAGCGGATGCAAAGGTACAACAAAAATCCGAAACATCAAAACTTTTATAGACTTTTTTTACAGAAAAATAAAAGTTTTCGCATTTCATTACAATGCGAAAACCTTTACACCTTATTATATATAATATATACGCTAGTTTCTTCTTCCGAAAATGCGGAGCAGGTAGATGAACAGATTGATGAAGTCAAGATAAAGCGTTAGTGCTCCAAGCAAAGCTAACTTCTGTGCTCCCTCACCTGCATCGGGTGCCTGCAAAAGCATTTGTTTGATCTTCTGAGAGTCATAAGCTGTAAGACCCACAAAGATTAAAACACCCACATAACTCAATATCAACGTAAAGCCCGTGCTTTGGATAAACAGATTAACCACCGTAGCGATAATCAAGCCAATAAGTGCCATGATAAGATATTTTCCGATGGAAGAAAGATCCGTCTTGGTCGTATAGCCAAGGAGAGCCATAGCCCCAAATGTACCAGCCGTAATAAAGAACACGGTTGCGACAGAAGAAGCCGTATACACCAAGAAGATATAGGACAACAATGCTCCATTGATGACCGAATAAAGGATAAACATCAATGTTGCCGTCGTCAGCGACAAGCGGTGGATGGCAGCACTAACCCCTATCACCAAGGCAAATTCAGCAATAATCATTCCCCAGAAAAGTAACTGATTACCATAGATGGCCTGCAAGATGCCTGGACTTGTGGCTACTCCATACGATGTAAAACCGGTAATGACCAGTGCAAGTGTCATCCATACATAAACTTTACGCATCAGCACTGGGAAAGCAGCAGACATAGACAGTTGCTGATCGGCTGTCAAGTCTCTTAATTCATAATCGTTATAATTCATGTCTTATTCCTTTCTTTCTAATGTTTGACGGAGCAAAGATACACATTATTTTGGCTATGCGCAAGAGTTTCTAGAAAAATTAACCATTATTCTCTTTTGGTAGTACACTCGTTGACAAGGTAGACAATGCTCATATACGGAATTCCCGTATTTGTTTCGAGACCAATTTCACAGGTGCGGCTGTTCGAATAGCCCACCACGATATGGTTCTCCTCTATCTGTGGGCGGAGTTTACGCAAGCCATACTTGTTCAACTCGGGGAAGGTGAATCCTCTGTCGCCAGCAAAGCCACAACAGCCGACCCCTTCTGGGAGGAACACCTTTGTAGAGCACATCTTTGCGAGGTTGATGAGATCGTCGGCTACTCCCATCTGCCGCGTTGAACAGGTAATATGTAGCGCTATCGGACGGTCGACAGGATGGAAATCCAGTCGCGGCACCAGATACTTCATAATAAATTCGGCAGGTTCGTAGAGATGCATCTTCTTCATGACCTTTTTCATACGATGCAGACATGGACTCTGTGCGCATAGAACAGGATACTTACCTTCTTCGGAGGCCTTCCACAGAGCAGCCTCGAGTTCAGCACTCTTGCGGTCGGCGATATCGAGCATTCCCTTCGACTCCCAGATTTGTCCGCAACACATCCGTTCCATCCCTTCTGGGAAGATGACCTCGTAACCCGCTTTTGCCATCAGTTGGATTACCTCATCCACCAAGTCGTGAATCTTTCCACCATGTTTGGATTGTCCCATCGTCTGGTTAATACAACTGGGGAAATATACCACTTTGAGCGGCGAATGCTCTTCCTCTTTATGAGGTATAGACTTTTCGATGATAAACTGCGTGAGGTCGCTCTTCTTAGGCTGGCGATGCTTTTTGGGCATAGCCGTCGTCCATAGCGGCAAGCCCATCTTGTTCATGCCACGCGCAATACTGGTCATCAGCGTAGGTCCGAGGGTTACATGTCCCAAATGAGCCACATCGAGCACTACACGCAGACCACTCTTGATGCCTGCCATGTGGTTGGCGGCAAACTCGCCGAGCTTGTAGCCCGCAGGACTCTGATTCATATCCATCTGACGGATGAGATGCGTCAACTCACCCGTATTGATCTTCATCGGGCACGATGTTGAGCAAAGTCCGTCGGTGGCGCAGGTCTGGTCGCCATAGTACTTATACTGCTTTTTGAGCGTAGCCAGGCGCTGGGGGTTAGAGCCCGTAGCGGTGAGATAGCGAATCTCGCGCTGCACGGCGATACGCATACGACTGGAGAGCGTGAGTCCGCACGACATGCAGTTGACCTCGCAGAAGCCACACTCTATACACTTGTTGGCGCGCTTCACCTGCTCAATGGTCTCCTTGGCCGTTGAGAGCGCAGGATCCATGAGGTAATGACCGCCGTCGGGCACGCTGTCGAAGTCGTAGTCGAGCACTGGCAGTGGTTTCAGACACTTGATGAAGCAGTCGGGATCGTCGTTGAAGATCACACCCTTGTTCAGAAGTCCCTCGGGGTCGAATATCTTCTTTAGTTCGCACATCACCTCGTAGGCCTTGTCGCCCCACTCGTACTTCACAAACGGTGCCATATTTCTACCAGTGCCATGTTCGGCCTTGAGTGAGCCGTCGTAGCCCTCCACCACCAGCTTAGCCACATCGCGCATCATCTCGGCATAGCGTGCCACCTCGTGCTCATCGGCAAAGCTCTGGTTCAGAATGAAGTGGTAGTTGCCCTCGAAGGCGTGGCCATAGATGCAGGCATCGTCGTAGCCGTGGTCGGCAATCAACTTCTGCAACTTGACGGTTGCCTCAGGCAGCGATTCTATCGGGAATGCCACATCCTCGATAAGGCACGATGTGCCCACAGGACGTGTACCACCTACTGATGGGAAGATGCCCGAGCGGATGGCCCAGTACTTGCCATACACTGCAGGATCCTCAGTAAATTCGGCTGGGATATACAGGCGGAACTGACCCAGACACTCCTTAATCTTCTCGATCTTATCGAGCAGCTGCTCGTGGGTGATGCCCTTTGTCTCTGTGAGAATGGCCGTCAGGTTGTGGTAATCGCCAGGCTCCACACCTTCAATCTTACCAGCATCCACATCTTTCTTATACTGCAGATATACTGGGTCGTCTACCGACGATAGCGACTTGTAGTCGAGCATCTCGGCCGACTTAACCACCAGATTCTCGGCGCTGTACACCAAATCCTCTTCGCCAGCCTTCATCTTCTTCATAGCCACCACAGCCTCGCAACTCTCCTTCATCGTCATGAAGTAAACCATAGCCGAAGCCTTGAACGGATAGTCCTTCAGGGTTTTCATCGTCACCTCAGAGAGGAACGCCAAGGTGCCCTCGGAGCCAACAATGGAGTGGGCAATGATGTCGAACGGATCATCGTAAGCCACCAGCGGGCGCAGGTTCAAGCCTGTTACGTTCTTGATGCTGTATTTACGGCTGATGCGGTCGGCCAACGCCTTGTCGGCACGCACCTTGTCGCGCAGGGCCTCAATCTGAGCGAGGAAGGCGGGATGCGACTTACGGAACGCCTCGCGACTTTTTTCATCGCCAGTATCCAGCACGGTGCCATCAGTCAGTATGATGCGGGCCGAGATGAGCATGCGGTCGCTATTGGCGTGCACGCCGCAGTTCATGCCCGAGGCATTGTTGACCACGATACCGCCCACCATCGCCGAACCAACAGACGCAGGATCGGGCGGGAACACCCGTCCAAAGGGCTTTAATATCTGATTGACGCGTCCGCCGATGATGCCCGGCTGAAGCTTTATCGACTCCTTGTCATCGGCCAGCACGTACTGCTCCCAATGCTTACCGGCCACAATGAGCACGCTGTCCGTACAGCTTTGTCCGCTCAACGAGGTGCCAGCGGCACGGAAAGTAAACGGCAGCTTGTATTTGCGACACAACCCAACGATTTTTGAGATTTCCTCCTCGCCATCGCTACGGATGACCACCTTTGGTATCTGACGATAGAAACTGGCATCGGTACCCCAACCAAGAGTACGGAGTTCATCGGTATAAACGCGGTCTGAGGGCAGGAACTGCCGAAGCTCAGTTAAAAAAGAATTCAGCATAGGCATAAAAAGAATAATTGTTACGTGTATTATTTTCTGCAAATATACAAATTATTTTCTGATATTTGCAATTTTTGTCCATATTTTCATCGATTATTTCAAATATTTTCGTATATTTGCAACCATACTTATATAATAATAACTAAAACCCCACTCCCTATGACAGCATTAGTTTCTGTTATCCCTATTCTACTACTGATTGTTCTGATGATGGGATTCAAAGTATCTGGTTACAAGAGTGCTATCATCACGCTTGCAGTAACAATCCTTTTGGCCCTGTTTGCCGTACCCGCTATGGGTATTATTCCTGAGAAGTATGCCGAGGCCTCGATCTTCGGTATCACGCTATGGTCGGTAGTCGAGGGCTTTCTCAAAGCCTGTTTCCCCATTATCCTGATTATCATCTGTGCCATCTTCAGCTACAATATCCTCTGCGAGACGAAGGAGATTGAGACCATCAAGACGCAGTTTATTCAGATGACCAGCGACAAAGGCCTGCTGGTACTGTTGCTGACGTGGGGTCTTGGAGGCGTGCTCGAAGGTATGGCCGGCTTTGGCACCGCTGTAGCCATTCCTGCCGCCATCCTTATCGGCCTGGGCTTCAAGCCCATGTTCTCGGCTGTCATCTGTCTGGTGGCGAATACGGTGGCTGTAGGTTTCGGTGCTGTGGGACTGCCCGCTACGACCCTTGCCAATCAGGTGGCTGCCAGTGGTGTGGCCACTCCTGAGGAACTTTGCGAGGTTGCCACCTTTATTATATTACAACTGTCGCTGATGTTCTACATCACACCGTTCTTGATTCTGATGATGACCGACCGCAAGAAGATTCTGAAAAACATCACCATCGCCCTCTTCGTGGGTACATTCTCCATCGTTGTGCAGTTCTGCTGCGCCCACTTCATCGGCCCTGAGACGCCCGCCATTCTTGGTTCTGTGGCAGCCATCATCGCTATGCTGATATACAACAAGCTCTTTATCCGCGACGAGAATCCTGCCGACGAGGTCGTTGTCGAGAAGAAGAAGTTTGGTCTCGCTAAGACCCTCAAGGCTTGGAGCGTCTATGGTCTGATTATCTTCTTCATCCTGATTTCCAGCAAAATAGTGCCTTCCGTCAACGAAGTGCTGAACAACACGCTAGTCACGAAGTTCGACCTGCCCGTCATTGGCAACACGTTTAAGTTCGGCTGGCTGTCGAATGCCGGTCTGATGATTTTCCTCGGCGCTATGATTGGCGGACTGATTCAGGGCATGAGCTTTGGCCACCTGATGAAGCTGTTGGCCAAGACCACGCTGAACCTGCAGAAGACCGTTGTCACCATCTGCTGTCTGGTGGCTATGGCCATGCTGATGAACAACACGGGCATGACCAACGACATTGCCAAGGGACTGGTGCTGCTGACAGGTGCCGCCTTCCCGTTCTTCGCTCCGCTGATTGGTTCGATAGGCACGTTTGTGACGGGTTCAGCCACCAATGCCAACATCCTCTTTGGTAAGTTACAGGCTACTGCTGCCAGCGACCTCGGACTCGTCAATCAGGGCACGTTCTTTGGCGTCACGGGTAGCGAGACCAACTGGCTGGCTGCTGCCAACTGTGCAGGAAGTGAGGGTGGCAAGCTGCTCTCGCCGCAGTCGATAGCCATTGCTACAGCTGCCTGCGACATGGAAGGTCAGGACGGCGACATCATGCGCAAGACCATGCCGTTTGCCATCTTCTGGATACTGATGAACGGCCTGATGGTATTCTTGGGACTGCACGTCATTTGATTGGACAATTGGACAATTTCACAATTGGACAATTGAATAGTAAATAGTAAAATAGTAAAATGAAAATATGAAGGTAGGACTATTCATTCCCTGTTACGTGGACGCTGTCTATCCTGAGGTGGGCTTGGCAACGTGGAAGTTGCTGAAGCATCTGGGCATCGACGTGACCTATCCTGAGAAGCAGACCTGTTGCGGTCAGCCGATGGCCAACGCGGGGTTTGAGAAGCAAGCCATTCCCCTGGCCGAGAAGTTTGAGGAGAAGTTCAAGGGTTTCGACTATGTGGTGGCACCAAGTGTGTCGTGTACGGCGTTCATCAAGTTCAATTATCCGCGACTGATTGACCACGAGTGCGAGACGGCGAAACGCTGTATGGACGTCGTCGAGTTTCTGCACGACGTGGTAAAGGTCAACCGCCGCTTGGGCACGTTCCCCCATAAGGTCTCGCTGCACAACTCGTGTCACGGTGTCCGCGAGTTGGGACTGTCGAGTCCCAGCGAGGAGCACGTCGCTCCGTTCAACAAGATCAAGGACTTGCTGCAGCTTGTCGACGGCATTGACGTCGTCGAACCCAAGCGCCACGATGAGTGCTGTGGTTTCGGCGGCATGTTCTCTATCGAGGAGACGGCCGTCTGTGCGCAGATGGGCAAGGACAAGGTGGAGCGCCACATGCAGACGGGTGCTGAATACATCACGGGCCCCGACTGTTCGTGTCTGATGCATATGGCAGGCGTTGCCAAGAAGCAGGGCCTGGATATCAAGTTCAAACATGTCGTTGAGATTTTAGCAGCAGGATTATGAGTACACAACATAGCAAAGCCGCCAAGCAGTTCTTGAAGAACCAGACATACGCCCACTGGCACGACGCCACGTTCTGGGCTGTACGCACCAAGCGCGACAATATGGCCTATGGTCTTGACGAGTGGGAGCAGTTGCGCGAGAAAGCCTCAGCCATCAAGCGCCACACCATCACCCATCTCGACGAATATCTCGACCAGTTTGCCACCAATGCCGAAAAGAACGGTGTCGAGGTACACTGGGCGAAGGATGCCGAGGAGTTCAACGAAATCGTCTACGGTATTCTGAAGAACCACAACGTGAAGAAGATGGTGAAGTCGAAGTCGATGCTCACTGAGGAGTGCGGCATGAACCCCTACCTCGAGGAGAAAGGCATTGAGGTGGTCGAAACCGACCTGGGCGAGCGCATCATCCAGCTGAAGGGTCAGGCACCCTCGCACATCGTGATGCCCGCCATCCATCTGAGCCACGACGACGTGGGCGAGTTGTTCGAAGAGAAAGGCATCTCGAAGGAGAAGGGCAACCACGACCCCACGTACCTTACCTATCGTGCACGTCTCTCGCTGCGCAACGAGTTTCTGACCGCCGACGCAGGTATGACGGGTGCCAACTTCGGCATTGCCGAGACGGGCGACATCGTAGTATGCACCAACGAGGGCAATGCCGACATGTCGACGTCGTGTCCGCGCCTGCACATCGCCGCCATCGGCTTGGAGAAAATCATTCCCAACTACGAGTGTCTGGCCGTCTTCCAGCGCATGCTCTGCCGAGCAGGTACGGGTCAGCCCACGACGACGTTTACGAGCCACTTCCGCAAGGCCCGTCCGACGGCCCACCACATGCACATCGTGCTGGTCGACAACGGCCGATCGGAGTGGATTGCCAACCCCGAGCACTGGGAGTCGCTGAAGTGCATCCGCTGTGGTTCGTGCATGAACACGTGCCCCGTCTATCGTCGCTCGGGCGGCTACTCGTACAGCTACTTCATTCCTGGCCCCATCGGCATCAACCTCGGCATGCTGCGCGACCCGCAGAAGCATTCGGGCAACGTCTCGGCCTGTACGCTGTGTCTCTCGTGCCAGACGCTGTGTCCCGTCAAGGTGAATCTGGGCGACCAGATATACCAGTGGCGCCAACAGCTGGACGACTTCGGCACGGCTAATCCTGAGAAGAAGCTGATGTGCCGTGGCATGTCGATGGTCTATGGCTCACCAGGCCTCTACAACTTCGGCACGGGTCTCGCCCATTGGGCTAACCTCATCCCCTCGCCCATTATGAACTGCGGCCTGAACCCGTGGGCTGAAGGTCACAAGATGATGGAGTTCCCCAAGAAACCGTTCCACGAAATAATTAAGGACTATGAGTAGCAAGGAAGATATATTAAAGAAATATCGCGCGAACGTGCGCGAGCGGTTCGACATGCCTGACCTGAGCGACATTGCGGCCACGACCTACCCCGACCCGCTGTTGCAGTTTATGAACATGACCAAGAACGTGGGCGGCAACGCCATCGAGGTCGACAAGGGTCGCGACGTGAACGAGCTCATCCGCGAACTGTATCCCGACGCCAAAGAGATAGCCTCGAACCTGCCCGAAATCACCATTGCCACGCGCAATCCCGATGAGGTCGGCCGTGCGCGCGACCTGAACGGCACCGACGTCGGCATCATCCGCGGCTCGTTCGGCGTGGCCGAGAACGCCTGCGTGTGGATTCCCCAGCAGATGAAGGAGAAGGCCGTCTGCTTCATCTCCGAGAACCTTGTCATCCTGCTCGACAAAAAGCAGATTGTCAACAACATGCACGAGGCCTACGCCCGTCTGTCGAAGCGCGAAGGCTGTGGCGCCGACGAGTTCGACCAGTACGGCTACGGCACGTTCATCAGCGGTCCGTCGAAGACAGCCGACATTGCCCAAGTCTTGGTGATGGGAGCCCAGGCCGCCCGAAGCGCCACCGTGCTGCTGCTCGATGAGTAGAATCTGACACTGTCATTTGTCAGAATTGTCAGAAAGCAATAAAGATGGGGTAACGAAACATTACCCCATCTCTCTTTTCACGCTACGTGCTTCTGATAGTAGCTTTCGGTTTTGACGTAGATCTTCTGCTCCTTGTCCTCTTCTATCCACCCTCGTTTCTTCCACTGCGACAGCAGATTGCTGGCTGCCTTGTTGATGTTGCCGATGGTGGCGTTCTGCGCCTTGTAGAGGATGTCGAACTCCTCACGGGTAAACGAGTCGTTCAGCAGCTCAAGCAGGCAGGGCACGCCAGGCTTCATCACGCGATTGTCCTTGGCCAGCTTGTTGGTAATCTCCTCGCCAAAGAGACACATCTTCACCCACATGTCGTAGTCGAACAGATAGGTCACCAGGTCCTCTATCTCCTTGCTCCACTTCATGCCGTTCATCACGTAGAGGATGATGCTCTTGCGGAAGGCGATTTCCACAGCGCGGTACGACAGCTGCTCGTAACTCTCGTTGCCCATCATCAGCGCACGTTCCTCGGCACGGTCGAGCAAGCCTTCGGCCAGGCGTTTGGCCTGCGGACAGGCGATGGTGCCCTTGACGTTCTCCAGCCGCGCCAGATAGACGGCCAGCTTCTTATCGAAGGCCTCGTCGTACGCCTTGAACTTCGGACGTCGCTCCACGTCTTCCTTCACGATGGTGCTCAGGCTCAGTCGCGACAGCGTACCGTTGTCGATGTTCTTGCCCAGATACATCTTGGCGGTGTTGGGCGTGGTCGAGAACACCATGTTCATACGCAACGTGGTGCGGGCCTTGACGCTCTGCGTACCTACGCGCTCCTGTCCGTACTTGTCGGTATCGAAGTCGCGACGGATAATCTCCGTGACCTCAGCCATCGACCCGCCAGCCATCTTTTTCAGCTGCTCCATCTCGTCCATCATACAGAACAGCGCCTTGTTGCCGGCACGCTCGGCATCGTCCAGACGCTGAGTCATAGCAGCATTGGTCATGTCGCTGTCGACCACTTGCACGCAGATGTCCGTCGGACGCTCAGGCTTCTCCTTGTTGGCACCTTTGCAGTTCGTGGCTTCTGCCCACTCACGCTCTCGCTGACGAGCCTCCATATCCCGTCGCTCGATAGGGGCAAGGATGTGGTTGATAGGGTCCTTGATGCTCGACTTGCCTGCCGACATCGGTGCCACCACACCGTTCAACAGCGTACACTCCTCCAGCCTGCCGTTCCAGAACTCTGCCTTCACACCACCCATAAAGGTAGCAAAGGCCGAGAATGTCGTGTTGATGATGCAGGGCCAATAGCCACGCGGAGCCTTCGATGTGATGAGACGCACGGTAGCAGGCAGTCGTTCGGGCATCTGGGGCTGGCGCATCAGCGACTGCTCGTCGGTGCCGTTCTCCATGTTACGACGCTTACGGGCCAACGTGATGGCCGTCTTCATCTTTTGGTTCATCGTCAGCGACTGACTGCGCTTGCAGGCACTCTCGATGGTAGCGTTCACACGGTCCTGAGCCTCGCCGAAGTTTGGCAGAATGCTGCGAATCCACTGGGCATCGTTGTTGCAGACGTAGCGCAGATGACAGGCCATTGAGAAGATGAACGCATTGCGCGAGCCATGCTCAGGTGCACCACCCAGCTGGTCGGCCAGCTCCTCGACGATGTAGCCGTAGGGAATGCCAGCGTACTCCGTGGGATAGTCGACGGGCGCAATTTTGCGTTCGTTGGCAACGGGTCGGATTTTCGACTCGGCCTCCGATGTCGATGCAATTTTGCATTCGCGTCCATCGATGTCGAGTCCACGGTCAGTGTAGGCCTTACGGCGCAGGGCGATTTCCTCGTCGCTGAGGCGCGTCTGCCACTCAGGGCTGGTGTACAACTGCGAGCCACTGTCGACGATGTAGATCATGCGCTCTGGCGAGCAGCAGTCTTCGTCGAAACTGACACCCAGCGCCTTGCAGTAGGCCTGCTGAGCTTCCTCGATGGTCATGCCCACAGGGATGCGGATGTCGATGTGCAGCTTCTTCGACGCCGAGTATTCCATGTGCAGCAGCTTGCCTTTCCACTCGCCCTCCTTATTATTAAGAATGAACGCACACGTGCGGGCAGTAGCAACCATCGACTCGTCGTCAATGTCGACACAGGTCTGAAACGTGAACTCCTCGGGCAGAATCGCATCCTGCGCACGATGGTTGTCGCGGAAACGGAAGTAGTGCGGACAGCGGAAGGGCAGCTGGCCCTTCAACCGACGACGCTCGTCCTTGTCCTCCGTCTGGCGAATCTGGTTAATCAAACTTGTCACCTCGTCAGTCTTGGTGACGTTAACGAACTCCTCGAGATTGCTCTCGAACACTTCCCCTTTCGGGGCTCGAACCTTGCGGTTCATTGCAATGGTTTTCTTACTCTTTTTAATCATTTCTAAATTTTCCGTACTTTACTTTTTTTATTCGTTCAATTTTACATTTTTGTTAATTCTCTCATACGGTCTCCGGCCGGGTTTCCGTGATGCAAATTTACGAAATAAAAAAGCGCATTACATGCTTTACACCCTAAAATCCAGCGTTTTAAGGTGCTTAGGAAAATTTTGGAAAACAAAGGAAATATTTGGTCTTAAAAAGGAAAAGTTAGGATAATAAAGGCTGCAACAATTTGAAAATTTCCTTGCAAACTGCACGATTGTCGGCCTCCTCTAAATCGTCGGCATAGTTTTCTATCCAGTCGCGCCAAGTGCGTTTCGATTTAGTCAGTTCGTAGTCACCGCTCTTTCTCACGGTGCCGTTACCCCTTCCAGGTATCATCGCGCAAATCAAGAGGTCGAAGCGGTTGGCAATGTTGGTTATCAGGATGCTTTCGTCCATCATCACACGCATCACGTGAGCCCACGTCCAATTGCTATTCATCTTGATAATTTCGTCTATCTCGCGAACAAGTTTCACCAATAGCTCAACCTTGTCAGCCTCACGATATTTCTGGTGAAGCATATAGAGCAGTTTGTTAAGATCAGTCTGCTCTGTCACACCACCGTCCACGGCCAGCCGCCCGGCAACCACCTCGCCCAGCTCGGCACTACCCTGCTGCTGGGCCCACCTGCGGATGAGCCTGACATACGGGCGACGCTTGGCCTCAGTCTTCTCCTGCAAGCCCTCTGCCACCACAAATTCAACGTCGATGGGAGCCAACGTCGGCTGATTGATATCCACTTCCACGTGCGCGCGAACCTTAATTATATAATACCATCCTCCTTCAACAGCTTCTCGTCGTGCTGGTTCAGCGCATCCACGATGTCCTGTTCCCAACCATCGGGAGTCGTAAACCGGATAAGCAAAGCGTCTTTATCGAACAAGCTCTCGTAAGCGTTACGCTGGTAGTTCAACTCATGGAACACCTCATGGCGCGTGCCGCGAGCCTCGAAATAGAAACCCGTATAAAGATTGCTCTTCACCCACAGCTTGTCAAGACCGCCCTCGAAACTCAGCGACACCTCGTAGACATTCTGCTCGTATTCCTCGCCCTCGTCGTCCTTCGCCCTGTCCCACACCATCTTGACACCCAGCATGCTCAGGCGTTCCCAGATGTAAGTGGCCTCGCTGGGAACCTCCTGCTGGAAGTCGTACTCAATGATCTTGGCAAACCAGCGCAAACCGACACGCAAGTCGTCGCCCTTGCACACCACACGGCAGTCACTCAGCTCAACCTCCCACACCAGCGTACCGGCAGGACACTCCTCGCCCTGGTCGATAATAGGATACTGCTTGGCATCAAACACACAAGCATCGCCGTCCTCGCCGTCCTCCCACGTCATCAGCGTAGCAATGTGGCGACCTATCTTGCCACCGGCATATATCACGTTGTAGGGCGCGTCCAGCTTCAATATCTTTGAGTTCATCGTCTGTTTTTTTATTTACTATTACGACCACAAAAGTACAAATAAAAAACGGAAGCGCAAAACAGATTCTGACAATTCTGACAATTCTTACAGTCAGAATCTGCACCCACCGTCTACGTCGAAGAGGTCAAAATAACCTCATATTTATATATATAATATATTATATATATAAATATGCACTTATATACAGCTTTTCATCTCCCGACACTCCCCCCACGCTGACACTGTCATTTGTCAGAATTGTCAGACTATGTGCAAAACGATGTCCCACATCCACGGTCAACAAGTCCCACATCGGCGGTCAACAAGTCCCACATCGGCGGTCAACAAGTCCCACATCGACACGAAAGAAGTGCCACATTGAGCGGGTCAAAGTGGCACTTTCATGTGGTCAAAACGTAGTATTGACGGGCTGAAAACGCAGCTTTCGCAGCTTGAAAACGTAGGATTAGTCCTCGCGATACTCCAGGATGTCGCCCGGCTGACAGTCGAGCGCCTCGCAGATGGCTTCCAGTGTCGAGAAGCGGATGGCCTTCGCCTTGCCCGTCTTCAGGATGGAGAGGTTGGCCTGGGTAATGCCAATCTTCTCGGCCAGTTCTTGTGATGACATCTTGCGACGGGCCATCATCACATCGACGTTTACAATGATACTCATAAGCCTACAGACGTTTAGATGGTCAGTTCCTGTTCGTCCTTCAGGTCTTTACCCTTCAGGATAATCTGCGAGAGAATCATCAGCACGAGGCCGAAGATGACGAAGTTGATGCGACACAAATATTTCGCCTTTGTAGACAGAACGTATCACCTTCAGGATGATGACCAGCAGCCAGATAAGCAGTGGCAGCGTAGCACACGACAACAGCGTGTTGGTCAATATGTAATCGGGCGATGCTTTCTCGAAAGGCACCTTTAGCTTCACTTTCTGCATCTCCACCATGCAGGGCTCTCCCTTCACGCTGCTATAGAGGAACTTGTCGTTGGCACTACGGATGGGTCTGACGGGAACGGTCACCTCGAATGTCGGCTTGAACTGCACAGTCCATGAGGAGGAGGTGCCGATGGTGTCACGTTTGCCGCCAGTGGTATCCACATTGACTACCGTTTTCCTGTCGACTTTTGCAAACTCTTCCTTCAAGGAATCCAGGGTGAGCACCTCGCCATCGCGTTTATCATAATAATAACTCTCGAAATTGAACGTGAGGGTGATAACAGAGCCGACCAGTACGATGGCCATCAGAACGCTGTAAATCTTAAGCTTTTTGTTCATAATTGATAAACTTTTATTGAAAAACGATAAAAATTTATCCTAAAAGAGAATTTTACAGCGTCCACTCGTAGGTATCGTAGCAGACAGCGCGGCCTCCGAATCCCTCCTTCTGGTAGATCAGCGAGTCGTGCAGGTCACTATTATGGGGCATGTTTGACGTACCCAAATCAATGAACTGTGCATCGGCAAAGGCACGATGGATAATATCATCATAGATGGCGTCAACGGCATGAAGACGTTTGCCAAGAGGTGATGCCGAGATATACTGGGAGTGGACAACGCCTTCGTTGATGTACAGCACAGTGCCTCCCAGCAGCTGGCCGTCGCACCCCTTGGCGACCCACAGCTGGATATTGTCAGGGAAACGACTATGAAGCAGAAGTATCTCATCTATCGAATGAACGGGCCGAGCCTGGAACTTTTCCATCAGGTTAGCTGACAGGATGTCCCAAAACGCGGCAAAATCCTCGCTCCGCTCAACGGTAATGCCATTCTTTCGTGCCTTATTACTCGCATAACGACGGTCACGCTTCCACTTGACCAGTCTTTGGGGATTGATGGTTGACGACACGTCGCGCATCACCAAGCGTGCGCCGCACTTCAGATAGACAGCATACAGGTCTTCTTCTGACGGCAGACGGTGATAGATCCAAGGAACGGCCTTGTAAACCACACGGCTAAAACCCTCGTCACGCAGCCACACATTCAGCTCTGCAAACAGCGTACAGACATGGGCTGTCGTGTTCTCTGACGACATCACCAGTCCGCCATACGACAGTCCCTGATGGGTATAGAGCGTCTCTCCTACCCTGTTGGCAGGCAAAAGTGCATACAGCCTGCCATCAAGATAGAACATCAGCGAATGGTCGTCGAAGCGGTCGCGGTGGTAGTCCATGTAGTCGCGGAAGAACAGGAACGTGCCGTTCTTCGACTGCGCCACGAAGGCGTCCCACGCCGCCTTGTCGGCCTCGGTATATCGTCGGATTTCAAACATTCGTATCTATTAACGTAAAAGTCGTGAAAATATTATCTGAACAGTCCAGCTGACCATCAGCGTGGCAAGGACACAAGCTGCGAGCATCAGCACGGCGGGCATGTCGGGCAGCCGATGCTGCAGACAGCCGATGAGCATCTGATGGGTGAGAAACACGGGCATAGCCAGCGAGCCCAGAAAGAGCATGGGCTTAGACCGCAGCCAGCGCGACACACTACCCTGCTGTTGCACGAAAACCAAGATGAACGGCACCAGCACCAGCCAATACATAGGCGCGTTGCGGAATTTGGCGTCGACATAGGGATAGGCCGCCAGCGACAGCACGACGACGACAACCAGCAACGGCTCTGCCCAACGGCTGGCGGGAAAGGCTTTCCGCTCGTACCATCGGCAAAGGAGCATGCCCAGGTAGAAATCGACAAACCGCACCGCAGGAAACACGTAAAGCACGGCATTGACACGCTCGTAGGGCGTCAGCAAGTATACTGCGACATAGGCCGCAAGAATCGCCACAGACAGCTGTTTCGACAGATGGCGATAGGCCCAGGGAAAGAGCAGATAGCAGCACATCAGGCTCGACAGGAACCACGACACGCTGTTGCACGAGAAATACCAGCCGGCGTCAGGCACCCAACTCTGAAGCAGCAACAGATTGAGCAACACCTTCAGGTTCAGGGGCGAATGGCCCAGCAGCACCCACGCCAGCAGGCAGAGCAGATGGAGGGGATATAGCTTACGCAGGCGACGCCAAAGAAAATGGCCATAGCGGAACGTACCATCGCGCAGCTGCCGCCCATAGCCCAGCGAACAGGCAAAGCCGCTGAGCAGAAAGAAAAATGCGACACCACAGTCGCCGCCTGCATCCAGCGCACGAATGTCACGATAGGCAAAGTGCGACAAGAAAATCAGCATCACAAAGATGAAGCGCAGCGACTGTAGTGTCTCGATCATTTCACACGCTTAGTGTTCAAACTTCGTATAGGGGTCGGTGCCGAGCACGGTCTTAGCCAGTCGCTTGGCTTTGTCACGCAGGGCGTTGACGTCGTCGCCCACCTCGCCATAGCAGAGCACGACACCCATGCGGCGACCCTTGTGGGCCTCGGGTTTGCCGAAGATGCGGATGCGCGTGCGGTCTTCCTTCAGCGCGTCGACGAGATTGTAAGGCAGCAGCGAGCGGTCGACGGGTGTCTTGGCCTCTTGCGGCGACAGAATGACGGCCGAGGCTCCAGCATGCTCGAGATGAATGCCGGCAATGGGCAGACCCAACACAGCACGCAGATGCAGCTCGAACTCCGAGAGGTTGGTGGTATGACCCAGCGTCACCATGCCGGTATCGTGCGGACGCGGCGAGAGCTCAGAGAAGATGACCTCGCCCTGCTTCGTCAGGAAGAACTCGACGCCCCAGATGCCGGCACCCGTCAGCGCCTTGGTGACCTTGTCGGCCATCGTCTGTGCCTGCTTCAGCGCCTCGTCAGAAATCTTATAGGGTTGCCACGACTCACGGTAGTCGCCAGCCTTCTGCACGTGTCCGATTGGCGGACAGAACAGCGTGGGCCAGCCGTGCTGCTGGGTAACGGTGAGCAGCGTGAACTCAGAGTCGAAGTCGATGAATTCTTCAATGATGACCTCCTTCACGTCACCTCGCGAACCTTCCATAGCCTCGCGGAAAGCTGTCTCGAGCTCGTCAGCATTGTGCACATAGCTCTGGCCGTGACCTGACGACGACATCAGGGGCTTGACCACGCAGGGGAAACCAATCTCGTCGGCAGCCTTCTTAAACTCGTCGAACGTCTTGGCATAGAAGTACTTAGCGGTGCGCAGACCCAACTCCTTGGCAGCCAGGTCGCGAATGGCACGGCGGTTCATGGTGAAGTTGACGGCACGAGCCGACGGCACCACCTGAATACCCTGCTCTTCGAACTTAAACAGGCGCTCGGTGCGAATGGCCTCGATTTCAGGCACGATGATGTCGGGCTGGTGCTTCTTGACCACGGCTTCCAGCGCGTCGCCATCGAGCATAGAAAACACCTCGCGCTCGTCGGCCACCTGCATGGCTGGCGCATTGTCGTAGCGGTCGCAGGCAATGACATACTGGCCGGCACGCATGGCGGCAATCACAAACTCCTTGCCCAGTTCGCCTGAGCCTAATAATAGTATCTTTTTCATCGTCCAGCGTACATATTGTCGTAATACTTCTGGTAGTCGCCCGAGGTAACGTTGTCGAGCCACTCCTGATTGTCGAGATACCAGCGAACGGTCTTCTCTATTCCCTCCTCGAACTGCAATGAGGGCTCCCAACCGAGTTCGCGCTGTAGCTTCGACGAGTCGATGGCGTAGCGCAGGTCGTGGCCGGCACGGTCGGTGACATAGGTGATGAGATCCATATCCTCACCCTCCTTACGACCCAGCAGGCGATCAACGGTCTTGATAACCACCTTGATGATATCGATGTTCTTCCACTCGTTGAAGCCGCCGATGTTGTAGGTCTCGGCTATCTTGCCCTGATGGAAGATGACGTCGATGGCACGGGCGTGGTCGACGACGTACAGCCAGTCGCGCACATTCTCACCCTTGCCATAGACGGGCAATGGCTTGCGGTGGCGTATGTTATTGATAAACAGCGGAATCAGCTTCTCGGGGAACTGATAAGGACCATAGTTATTCGAGCAGTTGGTGACGATGGTGGGCATTCCAAACGTGTCGTGGAACGCACGCACGAAGTGGTCTGACGAAGCCTTCGCAGCGCTATACGGCGAGTGCGGCTGGTACTTCAAATCCTCAGTAAAGAACTTCTCGCCATAGGCCAGATGGTGCTCACCGCTCGAAGCCTTGGTGGTAAACGGAGGCTCGATACCCTCGGGGTGGGTCATCTCCAAGGCGCCATAGACCTCGTCGGTAGAGATGTGATAGAAGAGCTTGCCCTCGTACTTCTCAGGCAGACTCTCCCAATAGGCCTTGGCAGCCTGCAGGAGCGACAGCGTACCCATCACGTTGGTCTGGGCAAACGTAAACGGGTCCTTGATAGAGCGGTCTACGTGACTCTCAGCAGCCAGGTGGATGATGCCGTCGACCTTCTTGTCCTGCATCAGCTTCAGGAAGGCGTCGAAGTCGCAAATGTCCATCTTTACAAACTCGTAGTTGGGCTTGTCCTCGATGTCCTTCAGGTTGGCGAGGTTGCCCGCATACGTCAGCTTGTCCAGATTGATGATGTGATACTCAGGATACTTGTTCACAAACAGGCGCACCACGTGGCTTCCAATAAAGCCTGCGCCACCAGTAATAACAATCGTTCTGTTCATATTATTTCGTTTTTTCGATGTTTCGATATTTCGTTATCTTCCTAATGTAATAACTTCGCAATCGCTGAATTTATTGCCCTCAATGGTCAGTCTTACCAGCGTGCGCTCTTTGTGCCAGCCCTGCAGACCTGCAGCCCCTGGATTGATATGTAGCATGTTCAGCGTCTTGTCGAACTGCACCTTTAATATATGTGAATGCCCAGCCACAAAGAGCTGCGGCGGATTGGCATACAGCTGTCCGCGCACAGAGTAGTCGTAGTTGCCTGGATAGCCGCCGATATGCTTGATGAGCACGTCGACATCCTCGCATTTAAAGCGGTTCAGCTCGCGATACATCAGTCGCAGATCGCCACCGTCGCAATTGCCGCACACGGCACGAAACGGACGGAAAGCCGCCAGCCGCTCAGCCACCTCAACACTACCTATGTCGCCTGCGTGCCATATCTCGTCGCACGGCTCGAAGTAGTGCAGGTATTTCTCGTCCCAATATGCGTGGGTGTCGCTGATGATGCCTATCTTCTTCATAGTCCAAAGCGTTTACGGATGAAGTCGGCTATCAGCCTCTCGGTAGCCTGCAAGCCAAGAATCGAGGCATCAATGCACAGGTTGTACGACTCGGCAGCCCCCCACCGTTTGCCCGTATAGTAGTTATAGTAGGCCGCACGCTTAGCCTCGCGCTGTTGCAAGAGCTTCTTGGCCTCAGCGAAATCCAGTTGCTGCTTGGCCATAATCTGCTCGATACGGAAGCGCTTCGAGGCGGTGACAAACACGCTGACCACATCGGTACGCTCTCGCAGAATGTACTCTGCACAGCGGCCCACAAAGACACACGAGCCCTCGTCGGCAGCCTTCATAATGGCGTCGCTCTGAAACTTGAAAAGGCTCTCGCGCGAAATGCTGGAACCATAGACGCTACCGCTATTGACGTGCGAAGCACCCAGATTGAGCAGACCTTTCAAGATGCCCTTGCGCTCGTCGTTCTGCTCGAACACTTTTTCAGAAAAGCCGCTCTCCTTGGCGGCAAGGTTCAGCAGTTCCCTGTCGTAATACTTCGCGTTGAAGTCCATCGCCAACATGCGGGCGATATCGTGGCCGCCACTGCCCAGCTGGCGACCCACACAGATGATGATATGCTTATTGGCCATTTCTCTTTAGTTTTTTCATATACCAAATCAGAAGGGGTATCGTCATTGCAAACGAACCGAAGTCGCTGGCACACATCGAGTACCACACACCGTCAAGACCCCAGAACAGCGGGAAGATGTAGGCCATCGGAATCAACAGCGTCAGCTGGCGCGACAGCGAGAGGAAGATACTGATCTTCACCTTGCCGATGCACTGGAAGAAGTTAGTGATGACAGCCTGCGAAGCCACCACGAAGAACACCATCATGTTCAGTCGGATGCCTCGTGCAGCCATATCGATCAGCGTCTGGTCGGTGGTGAAGATGCGTGCTATCTGTGGGGCAAAGAGCATCGACAGCGCCCAACCCGTCAGCAAGATAGCCGTCGACGAGCCAATGGCAAGCCACAGACAGCGGAACATACGGTCATAGCGCTCGGCACCAAAGTTATAGCCCACAATAGGCTGCATACCTTGGTTCATACCCATCACAAACATGAAGAGCATCATCACCACCGAGTTGGCTATCGAATAGGCGCCTACGGCCATATCGCCGCCATAGCGCACAAACTGGTTGTTCATGAAGATGACCACCAGACAGGCACAGAGATTCATCAGGAATGGCGAGATGCCTATCGCAATGATGTTTCTGACGAGGTCGCCCTTCAGCTTATAAATGCCGCGTTTCAGGTGCAGTATCTCTTTCTTGTCGCTGAACTGCCACATCTGCCAGCAAAGAGCCAGCGACTGCGAGGTGATGGTGGCCAAGGCCGCTCCGCGTATGCCCCAACGGAACCACCACACGAAGGCAATGACCAGCACGACGTTGCACGCTACGGTAAACAGCGTGGCATACATGGCGTGGCGAGGCTTGCCTGCCGCACGCAGCACGGCATTCATACCAAAGTACATGTGCGTCACCATATTGCCCAGCAGAATGATGTTCATAAACTCACGGGCATAGGGCAACGTCACGTCAGAAGCGCCAAAGAAGCGCAGAATGGGGTCGAGGAACAGCAGGCTGACCACCATGAACGTGAAACCCACAATCAGGTTCAGCGTTATCGTGTTGCCCAACAGGTACTCTGCACGTTTATAGTCGCGTTGGCCCAACTTCACGCTGATGCACGTCGAGGCACCCACACCCACAGCAGCGCCAAAGGCCGCGCTCAGGTTCATAAAGGGGAAGGTGATGCCCAGACCTGCAATAGCCTCAGGGCCCACCAACTGGCCGATAAACGCGCGGTCAATGATGTTGTAGAGGCTCGAAGCTGTCATAGCCACGATAGCCGGCAGAGCATACTGCGTCAACAGTTTGCCCACAGGTTTCGTGCCCAGTTCAAGTGTTGCTTGTTTGTTGTCCATAGATAATAATGTGCAAAATTACTGCTTATTCTCGTGATAACCAAAAAATATCCCATAATTCATGTCTGTTTTTCATTTTTTTATTACCTTTGCACTTTGATAGTAATCTTTACGACGAATCATGCAACGAAGGCTGATACTCTTCATTACGATACTGCTGACAACCTTACTGAAGGCTGCCAACACGCCTGAGATGGCTGAGCGCATCAAGTACAAACAGGCGCCGGCTTTCATCTATCGTGTCACGCTGGCCGACAAGAAGGGAACGCCCTATTCGCTACATCACCCTTCGCGATTCCTGTCACGTCGCAGCATAGAGCGACGCAAGCGCCAGCACCTGCCGTTAGACTCTACCGACCTGCCTGTCAGTCCGTCATACGAGCGTCAGATAAAGGCCAGCGGAGCAACCATCATTGGCCGCAGCCGTTGGCAGAACACGCTGTTAGTATGGCTGAAAGACTCTTCGCACATCGCCCAATTGCGCACCCTACCCTTCGTCAAGGCGTGTCGCATGGTGTGGCAGGCGCCTGACTCCATCACACCTTCAGCCGAGCGCACCAAGTATCACGACCATTTCGAGGAGCACCACAAGGGCGACCAACTCTACGGACAGTCGTTCCATCAGATTGAGAGCCTGGGCGGCAACCGCCTGCATGAGGAGGGTCTGCGTGGCGAAGGTATGATGATAGCCATCCTCGACGGAGGATTCAACAACGTAGACCGTATTCCTGCCTTTTCACATATTGACATCTGTGGCTCGCGCGACTTTGTCCGCCCAGCCTCGCCCAGCATCTTTGCGGAAACCGACCACGGCACGAAAGTGCTGTCGGCAATGGGTATCGACGAACCGTTCTACTTTGTGGGAACGGCTCCTCACGCCAGCTACTGGCTGTTGCGCTGTGAAGACCAGCAGAGCGAACAGGAAGTGGAAGAGGACTACTGGACGATGGCGGCCGAATTTGCGGACTCCGTAGGTTGCGACCTCATCAATTCGTCGCTGGGCTACAGCAAGTATGACCACCCGCAGATGTCGCACCCCTTATGGCATCTGAACGGGCACACGGCATTCATCAGCCGCTCGGCATCACTCCTGGCCTCGAAAGGTATCGTGCTGGTCAACTCAGCAGGCAACAGCGGCATGGGACCATGGAAGAAAATCGGCGTGCCTGCCGATGCCGATAACATACTGACCGTTGGTGCCGTTACAGACGAAGAGCCACACGCTATTGCTCCCTTCAGTTCTATTGGTCCCTCACAGGATGGGCGCATCAAACCCGACGTCGTCGCTATTGGTGCCCCAGCCTTTCTGGTAAACGGCCGAGGGGTCATCATGGAAGATATGGGAACCTCCTTTTCGGCACCACTCATCTGCGGACTGGCTGCCTGCCTGTGGCAGTCGAAACCAGACATGCCTGCCACCACACTGATAGAACTGATCAGGCAGACGGGCAACAACAGCGAACACCCAGACAACATCTACGGCTATGGTCTGCCTGACTTCTGGAAGGCCTACCAAGCCGCCCACCCATAAGTCCTATAAGTCCCATGAGTCCTATAAGTCAAATGAGCCCCATGAGCCCGCAACGCTACTCTCTCCGCCAGCTGAACTTGCTGGTACGCGAGGCCATAGAAGATGCCCTACCCGATGAATACTGGGTGGAGGCAGAACTGTCGGAGTGTCGCGAAAACAGTGGCCACTGCTATATGGAGCTGATTGAGAAAGACGAGCGTAGCAATACGCCTGTGGCACGAGCCTCAGCAAAATGCTGGCGACAGACGTGGCTGATGGCCAAGCCCTACTTTGAGCGTACTACAGGACAACCTTTGCGTGCAGGCATGAAGGTGTTGCTACGCGTCTATGCCCAATTTCACGAGGCTTACGGATTCTCGTGGATTGTCACCGACATTGACCCCACCTACACCTTGGGCGATATGGCCCGCAAGCGTCAGGAGATTATCCGCCAACTGAAAGAGGAAGGGGTGTTCGACCTACAGCGTGAGCTCCACATACCCACCTTTGCTAAACGCATTGCCGTCATCTCGGCACAGAATGCAGCAGGCTATGGCGACTTTTGCCGGCAACTGGAGGACAACGACTACGGCTTTCGTTTCGAGGTGACGCTATTCCCTGCCATCATGCAAGGCGAGCAGGTGGAAACATCCGTCATCAGCGCGTTAAACAACGTCTACGAGCGTATTCACGACTTTGATGTCGTCTGTATACTGAGAGGTGGTGGTGCCTCTGCCGACCTTAGCGGTTTCGACACGCTGGCCTTAGCAGAGAACGTGGCACAGTTTCCATTGCCCATCATCACAGGCATTGGCCATGATCGCGACGAGAGCATACTCGACATGATAAGCCACACACGCGTAAAAACGCCTACCGCTGCTGCTGCTTTCCTCATCGACCATCTGCGCAACGTTTGGGAACGTATCAGTCAACTGGCCATGCTCATACCCACACTCGCTCTTCGCGTATTGAGCGAATCAAGACATCGTATAGAACTGTTGGAGAACCGCCTGCCGGTAGCCATTGAGCGACGGATGACCACACAGCGAAATCTGCTGGAGAACCTCACGATAAAGCTACAGGGCTTCGACCCGCAACTGCTATTGAGCCGAGGCTACAGCATCACGTTGCACAATGGGCGTGCCGTACGTGACCCCAAACAGCTGAAGCCTGGCGAAGAAATTGAGACAAGAGTAGAAAAAGGAACCATCAAATCGATAGTACAATGAACGAAGAAACCAAATACGAAGAGGCTTTGGCCCAGTTGGAGACCATCGTCCGCAAGATGGAGCAGAACGAGTTTGACATAGACGAACTCGCCGTGCAGCTGAAAACTGCACAGCGACTCATCAAGTTCTGCAAGGACAAGCTGACCAAGACAGAAGCAGATATTCTAAAGATTCAGGACGAGCGGGAGTAAAACAACCCTCGCTCTTTGCTGAAGACATTACAGGAACACGCCGATAGAAATGGAACGGAACTGGGGATTCTCAACACCATCTGCTGTGCATTTCTTCAGCACACTCATGGGAGAATACTTGCAGTAGATACCTACCCTCTTGTAGTGCAGAATGCCCATGATGTCAACGGTTACAGGACGATAGCCGATACCCTTGACGCTGATTTCAGACTCGTAATCACCCACCGTATATTCATTGTTGAGACGGCCATATAGGTTGAAGTTCACAACAGGGCCAAGCGAGAACTTGACTTTGCTGTCGTGGCCAAACTTCTGCGTAAACAAGAAGGGAACAGAAAGACTGAAGATACTGACACACGAACGCTTGTCGCCGGCATTGTCAGGATAATCAGACAAGCCTATCACGCTGTTTGCATCTTTGTCAAACATCTTGTCCGTGTCAAGCGTATATTTGCGCCAATTACACCAGAGGCCGACAGAATAGCTCTGCAAGGCCTTCGCAGGAGTGTAGGAGTATCTGAGACCTATCAGGAACTCACGTGATTTGAAAGGAGCAAAACTCATTCCATTAGGAACGTTGGTGGCAATATTAAAGCCATAAGCCAAATCCAGATTCAGCTTAGAGCCTTCCGTGTCAAACACACGCTTTCTGATGGTCTTAGCGTCTTTCTTCGTAATGGTGTTCTCGTAAAAGTAGTCGTCATTGCCTTTCTTGCCCTTTACAGTAATGGTCTGTACAGAGTCGCTGGCAATAATCGTTACCTTGTTGGCATTGATAATGACGGTTGTATCATTCTTCTCGCTGGCATAGCTGGCCGTCATTGTGGTCAGGGCCAACATCATTAGTAAAATACTTTTTTTCATTTTAATCATGTTTATGGCATTGCTCTTGCAAAATGCGGTGCAAAGTTACACAAAAAACTACTATAAACTATATTTTCGCACTTTTTTTTTGCATAAGCGAAGTATTTTGCGTACTTTTGTGGCCTGATAGACAACAACAAACACAAAAAACAATATGAAGAATTTAGACTGGGGTAGTCTGTCATTCGGCTACATGAAGACCGACTACAATGTACGTTGCTACTATCGCGACGGTAAATGGGGCGAGATTGAGGTTTGCTCCGACGAGTATCTGAAACTGCACATGGCCGCCACCTGCCTACACTATGGCCAGGAGGCTTTCGAAGGCCTGAAGGCTTATCGCTGTCCAGACGGAAAGGTGCGTATTTTCCGCGTCGACGAGAATGCTGCACGCCTGCAGTCGACCTGCCGTGGCATTATGATGCCCGAGGTATCTACCGAACTTTTCACCGAGATGGTCAAGAAGGTGGTACGCCTGAACCAGGAGTGGATTCCGACTTACGAGAGCGGTGCCACGCTCTATATCCGTCCGCTGCTCATTGGTACCAGCGCTCAGGTAGGTGTTCACCCCGCTAAGGAGTACTGCTTCCTGATTTTTGTAACGCCCGTTGGCCCTTACTTCAAGGGTGGCTTCTCCAGCAATCCCTACGTCATCATTCGCGACTACGACCGCTCGGCACCGCTCGGAACGGGTAAGTACAAGGTTGGTGGCAACTATGCTGCTTCGCTGTTTGCCAACAACTTGGCTCACGAGAAGGGTTATGCCTGCGAGTTCTATCTCGATGCTAAAGAGAAGAAATACATGGACGAGTGTGGTGCTGCAAACTTCTTCGGCATCAAGAACAACACCTACGTCACGCCAAAGTCTACCTCTATCCTCCCCTCTATCACCAATAAGTCGCTGATGCAGGTGGCCGAGGATCTGGGCATGAAGGTCGAGCGCCGTCCTATTCCTGAGGAAGAGCTCGAAACCTTCGAGGAGGCTGGTGCTTGCGGAACGGCTGCTGTGATTTCACCTATTTCTTATATCGACGACCTCGACACTGGCAAGCGCTACTCGTTTGGTGACAAACCCGGTCCCATGTCGAAGAAACTCTTTGACACACTGCGTGGCATCCAGTATGGCGAAATTGAGGACAAGCACGGCTGGACAACCGTAGTGATTGATTAATGGGAAAAGGAAAGCTGGCGAAATTCGCCGACATGGAAACCTATGAGAATGTGTTCCAGTACCCTTATTCGGTAGTGGAGCACATTCCCTTTGACTTACAGGGACACTGGCACGAACAGTATTTCCACAACGACCATCCTATCGTGTTGGAGCTGGGATGCGGCAAAGGCGAATATACTGTAGGATTGGCCAGACGCTATCCCAACCTGAACTTCATTGGTGTTGACATCAAGGGAGCACGCATGTGGACAGGAGCTACCCAGGCTTTGAAAGAAGGGCTGAAAAATGTAGCCTTCCTGCGCACCAACATCGAGATTATCGAGCGTTTCTTCGCTGCGGGCGAGGTCAGCGAGATATGGCTCACCTTCAGCGACCCGCAGATGAAAAACCCAAGGAAGCGTCTGACGTCAACCTACTTCATGGAGCGTTACCGCAAATTCCTCGTAGACGGCGGCCTCATCCATCTGAAGACAGACTCCAACTTCCTCTTCACCTATACAACGTATATGGTGGAGAACAACCACCTGCCTGTATTGCTCACCACGCGAAACCTCTATGACGAGGGGGCTCCCTTTGCCGAAGCCGCCAGCATTCAGACCTATTATGAAGGCATGTGGATAGAGCGTGGGCTCGACATCAAATACATGCAGTTCAGACTGCCCCACGATGGTACACTCGAAGAGCCAGACATAGAGATACCCCTCGACGACTACCGCTCATACCATCGCGACAAGCGTAGTTCAAAAGAGACTGCACGTTAAAAGAAAACGAAAAAACACAAGATGACATTATATCCGAAAATGATAATGGACGCGCTGGCTACGGTAACGTATGCCGGCACGAAGAAGAATCTGGTAGAAAGCGAGATGGTGGCTGACCAGCCTGCCATCAACGGCAATAAAGTAACTGTTGTGCTGGAGTTTCCTCGCGACACGGACCCATTCCTGAAGTCGACCGTCAAGGCTGCCGAGGCTGCCATCAAGTACCACTGTGGCAAGGACGTAGAGGTAGAGATACAAACGGAGTTCAGGTCGAAGCCACGCCCAGAGGTAGGCAAGTTGTTGCCTGAGGTAAAGAACATCATTGCTGTCAGCTCTGGCAAGGGTGGTGTGGGCAAGAGTACCGTATCTGCCAACCTGGCTATTGCACTGGCACGTTTAGGCTACAAGGTTGGTCTGCTGGACTGCGATATCTTTGGTCCATCAATGCCCAAAATGTTCCATGTTGAAGATGCGCGTCCCTATGCAGTAGAGGTAGATGGCAGACAACTGATTGAACCCATTGAGGTCTATGGTGTGAAGATGTTGTCAATCGGCTTTTTTGTCAACCCTGATACGGCAACGCTGTGGCGTGGCGGTATGGCTACCAATGCACTGAAGCAACTGATAGCCGATGCCAATTGGGGCGAGTTGGACTACTTCATTCTCGACACGCCTCCAGGCACCAGCGATATTCATCTGACCCTGCTGCAGACGCTGGCTATCACGGGTTCCGTCATTGTATCGACGCCACAACAAGTAGCACTGGCCGACGCTCGCAAGGGTATCGACATGTATCGCAACGAGAAGGTCAACGTGCCCATCTTAGGACTCGTCGAGAACATGGCGTGGTTCACCCCAGCTGAACTGCCTGAAAACAAATACTATATCTTTGGCAAAGAGGGTTGCAAGCAGTTAGCCGAAGAGATGCAAGTACCCCTACTGGCACAGATTCCGCTGGTACAAGGTATTTGCGACAGCGGTGACAAAGGTGAGCCTGCCGCACTAAGCAGTGAGACAGCTACGGGGCTGGCATTCATCAACCTTGCCCAAAGTGTGGTGACGGTGGTGAATCGTCGCAACAAGGAACAGCCTGCCACAAAGATTGTGGGAGTTAAGAGTTAAGAATTAAGAGTGAAAAACAAACTACAATGAACAAACTACTAATAGCGATAGCAGCACTGCTACTGACAACAAGTGCCCAGGCACAGACGAAAGACTACTCCAAGTATTACGAGAATCTACCCACTAAGGTGGCACAGGTGTCAGCCCCTGTGATTCCGGCTAATGTGGTCAGCATCACGGAGGTTGGCGGTGTGGGTGACGGCATCACCCTAAACACAGATGCTTTTGAGAATGCCATCAAAAAACTGCAAAAAGTGGGTGGTGGACGGCTAAACGTCCCCGAGGGCATCTGGTTGACAGGCCCCATACAGTTGAAAGACAACATCGAGCTGCATCTGGAGCACAATGCCATCATCCTGATGTCGCCAGACAAGTCGCTCTTCGTAAATCCCAAGTCGTCGTCAAAATGTTTCGCTGGTATCCGTGCCTCAAAGCGTAAGAATATCGCTATTACGGGCGAGGGCATCATCGACGGCAACGGCGACCACTGGCGCCCCGTCAAGCGCCAGAAGGTGAGCGATGTGGAGTGGAATAAATATAAAAAGGTGATTGGCGGTGTTGAGAAGGATGGTGGCAAACTCTGGTACCCCTTCAATGCCAAAGGCGGTTATGCCAACATTGCCGATACACCAGAGAAACAGGAGAAGCTGCGCAACGACCTTGTACGATTTGAAAGTTGTGAGAATGTGCTCGTCGAGGGTGTCACCATCCAGAATGCCCCGAAGTTTCACTTGCACCCCTGCTACTCAAAGAATGTCATCATTGACGGCGTCACTGTACGCTGTCCGTGGAACGCCCAGAATGGTGATGCCATTGACTTCTCTGACGTGAATATAGGCCTCATCGTCAATAGCATCGTTGATGCCGGCGACGATGGTCTCTGCATGAAGAGTGGTAACAACAAGCCCGACGCTCCTGCCAACGGCTGTGCCGATATTCTCATCCAAGACAACACGGTTTTCCACGCGCATGGTGGTTTCGTGCTGGGCAGTGAGACCATTCAAGGCATGAACCGCATTGTGGTGCGCAACTGCCGTTTCAGCGGCACGGATACCGGCCTGCGTTTCAAGAGCGGTCTGGGGCGTGGTGGCACGACCAGCCAGATGTATATCCAACATATCGTGATGAACGACATCAAGGACGAGGCCATCGTCTTCCAGTGCGACTATCTGGACCGTCCTGCAGGCAGTGACCCCAATGCCATACCAACCTTCACCGATGAGCAGAAAAAAGTCGCTCCCTATTTCCAGGATATCCACATCGACCAGGTGCTGTGCTACGGTGCTGGAACAGCCATCAAGGCTGGAGGCATTCTGGGACTTGACAACGTCAAAGACATTGAGATTAGCAACAGCACCATCATGTACTATACAACAGGCCAGCAGATTGACGAAAAGACCGCCAAACTGAAGTTGACCAATGTGCGTCTCATACCCGAAAAGCAATAACCTAATTATCAACAAAAACAATAAAAAGATGAAGAAACTATTATTAGTCAGCCTTGCCTTGATGACCTTGACGGTCGCAAAGGCTCAGTTGAAAGTATTCCCCACCCTTAAAAAAGGCATGGAGAAAGTGTATGTAACCAATACCACCATGGCACTGCCTGGACAACCGGAGGTCGCTATGGATGTAGAGACCAAGTACACTGTCAGCGACGCTACCGCCAACGGTTATGTGATTGACATGGTGTCTACCAGCGTCAGTAGCAATGCCACTACCGACAACATTGCCGGCCAGATTCTGGTGGCAGCTCAGGAAATGGTGAAGGATGTGACCATCCGTGTGGCCACCGACAAAAACGGAAAACTGCTCAACATCCAGAACTACGACGAGGTGAGCAAGGCTTTTGACGGTCGCAGCAAGCAGATGACAGAGAAACTCTATCAGCTGATTCCCCAGATGAAGGATGTGATTTCCGAGGATGCACTGAAAGGACAACTCATGGAGAACCTGAACATGGAAGCCCTGTTTAGAAGCATCAAAGAAGCCACCAGCCCATTGGCCCTATTCGGCAAGACCATTATGACAGGTGCCCAGGAACAGCACACCAATGAGCAGGGACTGAAGTTAAACCGCATGTACTTCGTCAACGGCCGCGCGGTGACCACCAGTTCGACGCTCAACATGTCGAAGGATGAAATCAAGCAACTCATCATCGCCCAAGTAGAGAAGCTCGCACCCGCACAAGCCGACATGATCAAAAAGAACATCGACCAGCTGATAGACAGCGGTATGATGAAGATTGACGTCAAGGAAACCGCTACCTATGACCTGCAAGACGACAACTGGCCTAAGAAGCTGGCCGTAGAAGTCGTCAATGAGGTTGTAGGACAGAAGAGTGTCAGCAAATCGACTATAACGCTGAAGTAAGTATCTCGCCCAATGTCGGGTGGATATGCACCATATCATGCAGTTGCGCAATGGTTGTGTCACGGCACATCAGCACACTGACCTCCTGCACGATGTCAGCAGCATGGGCACCAAAGGCATGACAGCCCAATAACCGACCATCGGCAACACCAACGAAGAGTTTTAACAGGCCCTCGCCCTCCCCCATGGCGAGGGCTTTTCCATTAGCTCGCCAGAAAGCCTTTCGGCACTCGTAGGCAATGCCTTGTTCCTTGAGTTGGTCTTCCGTAGGTCCTACACAAGCTGCTTCTGGTTGGGTAAAGATAGCTGCAGGCATGATACTGAAGTCGATGCCATCTTTCTTGCCGATGATATGGTTCACGGCACGTACAGCCTGCATCTCTGCTGCATGGGCCAGCATCTGCTTGCCATTCACATCGCCAATGGCATAGATACCTTTTACGGTAGTCATGAAGTTCTCATCTACAGCTACTCCCTTGCGCTCATCATACTCAATGCCAGCATTGGCAAAGTCTGTCTGCACACGAGGCTTTCTGCCTGTAGCCATCAGGACTACATCAGCATCAATATCTGCGATATTCTCTACAGCAGTCTTCATCTTGAAAGTGATGCCCTGCTTTTCCAGATACTTGCGCAGGCGCTTGGCTATGTCGCTATCCAGGGCTGGCAGACATTCCTTCAGGTACTCGATAACCGTTACCTCAGAACCAAAGCGATGGAACACTGAGGCTAACTCCATACCGATGACACCAGCGCCAATAATAGCAAGACGTTTGGGGAGAGTATCGAGCTGCAGCAAGCCTGTGGAATCAACCACACGAGGATTGTCAGCGCCTTTGATGGGAAGCCATTTGGTTTCAGAACCTGTGGCAATGATGATGTTATCAGCTACATAGTAACCCACGGTATGAGCATCTGTAAACACGCCCTTCTCACGAACCAGCGTGATGTTGGGATGCAAGAGTATGCCCTCAACACCCTGACGAAGTTGGGCTACGACTGTAGCCATACGCTCACGGGCTTCTTCAAAAGTAGCGCTATGCACATAGGTCTTGGTAGGTATACAACCTACATTCAGGCATGTACCACCCACCTCAGAGTCTTCGAAGATGACCACCTTCAGGCCTTGCTTGGCAGCATATTCAGCGGCGCGGTAACCACCAGGGCCCGCGCCGATGACCATCAAATCAACTTTTTCCATTGAACATTGAGCATTGATTATTGAACATTCTCAGCCTTAAGTTGGCGATAGGTCGTTACAGGATGCTTGGCAGCCAGGACATCGTCGACACGTCCGATAGGTGTAGTGTGTGGAGCACTCTTCACCATCTCCGGATCGGTCTTAGCTTCCTCGGCAATCTTTCGCATCACGGAGATGAAACCATCAAGCGTTTCCTTCGACTCGTTCTCTGTCGGCTCAATCATCAGCGATTCATGGAAGAGTAGCGGGAAGTAGATGGTAGGCGCATGATAACCGTAATCCAACAGGCGCTTGGCGACATCCATCGTGGTGACACCCGTAGATTTATCCTTTAGCCCGTCGAATACGAACTCGTGACAACAGATGGTGTCGATGGGGAGTTCATAGACATCCTTCAGCGACTCCTTGATGTAGTTGGCGTTGAGCGTTGCCAACGGACCAACATTTTTAATCTGCTCACGACCCAGCGAGAGAATATAGGCATAGGCGCGCATCATCACGCCGAAGTTGCCATGATAGGGCGATACGAAGGGGAAATGCTCCTGCAAACCCTCGCGAACGCCCACAGGACCACTACCCGGACCACCACCACCATGAGGTGTGGAGAACGTCTTGTGAAGGTTAATATGCATCACATCGAAACCCATATCGCCAGGACGACAGGCCCCCAGCATGGGGTTCAGGTTGGCACCATCGTAATACATCAGACCGCCACAGTCGTGGATGAGTTTTGCTATTTCAGGGATGCGTGTCTCGAAGAGTCCAAGGGTATTAGGATTAGTCATCATCATGGCAGCGATCTCTGCGCCCTGCTCAGCGACGATGCGCTGCAGGTCGTCGAAGTCTACCGTGCCATCAGCGAGCGACTTCACCTCGATGATTTCCAAGCCACAGACGGCAGCAGAGGCGGGGTTCGTGCCGTGGGCGCTATCAGGAACGATCACCTTCTTGCGCGCCATATCGCCACGCGAACGGTGGTAATTATCAATCGTCATCAAACCTGTGAGTTCACCATGTGCACCAGCGTAGGGCTTAAAGGTGAAATGTGCCAGGCCAGTAAGTTCACAAAGCGATTTTTCCAACAATGACACCAAAGCCAAGGCACCTTTCACGGTAGCAGACGGTTGTTTTGGATGTAGGTTCTGGAACTGTGGCAGTGCGGCCACTTCCTCGTTGATCTTGGGATTGTACTTCATCGTACAGGAGCCCAGCGGATAGAAACCGGTATCCACACCGAAGTTATTGTTAGACAGGTTCGTATAGTGGCGCACCACTGTCAACTCGTCGCACTCGGGCAGTTCTGCATCCGCAGCACGCTGCATCGAAGCAGGTATCTCGTAATCGCCAAAATTGTTCTTGAGCAAGCTGTAGCCTTTGCGACCCTCTTTCGAGAGTTCAAAGATCAAATTTCCGTATAGTCGATTGTTCATAATCTCACGTTTTGAAAATTAACCTATACCATGTGCCAACGGAAGGGCCTCAACAAATCGGTCGATTTCTTCCTTTGTACGCTTTTCCGTCACCGCAATCAGCAGACTGCCATCACTCATCTTAAGGCCAGGCAGGATGCCATTCATCATGTAGAACTGGATCAGTTCATCAACATCCCGATCATAGCGGACGAGGAACTCATTGAAGAAGGGCTTGTCGTAGACCAAATGGAACTTACCTGTTGCCTGGAGTCTGTCGCAGAAATAATGCGCACCGGCATAAGAGAGTTGCGCCGCTTCCTTCAGTCCCTGTTTACCCATCAGCGACATGTAGATCGTTACAAAGAGTGCCATCAGCGACTGATTGCTACAGATATTCGAGGTCGCTTTCTGACGACGGATATGCTGCTCGCGCGCCTGAAGGGTGAGCACAAAGGCTCTTTGGTCTCGGTTGTCTTTGGTCATACCCACAATACGGCCCGGCATCTTACGAATGAGCTTCTCCGTGCAACACATATAGCCCACATAAGGGCCTCCGAACTGCATAGGAATACCCAAACTCTGGCCATCACCTACAGCAATATCAGCGCCCCATTCGCCTGGTGTCTTAAGCACGGCAAGGTCTGCAGCGACACTGTTCACTATAAAGAGTGCCTTGTTCTCATGACACGCATCGGCAAAACCGGTGAAGTCTTCAACTATACCTACAGCGTTGGGTTGTTGGACGATTACGCCTGCCACACAGCCCACTGCAAGTTTCGCCTTCAGGTCGTCGACATCTGTCACACCATCTTTTTCGCTTATTGTCTCCAGCTCAATACCCTGATGCTGGGCGTAGGTGTCGAGCACCTTCCTGATATCATCGTTCAAGGTCTCAGACACCAACACCTTATTCTGTTTCTTACCAGCTGCCACAGCCATCATCATGGCCTCAGCTGTAGCTGTTGTGCCATCGTACATCGAAGCGTTACTGATGTCCATACCCGTTAGCTCGGCCATCATGCTCTGATACTCAAAAATATAGTGCAGTGTGCCCTGCGAGATCTCGGCCTGATACGGCGTGTAGGAAGTCAGGAACTCTGAACGCTGCAACAGTTGTGGAATGGCAGAAGGTGTATAGTGGTCATAGACACCATAGCCTGCATAACAAGTCATCTGGCGGTTTTGTGAGCCCAACCTCTCAAAGAGCTGACGCACCTCTATCTCGCTCATTTCTGAAGGGATGTCATAACTCCCTCGGAAGCGGATGCTCTCAGGAATCTGGGAGTAGAGGTCATCGAGCGAATCGATGCCTACTCTTTCGAGCATACCCTTCAGATCATCCTGAGTATGCGGAAAATACTTGCAATTCATATTATTTCTCACAGAAAGCAGCGTATGCCTTAGCGTCCATCAAGTTATCAAGTTCAGACTTATCGGCAAGCGTCACCTTGATAATCCAGTTCTCGTAAGCATCCTGATTGACAAGTTCTGGCTGGTCTTCCAAATCCTCATTAACCTCTATAACAACACCCGTAACAGGAGAGATAAGATCACTGGCAGCCTTCACGCTCTCGACAGCGCCAAACTCCTCACCAGCCGACACTTCGTCGTCAACTTCAGGCATATCCACATACACCACATTACCTAAAGCATGCTGGGCATAATCAGTAATACCGACGAAACCAATGTTACCTTCTACACGTACATACTCATGCGACTCACTATAGTAGAGTCCTTCAATTACTTTTGCCATAATATTTACTTTTTATAGTTTTTGTTATAGAATTGTTTCTTTACAACCTTGCCTGGGAATACCTTTTTACGAATTTGAACCTGCACCTCAGTATCCAGTTTGGCATAGCAGGCATCAATCAACGCCATGCAGACGCTTTTGTCAACAGAGATGCTGTGATAACCCGTAGTAACCTCACCAATGGCCTCGCCATCTTTCAACACCGCATAGCCGTGGCGCGGAATAGCCTTGTCGGCCAGTTCTATACCAACCAGTTTACGAGCAGGGCCATCAGCTTTCTGGCGAGCCAATGCCTCACGGCCTATGAACTCAGCCTTGTCCAATTTGACAAACATGCCCAGTCCCGCCATGATGGGTGTAATCTCTTCCGACAGTTCGTCACCATAGAGCGGCAAGCCGACTTCGAAGCGTAACGTATCGCGACATCCCAGCCCACAGGGCTTGCAGCGTCCGCTGACCATCAAATCATCCCAACAGCGATTGACATAGTCGGCACTAGCATAGATTTCAAAGCCGTCCTCACCCGTATAGCCCGTTCGCGAAACAAGCACATCCCCAACATGCTTAAAGGTATAGAACGTCAATTCCTTACAAGGGATTCCCAAGACATCCTCCATAACAGCCTCAGCCTGTGGACCTTGCACGGCTAATTCACCATAAGAATCACTGAGATTCTCAAGCGACACGTCATAGCCTTGTGACTGCTGCTGTATCCACGCCCAATCCTTATCGATATTTGAGGCGTTGATGACTAGGAAATAACAGTCGGCTGCCTCTTTATAGACCAACAGGTCGTCAACCACCCCACCATCTTCATAGCACATCATACCATAAAGTATCTGACCATCAGCAATCGTCGTCACATCATTAGTAAAGATATGATTGACATAACGGCAGGCATCGGCTCCACTTACCAGCACTTCGCCCATGTGGCTCACGTCGAACACGCCACATGCCTGACGTACAGTCTGATGCTCATCAATGATATTCGTATATTGAATGGGCATATCGAAGCCCCCAAAGGGTGAAATCAGGGCTCCAAGTGCGACATGTTTGTCATATAGACAAGTCCTTTTGTTCGTTTGTTGTTCCATTAATCTGTGTTTTTATGATAATGAGTAAATGAATCCTTCACGTTCGTAGGCCTGTTCCAGACGTTCGATAGCTGCCACGTCATCGGCAGACAGTTGGCATGTTTCGTCACAAAACGTTGCACGTATCAGTTGCTTGACGTCCTCAAGAGACAGCGACACATGGTCCTTTAGTAGCGTAATGCGCTGGCGCACACTCTGAATGCCTTTGGCCTGCAACTTATCGGGACCAGGGGTAATGGCATTGGTCATGTTGGTCATATCCGTATCGTATAGTAACGTACTATGTACAATGGTACGCCCTGGCAAGTGATAGCAAGCTGTACCACAAACCTTCCTATCACCTATCATTACATCGTTACGACTGGTACCTACAGCCTCAACCCCTAAACGGCGGAACACCAACAGCAATGTGTTCACGAAACGATTAAAAGCCAGACCAACGTTCTCTCCCCTAGTAATAAACGAAAGCATCACATTAGACTGGTCGGCATATACGCATCCGCCCCCACTCTTCCGGCGAAAAACCTGAATGCCGTGATGGCGACAATAATCAATATTCACCTCACTATCCAACTGCTGGTTACGTCCAAAGATAACACTGGGGGCTACCTGCCACATAAAAAAGCTGTCATCAGCATCAAAATGACGAGCCACATACTCCTCCATAGCCAGATAGAAAGACAACTTCCTATTGGTAGAGAGGTCTGGCAGACTTATATATAGCATAGATGTTTCAGATTTGAGGCATTTACAGGTGCAAATATATGAAGTTTTTATGTAATTAGCAAGAATTTTCGATTTAATTTTTGCAGTTCGCTCGCTTATTTGTATCTTTGCACCATAAAAAAGAAAAACATCGCAATATTGGACACATCGAATATGGGACTCTTATCCCAAATACAATATCCGTCCGACCTTAGGGAACTAAGTGTGGAACAATTGCCGCAGATTTGTCAGGAACTCCGCGAAGACATCGTGAAGGAGTTGTCTGTCAATCCTGGGCATCTGGCCTCCAGCCTAGGTGTAGCGGAAATCACGGTGGCACTGCACTACGTCTACGACACACCGGAAGACCGCATTGTGTGGGATGTAGGCCATCAGGCCTATGGCCACAAGATTCTGACGGGTCGTCGCGAGCAGTTCAAGACCAATCGTAGGCTGGGTGGTATCAGACCATTCCCGTCGCCCGAAGAAAGCGAATACGACACGTTTATGTGCGGGCATGCCTCGAACAGCATCTCCGCAGCACTGGGCATGGCTGTAGCAGCCAAGATGGAAGGCAAGGACCGCCATGTGGTGGCTGTCATTGGCGACGGCGCCATGTCGGGAGGTTTGGCTTTCGAGGGGTTGAACAATGTGGCATCGAGCGACAATGACCTGCTCATCATTCTGAATGACAACAACATGTCTATCGACCGTGCGGTAGGTGGAATGCAGGAATACCTATTGTCGCTAAATACCAACGAGACCTATAACGCCATGCGCTTTAAGGTGTCAAGCTGGCTGCACAAGAAAGGGTTTCTGGAGGACGACCGCCGTCGTGGTCTGATTCGTCTGACCAATGCGCTGAAGAGTGCTATCTCTCACCAGCAGAACGTCTTCGAGGGTATGGACATCCGCTATTTCGGACCCTTCGACGGGCATAACGTCAAGGAGCTGGTACGCATACTGCGCCAGCTGAGAGGCATGAAAGGGCCGAAGCTGCTGCACTTGCACACACAGAAAGGTCACGGCTATGCGCCTGCCGAAAACGACGTCACTACGTGGCACGCCCCAGGCAAGTTTGACCCGGAGACAGGCGAGCGCATCATCAAAAACACAGAGGGGAAGCCTCCCCGTTTCCAGGACGTCTTTGGCGAGACGCTTTTAGAACTGGCTCAGCAAAACGACAAGATTGTGGGTGTGACACCGGCCATGCCAACAGGCTGTTCGATGAACATCATGATGAAGGAGATGCCTGAACGCACGTTCGACGTAGGCATAGCCGAAGGCCACGCCATTACCTTCTCTGGGGGTATGGCTAAAGACGGATTGCAGCCTTTCTGTAACATCTACAGTGCTTTTGCGCAACGTGCCTACGACAATATTATTCACGACATTGCCATACTGAAGTTGAACGTTGTCATCTGCCTGGATCGTGCCGGACTGGTCGGCGAAGACGGGCCAACCCACCACGGTGCTTTCGATTTGGCCGCGCTACGAACAGTTCCCAATCTGACCATTGCCTCGCCAATGGACGAGTGTGAACTGCGCCGGTTGATGTATACCGCCCAACTACCTGATAAGGGGCCCTTTGTCATTCGCTATCCGCGAGGCAACGGATCGGTGGTCGACTGGCGCTGTCCCTTTGAGGAAATCAAGATTGGTACAGGTCGCAAGTTGAAAGACGGTGAAGACCTTGCCGTCATTACCTTGGGGCCCATTGGGATAGACGCAGCCCAAGCCATTGGCGACAATCCTGCCGTAGCCCACTACGACCTGCGCTTCCTGAAGCCGTTGGACGAAGACCTGCTCGACGAAATAGGCCGCAGGTATCATAAGATCATCACCATTGAGAATGGCGTACGGGCTGGCGGCATGGGTTCAGCGGTACTGGAATGGATGAGCGACCACGGCTATCAGCCACACATCAAGCGCCTCGGACTGCCCGACAAGTTTGTGGAACACGGAAAGGTCAGCGAACTTCAAGCTATCGTGGGTATTGACAAGGAAAGCATCAAGAACGCTATTAGCCAAATGCTAACAGCTAAAAGCGAAGAGATATGAAAATCATCATTGGCGGGGCAGGCGCTGTAGGTACTCACCTGTCGAAACTACTGTCGAAAGACCATCAGGACTGCGTGCTCATCGACGACCAGATAGAGCGCCTGGCTGGTTTGGAGAGCAAATACGACATCATGACGCTGCACGGTTCGCCGACGAGCATCCACACGCTGAAGGAAGCGGGTGCCGAGCATGCCGACCTATTTGTCGGCGTCACTACCGACGAGAGCCGCAACATGAATGCCTGCATGATAGCCCATGCCCTGGGCACCAAGAAGACCGTAGCCCGTATTGACAACTACGAATATCTGGCTCCTGCGCAGAAAGAATTCTTCGAGACGATGGGCATCAACTCGCTCATCTACCCGGAGGTGCTGGCCGCCATTGACATCACCAATGGCCTGAAGATGTCGTGGGTACGCCAGCGATGGGATGTCCATGGTGGTGCACTGGTTATGCTGGGCATCAAGCTTCGCGAGACCTGCGAGATACTGAACCAGCCGCTCAAGAACCTTTGCGGACCTGACGACCCCTACCACATTGTTGCCATCAAGCGCCACGACGAGACGCTGATTCCTGGCGGTAACGATGAGTTGCGCGTCAACGACATTGCCTACTTTATGACCACCCGTGAATATATTCCCTATATCCGCAAGATATCGGGCAAAGAGCACTATGCCGACGTCAAGAACGTCATCATCATGGGTGGCGGAAAGACCTCAGTACGAGTGGCTTTGACGGCTCCCGACTACATGAACCTGAAAATCATCGAGGCCGACGAACAACGCTGTGAACGGCTCAACGAACTGCTGAACGATGTCGACACAATGGTGATTCACGGTGATGGCCGCGACCTAGGACTGCTGCAGGAGGAGGGCATCCAGAACACGCAGGCCTTTGTGGCACTGACGGGTAATGCCGAGACCAACATTCTGGCCTGTCTGACGGCTAAGCGACTGGGTGTACGCAAGACGGTGGCAATGGTCGAGAACCTCGACTATGTCGAGATGGCCGAGAGCCTGGACATCGGCACCATCATCAACAAAAAGACGCTGGCGGCAGGACACATCTACCAGATGATGCTCGATGCCGACGTGACAAACGTACGCTCGCTGATGATGGTCGACTCAGACGTTGCTGAATTTGTAGCCGCTGAGGGGTCGAAAGTCACCAAGAAAGCCGTTAAGGACCTGGGCCTGCCCTTTGGTGTCACCATTGGCGGACTGGTGCGCAACAACCAAGGCATACTTGTCAATGGTAATACCCAAATTGAGGCTGGCGACTCCGTCATGGTGTTCTGTCACGAACAGAACCTGAAGAAACTGGAGAAATTTTTCAAGGCCGACACACTATGGTGAACTTCCGCCTGATATACAAGATTCTCGGCTCGCTGCTCTTTCTGCTGGCTGTGCTGATGCTAGGATGTGTAGGCATTGCCGCCTTCTTCAAAGAAGACGACACTATCGCCTTCCTGATATCAACCATCTTCTGCTTCTGCTGTGGCCTTGTCATGAAATATCTGGGCCGCGAAGCCATCAACAGCCTCAGCCGTCGCGACGCCTACCTGCTGGTAACAGTCACATGGGTCGTGTTCAGCTTATTCGGCATGCTACCATTTATCATCAGCGGCTACATCCCCAACATCACCGATGCTTTCTTCGAGACCATGTCGGGCTTCTCGACGACAGGCGCCACTATTCTTGATGACGTAGAGATACTGCCCCACGCGTCACTCTTCTGGCGCACACAGACCCAGTGGATAGGCGGTTTGGGAATTGTATTCTTTACCATTGCCATCTTGCCGTCAATGGTAGGCAGTGGCAGTGTAAGGGTGTTTGCCGCTGAAGCGACAGGTCCTCTGCGTAGCAAGATGCACCCACGCCTGTCGACGATGGCCAAATGGATCTGGACCATTTATTTTGCGCTGACCATAGCCTGTGTGTTGTCATACTATGCAGCCGGCATGGGTTTGTTCGACAGCATCAACTACGCCATGACCACTACAGCCACAGGTGGTTTCTCCACCCACAACGACTCTGCTGAGTTTTTTCGTTCTCCCAGCATTGAGTACCTCTGCACGCTCTTCATGTTCCTGGCAGGTATCAACTTCATGATGCTTTACCTTGGCATCTTTAAGCGTCAGTTGATGACACTGCTCAAGAGTTCGGAGTTCAAGATGTATATCACGATTGTCTTCATTTCGACGGCTTGGATTCTATACCTGCTGATGACCCGCAACGGTTACGGACTGGAGCGCGCCTTCCGTTGTGCGCTGTTCCAAGTAGTGTCGTTTATGACCACCACTGGCCTGTTCAACGACGATGCTGCCATGTGGCCTCACATCACGTGGGTCATCCTAGGCTGCTTGATGTTCTGTGGTGCGTGTGCTGGTTCAACGACGGGCGGTTTCAAGTGCATCCGTCTGGTGATGGTGCTCAAGGTGTTGCGCAACGAGTTCCACAAACTATTACATCCTAACGCCGTGCTGCCCGTCAAGGTCAACGGTGTCCCTGTGCCTCGCGCCCAGCTGTCGACGCTGCTGGCCTTCTTTGCCATCTTCACGCTGATGGTGCTGCTGACGGCCACGCTGATGATTGCCGCAGGCATCGACAACACCAATGCTATCACCATCTCGCTGAGCTGTATCAGCAATGTGGGGCCCACCTTGGGCACACAGATTGGACCAGTGATGTCGTGGAGCGAACTGCCCGACTACGTCAAGTGGCTCTGTTCCTTCCTGATGCTTGTCGGCCGTCTGGAAATCATGTCTGTACTGGTGCTGTTTACTCGGGCTTTTTGGAAAGACAATTGAAATAGTGGTCTAAATCTTTCCGAATGCGCCAATACTGTTCGGAAAGCACATAGCCCACATTCTTTTTTAACATCTGACGGATGTCCTGTAATGAGTGTTCGTAGCAGGACATTTCGTTTTTACGCTGCATGTGGTGGCGAGCTGTGCGATATATCTCGTCTTGCCGTTCCTGTCGCAGTCGGTTGCACACCTTAGTTAATATAGGCACCACAACCACATCGAACAGGTGGTGCCCCTGAATATAGAGATAGGTAGTCTGCGGCGTCACGCCCAATGCCTTGATACCCTCCTTGGTCTTCAGGTATTCCTCCTTGGCGTCAGGAAACTGTTGCTGCAACTGATGCACCTTCGTTCCCACCTTCTTTCGCAGATGGTTGATAGAACCCTGAGGCTCCATCACGTTAAATCCTCCTGGATCGGCCACTCTTGAGAAGTCGGTCATAGAGAACTTGTTATGATGGCCTGTACGATAAGACCATACCGACCAGACGAATAGAGGGAAGATGGCCTCACTATACTGGCTCAGATAGTCCTCGAAGTCGAAGATGCGGTGGTCGTTCAGCGTCACCGCTACCGTCACGTCGTGCAGCGACGGGGCATAGCATTGCAGGTTTTCAATAGCATAGGCATAAGTATGAAACACATACTCTCCCTGCAACACCCGGCGCGACTGCTCGGTAGCACCCTGCAACAAATAGTCGTAGTCGGCATCCACGCAGGCTATCATGTCGGGGCCTATCCTATCACCGATAAAGTTCATCAGCACCGACTTCTTTCCTCGTTCCAGTTTCTGGTGCGAGGGTAGCATCACCTCAAAGAAGCGGGTCTCGTCCTCATAGCGTGTCAGCACAGTACGCCAAAAGAATACGTCGTCGTAGCTCTCGACGTAAGCCACAATGCGGCGCCGTGCCTTCTTCGAGGTCAAGTTGTTCGCAGCCTCGAAGTACCTGCTGTTTAGATTGTCACCAAGCCTGCTGGGCATAATTATGAATTAGATAGTAATATCACTTACTTCCGTCACACGATCCATCCAGCCATTCATAATCACGGCAGGTGAATGGGTGGTCAGGATGATCTGCACGTTGGGGTTCAGCTCGACAATGAGGTCGATGAGCCGCTTCTGCCACTCGATGTGCAGGCTCACCTCCGGCTCGTCCATAAACAACACGTAGGGCTGCTGGTTTTCCACCAACACCGTCAGCAGGATGGCCAGCATCTGCTTTTCGCCACTCGACAGTTGGTAGGGCACCAGCGTCTCACCAATCTGCGAGAAACGAATCTCGTTCTCCGTACGCACAATCTTCTTGCCCGTCTCGGCAAAGAGGTCATCCACCATATCCTGGAAACGCGTCTTAGCCTGCGACAGTTGCTGGGCAGCATCGGCATGTCCCTGCTGCAACTCGGCAATGATGCAGTTGCCAACATTCACCTGGTAGTCCAGATACTTGCGTTGCAGGTGGTATAGCTGGAAATCCAGGGCCGACCGTATGCGTGCATCGACCATATTCAGTGTCTCGTTGTCGAGCACTGGCGAGTCGAGCGAACGGATGATGTCAAAGCGGATGTGCGTGGCATCCTCAGGCTCAGCGGTGATGTGTACCCCTTTCAGCAGGTGGTTCACCAGGTCGCCATTGGTACAGACACTACGGAACACCTTGTTCAGAATGGTCGACTTACCCACACCGTTGATACCGCTCAGGATATTCACCTGCGGGTCCAACTGCCACAGAATGTGCTTCTTACCGCTCCAGAGGGAGTCTATCTCAATCTGTTTGATATACTCAGCGTACTTCATAGTTTTATGTTTTATGACGCAAATATACGAAATAATTATGAAATAGGAATCAAGAATTAAGAATTATTTCGTAATTTTGCAACGTGAAACAAAACAAACCACTTATAGCTCATCTCAGCATGTTTGGCGCCTGTGCCGGCTGGGGACTCATGGCTCCTGTAGGCAAGGATGCTATGACCCACGGCTTCGACGGCCTGTCGATGGTCACCTTCCGTGTGGTCGGCGCCTGCCTGCTGTTCTGGATTGCCTCGCTGTTCGCTCCCAAGGAACAGGTTCCCCTGAAAGACAAGCTGATGTTCATCGGTGCCGCCGTCTTCGGACTGGTGTGCAACCAGTGTTGCTACACCATCGGACTGTCCATCACCTCGCCCATCAATGCCAGCATCGTCACCACCTCCATGCCTATCTTCGCCATGCTGCTGGCCGCCCTCATTCTGAAAGAGCCCATTACCGGCAAGAAGGCGCTGGGTGTACTCATGGGCTGTAGCGGAGCACTCATGCTCATCCTCACCTCGGCGTCACACACCAGCGACAAGGTGGGCGACATCCGCGGCGACCTGCTCTGCCTGTTTGCGCAGTTCTCGTTTGCACTCTACCTGTCGCTGTTCAATCCGCTGATACGCCGCTACAACGTGTTCACCATCAACAAATACATGTTTTCGTGGGCCACGCTGATGTTGCTGCCCTTCACCTTCAGCCATGTCAGCGACGTCGTCAGCCAGTCCATCCCCGTCACCACGTGGCTCGAAGTGGCCTATGTGGTCGTCGTTGGCACCTTCTTCGGCTACATCCTCACCATGATTGGCCAGCGCACCCTGCGCCCCACCGTGGTCAGCGTCTACAACTACGTACAGCCCATCGTCTCTGTCGCCGCCTCGCTACTTATGGGCATCGGTATTCTCAAGCCCACACACGCCCTGGCCGTCATCCTCGTCTTCAGCGGTGTCTGGCTGGTCACCAAGTCGAAGTCGCGACGCGATATGGAAGAAGAGAATGTAGACAATTAATTTGAAACGGCCAAAAGAAAAGTGGAAAAAGTTTAGGGCTGGCTCGCTGAAGTCAACAAAAAACAGGGATTCGCAAAAAGAGTTAACTGTTACCTAAATCGTTGGGAAGGCCTTTGTAGAAAGGGGATACAGAAAGGTAACTCTCAAAATAGACTTACCTGAGAGTTACCTAAGAGTTACCTGAGTGAGGTGTCAGGTAAGTCTCAGGTAAGTCTTTCGAAAGACTTACCTGGCCGCAATCCCTTTGTGCATCGGGGTTTGAGGGCTGCTTAGGTAAGAGGTAACACTTTTTTGTCAATCACGTCCCACATCGACGACCACAAAGTGCCACATAGACGGGTATCAAGTATAGGCAAAATGAAAACTATGTTTTCACGGCTCGAAAACATAGTTTTGAACACGTGAAAACATAGTATTCACCGAGTGAAAACGTAGTATTTACGAGAGGGATATTATTGAAGTCGTAAATCGCAAAAGCCCCTCCAAACAGGAAGGGCTTTTGCGGTTTATAAAGGGTTGTACATTAATCGCGCAGCTGGAATACTACGTTTGCATTGTAGTTCTTGTTGCCGGTAATCTTAGTAGCAATAGAGAAGTAAGTAAGCTGACCATAGATATCTACACGGATTCTACTGTCTGCGTTTAGGAACTTGTTACCGAAGTCAGACTTGCGGAACGTCAGCTTGACGACATTCATACTGTTGTCTGCCCAGGTCCAAGAGCAAACCTCGCTTGCCTTCTTGCCGTCGCACTCGATATACTCAACCTTGCTGGTTTTCGTTTTCTGATATTCAACTCGTCCTTGGGCATTCTTATACTCAATAGAGAAGAGACCAGTCTTGTCGAGTGTGACACTCTCGACAGAACGGCAGAACTCCTTGAACTCATTATACTCCAACTGGGCATCGTTGTCCTGAGCCTTACGGGCAATTGGCAGAAGGTTGCCGTCGGGCTGAGTGATTGTACAGTCAACATCACCACTCAGTGTCACGTCAATCAAATCAACATACCATGTACGGCAAATGTTGGCGAGAGATGTCGAGACAGTTGCAGGAGCCGGAACCTGCTCAGCACTGCTGGTAGTTTTAGGGAAGGTAACTGTTCCTACCTCAGGAATCTCAATATCCTTCAGGTGAATTTCCAACGTTACAGTACCTGCAGCACGGCGAGAAGCACTTGCGGCTGCAGCATAAGTAGCGATGATGTAACCAACATCCTTAGTGCCATCCTTCAGGTCATATTGGATCTTGTTTTCTGCCAGCTTCGTAGCCTTAGAGTCGAAAGTTACGTACTTCGCATCAGTAGCAGAGGTACCAATGGTCAACACAGCCTTACCACTCTCTGTGAAGTTCACGGCATCAAGTGTCTGTCCAGTGGTAGAAGTCACAGGGGTAGTCGTAGGAATATCGAAAGCTGCTGCGGTAGCTGCTGCTTCGGGTTGAGGCAGTGTTACGCTACTTGTACCTCCAGAGACGGGAATAGGTTCTTCGTCAGAACTACAAGAAACGTTGCACAGAGCAACTAGTGCTACTGTTGCAAAAATAAAATACTTTTTCATATCATTTTCGTTTTAAGTTTGTTAAATGGATTTTGTGTATTGATTAGAAGAGGCGGCCGTTGATACGGATGTTCAGTACGGGATAAACACCAATCTTCTCGATAGTCTTAATGGCATCCTTCACGTCCTGATAGTCCTTCTTCTCGTTGAGAATCCAGTTTTGATGAATCTTCTCATAGCGGGTAACGATACCCTCCTCACCGTTTTGATAGTGCATATTTCCCAAAACCTCTGGACGACCCCAGAACTGTACACCCAGATCGAACTGCACTCCAATACGACCCTTGGGCACTGCACGACCGAAACCAATACCCAAATAAGGTTTGAAAGCGTTCACCTTCACCTCAGCCTTGACATTGCCATTGTTGTCAGCAAACATTGCATAGGTAAAGGCATCGTCACCCAAGTTGATACCAGCACTTCCATAATATTCGGGCTTCACGAAAGGAGCTTTGTTGTAGATGTCAACGAGCGTACCGCCGCCCCAATAGAAACCTGCAGTAGCGTGGAAAGAACTGCTCTTGAAGGGATACCAGTCGACCAGCAACTTGAAGTCGAACTTGTTCAGCTTACCCTCCAGATCTACTCCTTCACTCAAAAACGCACCAGGAAGGGTTCCACTTTTACTCTTCAAATTGAGGTTCTTGCTGTACTTGAATTTCGGGAAGAAGTTGATACCAGTACGTACAGCAAAGTCGTAGGTAATCGGTGCTGCCAGCTCAATACCGATACCATCAGTACCTAAAGACACACCTGCGCTCAGATGGTTGAAGTATCCGAAATCCTGAGGAGAAAGACTCCCCGCACTTGATGGAATTTGTGCCTGCTGTTGCTGTGCAAAAGACTGACCAACAAAAAGTGTAGCCATTGCACACAGTAAGAATAGTTTCTTCATAATTGTATTGTTTAAACCGTTAATAATAATATCTAAGTGCAAAGATAAATAAAAAAACAATATGTTCCAAATTTTTAGTGGAAAATTTGGAACATATTAGAGAAAAATAGTATAATAACGTATCTGTTCCGCTTAGAACTCTGCTGATTTCGGAGTACGTGGGAAAGGAATGACGTCGCGGATGTTCTGCATACCCGTTACAAACAGGATGAGGCGCTCGAAGCCAAGGCCGAAACCAGCGTGTGGGCATGAACCCCAACGGCGGGTGTCGATATACCACCACAGGTGGGTCTTGTCCATCTGACGGCGCTCAATCTCGCCCATCAGCTTGTCGTAGCTCTCTTCACGAACGGAACCACCGATGATCTCGCCAATCTGTGGGAACAGCACATCGGTACCCTGCATCGTAGGACCAGGAGCCACGGCGCCCTTGTAGCCAACGCTACCCTCCCCCTGCTCTTCGTTCTGTTTCATATAGAACGACTTGAAAGCACGGGGATAATCAGTCATGATAACAGGCTTCTTGAAGTGCTCCTCGACGAGGTAACGCTCGTGCTCGGAAGCAAGGTCGTCGCCCCAGTTGCATGAGAACTCGAACTTCTTACCGTTCTTGATAGCCTCTTGCAGGATGTTGATACCCTCAGTGTAAGGCAGGCGCACGAAGGTCTCCTTGAGTACGCCCTCCAGACGAGCGATAAGGGTTTTGTCAATCATCTGGTTGAGGAACTGCAGGTCGTCCTTACAGTTATCGAGTGCCCACTTTACGCAGTATTTGATGAAGTCTTCTTCAAGGTCCATCAGTTCTTCCTGATCGAGGAAGGCAACCTCAGGCTCTACCATCCAGAACTCAGCCAGGTGGCGAGGTGTGTTACTGTTCTCAGCGCGGAACGTAGGACCGAAGGTATAGATAGCACCCAAAGCGGTGGCGCCCAGTTCACCCTCCAGCTGACCAGAAACGGTCAGCGAGGTCTGTTCGCCAAAGAAGTCGTCGTCGTAGATAATCTTTCCCTGCTCGTCCTTCTTCAGGTCGTAGAGGTTCTTGGTCGTCACCTGGAACATGTTGCCTGCTCCCTCACAGTCGCTGGCAGTAATCAGCGGGGTGTGGAAGTAGAAGAAGCCGTGCTCGTGGAAATAGGTGTGGATAGCCATCGCCATATTGTGGCGAATACGCATCACGGCACCAAAGGTATTGGTACGCAGACGCATGTGGGCATTCTTACGCATAGCCTCGAACGACTGACCCTTCTTCTGCATGGGATAGTCGTTGCCACAGAGACCATAGACCTCCAGTTTGGTGGCCTGAATCTCACTGGTCTGACCAGCACCCTGGCTCTCTACCAGCACACCCTCGGCATTGATGCAGGCACCAGTGGTGATATCCTTCAGCAACTGCTCGTCGAACTTGGTGGGGTCAACGACAATCTGAACGTTCTTGATGGTAGAGCCATCGTTCAGTGCGATGAAGTCAACAGCCTTACTAGAGCGGTGCGTGCGCACCCAGCCCTTCACACATACTTCTTTTCCAAAATCAGTACTCTTCAGTACGTCAATTATCTTTGTTCTTTTCATTGTCTTTTCTTTACTGTTTGTTGCGACTAAGTCGCAACACACTATTCTTTACTCGTAAGCGCCCATGCGCAGACGGTCAACTTCTTCCTCAGTGAGGTAGCGCCAGTCACCACGACGGACATTCTTCTTGGTAAGTCCGGCAAACTGTACGCGGTCAAGCTTTGTAACCTTATATCCCAGGCTCTCGAAGATACGACGCACGATGCGGTTCTTGCCAGAGTGAATCTCGATGCCTACCTGCTTCTTGTCAGTATCGCTGGCATACTCAATAGCATCTGCCTTAATCTCACCATCCTCCAGCGTAATGCCTTCAGCAATCTGCTGCATATCATGAGCCGTCACATTCTTGTCCAGATATACATGATAAATCTTTTTCTTCAGGAACTTCGGATGGGTTAGCTTCGAAGCGAGGTCGCCATCATTCGTCAACAGAAGCACACCAGTAGTGTTGCGGTCCAGACGGCCAACAGGATAGATACGCTCAGGGCAAGCACCCTTCACCAGATCCATCACCGTCTTGCGCTGCTGGGGGTCGTCGCTGGTAGTCACATAGTCCTTAGGCTTGTTCAAAAGCACATAGACTTTCTTCTCCATGCGTACGGGTTGATCGTGGAACAGCACCTCATCAGTACGCAGAACTTTGCTACCCAACTCAGTAACAACCTCGCCATTAACCTTCACGACACCTGCTGTGATGAACTCATCAGCCTCACGACGACTGCAAACACCGGCATTGGCCAGGAACTTGTTCAAGCGGATGGGCTCGTTGGGGTCGAAGTTTTCCTCCTTATATTCAATGCGCTTCTTCAAGCTATATTTTGCATTGGGATCATAGCCAGGAGTATGCTGGCGATAACCGCCACGCTGCTGACCATAACCACCCTGACGGGGCTGGCCGTAACCGCCACGCTGCTGATAACCACCCTGACGAGGCTGACCATACTGCTGACGGGGCTGACCATACTGCTGACGAGGCTGATAGCCACCCTGACGGGGCTGGCCGTAACCACCACGTTGCTGATAACCGCCCTGACGAGGCTGACCATACTGCTGACGAGGCTGATAACCAGTCTCTTCACCTTCGGCCTGCTGATTATATCGGGGACGGTAACCACCCTGTTGGCCGTAGTTGTTGCGAGGGCGATAACCACCCTCATTATTATAATTGGTACGAGGGCGATAACCACCACGCTGCTGGTTGTATTCGCGGGGCTGAGAGGCAGCATTCTGCAAACCTGCGCCAAAGCCCTCGGGACGGAAACCGCCTTCTTCCTGATTACGATTAAAACTGCCCTGATTATAGGGACGTGTCTGCTGATGAATACGCGGACGTGGTGAACGTCCGGGACGGTAGCCCTGATAGCCACTATTCTCATGGTCGGTCGTGTGCTGCTGCTCAGCAGCCTTCTCTTCATTGATTTTTTCGTTCTCGAATTCCATTTTCTTCTGTGTTTTTAGCCGAAAGCCTCACGGCTCTCTTTGTGTTGTTAAATAATATATGGTTTTATTTCTCTTTACATTCCCGTATAGTTCATCGGGGTAATAGCCATCAATTCGACTTTAACCTCATCACTCACGTTCAGCTCCTGAATAAAAGCATGAATCGTCTCTTCTGTCATTTTCTGATTCGTACGTGTCAGCGCCTTCAGGGCTTCGTAGGGATGAGGATAGGCCTCACGGCGCAGAATGGTCTGAATAGCTTCTGCAACAACTGCCCACGTGTTATCAAGGTCTTCTTGCAACTTCGATTCGTTAAGAATAAGTTTGCGCAACCCCTTCAGCGTGCTTTGAACAGCTATCACGGCATGTCCCATCGGCACACCGACATTACGCAGTACCGTCGAGTCGGTCAAGTCGCGCTGCAGGCGACTTACTGGCAACTTCTGTGCCAAGAACTGCAAGACAGCATTTGCGACACCCATATTACCTTCTGAATTCTCAAAGTCAATGGGGTTCACCTTGTGAGGCATAGCACTCGAGCCAACCTCGCCAGCCTTAATCTTCTGTTTGAAATACTCCATAGAAATATACATCCAGAAGTCACGATCGAGGTCGATGATGATGGTATTAATGCGACGCATGCCATCAAAAATAGCACCCAGCCAATCGTAATTCGAAATCTGAGTAGTCCATTGCTCACGCTCCAGTCCCAGTTTCTCAGACACAAACTGATTGCCAAACTCGCGCCAGTCATACTGGGGGTAAGCCACATGGTGAGCATTATAGTTACCCGTTGCGCCACCAAACTTAGCGGTGATAGGAGTGTCCTTCAAAGCGCGTAATTGCTCTTCCAAACGGTATACAAACACCATGACCTCCTTGCCCAAACGTGTTGGAGATGCGGGCTGTCCGTGGGTTTTGGCCAACATTGGCACATTCTTCCACTGTTCAGCATAGTCGTGCAACTGTTCAATCAGCTCCTCAACCATAGGATAATACACCTCTTCCAACGCTTCTTTAACAGAAAGGGGAACGCTGGTATTATTGATGTCCTGCGAGGTCAGGCCGAAATGGATAAATTCTTTATACTGCTCGAAGTTACCAATACTATCAAGCTGCTCCTTGATAAAATACTCCACAGCCTTCACATCATGGTTTGTGGTCTGCTCGATTTCCTTTACACGAGCGGCATCTTTCTCAGTAAAGTTACGGTAAATATCGCGCAAGGCCTCAAAACGTGAATGGTCGAAACCTTCTAACTGAGGCAACGGCAATTCACATAGTGCAATAAAATATTCGATTTCTACGCGTACACGATAACGAATGAGCGCATACTCAGAAAAATATCCTGCCAACTGCTTTGTTTTACTTCTATAACGGCCGTCTATTGGTGAGATGGCGGTCAATGCATCCAATTCCATGCTTACTCTAATACCTAATTAATACTATATATAGCTATACTTTCTTCAACGTTAGTCAAAACTTGTCGCAACATTCTCTCAAATGTGGTTGCAAAGGTACGAATAATAATTGAAAATTGAGAATTGAGAATTGAGAATTTTATTATGAATTGGTGCTTTTTTTGATATTTAACAAAAAAAGGAGTCCCGAATGATTTCGGAACTCCTAAGTGGGCGCTGACGGATTCGAACCGCCGACCCTCTGCTTGTAAGGCAGATGCTCTAAACCAGCTGAGCTAAGCGCCCTTTTGTTTCAAAAGCGGTGCAAAGGTACGGTTTTTTCTTGAAACCACCAAACTTTTGCACCACTTTTTTGAAAAAAAGTTGTTTTTTTACATATTTTCTCGCATTACAGGCAATAAAGATCGCTTGCAGCCAACAAATCTACTCTCTTTTCTGCAAGAATACGCTCACAGTTTTCCAGATCTGTAGGACGGATTATCACATGAGCGACATCACCGTTAGCAAATGAATACATATACTCGATGAACACCCCTGCCTCGGAAAGATACTTCATCACCTTTGCCAAGGAGCCACTGGTATTAGGACAGGTAAAGCCAATCACATCGGTAATCTTTACAGCAAAATGAGCGGCTTTCAAAACCTGATAGGCTTTGTCTGGATCACTTACAATACAACGCAGAATACCAAAATCAGAATTATCAGCGATACTCATTGCTGACAGATTGACACCTGCTTCACCTAATACGTCGGTCACTTCAGTCAGACGACCCGACTTATTCTCTAAAAAAACGGATAACTGTTTTGCTAACATATTTGTTTGGTTTTCGTTATTAATGTATCTCGATTTAAAGTTTTCTATTATCAATGACTCGCTTAGCCTTACCCTCAGAGCGCTCAATGCCCTTTGGTTCTACCAACTTCACTTTGAAGCCCAGACCAATGACAGAACGCAACTCACCCTCCAGCTTCTTCTGTAAGCCAACGAGCGTAGCCATATCGTCGGTAAAGTACTCTTCCTTGACCTCTACCTTCAACTCACTGGTATCGGTATTGTTCACACGGTCAACAGTCAGCAGGAAGTGTGGCTCGTACTCAGGCAACTTCAAGATGACGTCCTCAATCTGCGATGGGAATACGTTGACGCCACGAATAATGAGCATATCGTCGCAACGGCCCAAGATACGATCCATGCGAACCAGCGTACGTCCACACTTACACTTGTCGTAGTGCAATGCCGTCAGGTCGTGGGTACGATAGCGCAGCAGAGGCATACCCTCTTTCGTCAGATGGGTAAACGTCAGTTCACCGAACTGTCCTTCAGGCAACGGCTCACCAGTCTTGGGATCCAGAATCTCAGGATAGAACAAGTCTTCGTTCAGGTGGGTACCACACTGGTGTTCACACTCATAGCCGACGCCAGGACCAGCAATCTCACTAAGTCCATAGATATCGTAAGCTTTAATGCCCAGGCTCTCTTCCAACTTCTTACGCATTTTCTCCGTCCAAGGTTCAGCGCCAAACACACCCACCTTCAACTTAAACTCGTCGCGTGAATACTCGCACTCCTTCATGGCTTCACCCAAGAACATTGCATAACTGGGGGTACAGCAAAGAATGGTAGTACCGAAGTCGTGCATCAGCGTCATCTGCTTCTGCGTATTACCGCTAGAGATAGGAATAACACTGGCACCAATATTTGTTGCGCCATCATGGGCACCCAAACCTCCAGTAAACAATCCATAGCCATAGGCCACCTGGAAGATATCCTCTTTCGTAGCACCATAAGCCGTAAAAGCGCGAGAGATCGCCTCTGACCACATAGCCAAGTCCTTACGGGTGTAGAGCACCACAACAGGCTTGCCCGTCGTACCACTACTTGCATGGATACGCACAATCTGACTCATGGGTACTGCTGCCAGTCCAAAAGGATAATTGTCGCGAAGATCGAGTTTATTAGTAAAAGGCAATTTAGTGATATCGTCGATGCTCTTGATATCACCTGGTTCAAGTCCCATCTCCTGAAACTTCTTACGATAAAATGGCGTGTTATAATAAACATATTCCGCCATTTTCTTTAATCTGCTACTCTGCAACTCGCGTAATTGTTCGCGATCCATACATTCTATGGTCTCATTCCAAATCATGGTCTTTGTACGTTAAATTGTGATGTTAGTAATTGTGTTGATGCAAAGGTACGAAATAATTCATAATTCATGATTCATAATTCATAATTATTTTTGCACCTTTTTTTATATTTAACAAAAAAAGGAGTCCCGAAATCTTCGGAACTCCTTTGTAAGATATCTCTTGTTTAAATTACTTAATCTCAACAGTAGCACGACGGTTGTAAGTAATCGGGCTCAGGGTGTTAACACCACCAGCAGCAACAGTCTCAATCTGGTCGCGGCTTACACCAAGCTTAACGAGCTCGTTAGCGACAGCCTCAGCACGCTTCTGAGAAAGCTTCTGGTTGTAGTCAGCGCTACCAGTCTTGCTGTCAGCATAACCAGTAACAACCAGCTTAGAGTTGTTGTCCTTAGCAACCTTAGCCAGGTCAGATACATTCTGCAGATCCTTCTTAGAAGCAACGGTAGACTTACCGAGGTTGAAGAATACAGAAACAGGAGCGGCAACAACCTTCGTAATGGTCTGAGGAGCAGCAACAACAGCAGCTGCAGTCTGCTTCGGCTGGTTAGCCAGCATGTTCTTCAGGCGAGCGTTCTCAGCCTGAGCGTCAGACAACTGAGCGTTCAGAGCGTCGATCTGACCCTGAGAGAGAGCCTTGATAGCGTCTACGTCAGGAGTCTTGCTCCAACCAGTCTTACCAAGGTTGTAAGTCAAACCGACCTCAACACTGAACTGGTTCATACGATGCTTAGGAGCGATACCATCGTGTGCAGGAGCACCGAAAGCCTCACCATAACTAGTATAACCAAGTTCGAGGTTAGCAGCCAGCTTCTTGCTCAGACGGAAGGTATTCAGGATACCAGCGTTTACCAGGAATGTGTTAGCCTTAGCGTCGAAGTTACGAGCAACACCAGCACCCAGATAGGGGATGAAGTTCCAGATACGGTTCTCGTTGTAGCCACAGAACATATTGCTCAGGTTGAACAGAACGTTCTCGTTAACAGCGAGATACTTGTCAATATCACTATTGAAAGCCTTACCCATCCAAATACCGGTAGCCTTAGTACGAAGTCCGAGACCTGGAGTAAACCACTTACCAATAGCCAGTGAGAAGCCAAGGGCAGTACGCGTATCGTGATCAACATCAGTCAAAGCGGTTCCGAGGGGGAACTTGTAGAAAGGATTCTGGAAAATCTTGTCTGTACCAGCCCAAGAAGCGCTATAATTTACATTAGCCTGAATGAACCAGTTGCTCCAGAATGAATTGGTAGCTACGCTATACTTCAGGGTTGGATCTTCCTGAGCCATAGCATTCATTGAAAGACCGGCAATAGCCAGCATTAAGAAAAACTTTTTCATACTATACTAAAAATTAATAAATGATACAATTTCGAAATTCTGTGCAAAAGTAAATATTATTTTCGAAAACACAAAGTTTTTAAGCAACAAAATTGAAAAATAGTGTATTTTTTGCCATCAATCTCATAAATTTGCTTAAAAAAGAGCAAAAAATAGATAATTTTATCACAATTATCCCAACAGATGCTCAATATCAGAATGAGGCAATATACTTAGTATCGCCCGTCCATCTGGGGCATAGTTTACATTTTCACAGGCAAAGAGACCATTGACTATAACATCCATCTCCTCATTTGAGAGAAACTGACCATAGGGTATGGCTGCATGACGGGCCAAACCAAGAGCAACCTCACTGTTCAATGCCGTCAAGTCATGAGTTACAGGAGCAGATGAACTCAAGATGTCTTGCAATAGCTGCTGGGGATTTAGACCTTCTATACCTGCAGGAACGCCATTTATAGCATAACTATTAGGGCCTAAGGGACTCAAATCGAAACCCACAGCAGCAAACAATGGTAATACCTCCTCCATCAGCACCGCCTCTGAAGGTGTCAACTCCAGTACTTCTGGGAACAATAGACGCTGGCTTTGAGCCGGACTGTCAGCCAATTGATGCATATAGCGTTCATAACGGATACGGACATCAGCCCGATGCTGATCGATAATCATCAATCCGGATTTAACGGCAGTCATAATATATCGGCCTTTGTACTGATAGTGTGTCGGGCTAACATCAGCCATATCTATTGAGTGAGTTTTCGACGCATCCACATAATGAGTTTCCGTTCCTACAGTAAACAAAGAGCCCTCTTCGTTCTGTGACTTTGGCAGTTGGTCGTATAACTGCTCCCAATTTTTAGGAGGTCTTTCCTTGAAAGGATTATAGGCGGGATTATAACTAGGCTTCAGATCCACTGCGACCGGCTGTGACGGTTGTGGTTGATAGGCAGGAATCTCCGGACGCCCAACAGTATCAAAGTCTATTTGAGGTATTTCGCAAAACTGTCCAATGGCATCCTTTACGGCAGCAGCAAGAATCTGCCAGATAGCCTGTTCGTTCTCAAACTTTATCTCCGTCTTGGTAGGATGAATATTTACATCGATATCTGCAGGATTGACATCGAAATAAATAAAATAAGGAATATGCGTACCCGCAGGTATAAGACGTTCATAAGCCTGTATGACAGCCTTATGGAAATACGCATGCTTCATAAAGCGGCCATTCACAAAGAAATACTCATGGGCACCTTTTTTGCGTGCTGATTCAGGTTTGGCAGCAAATCCTGTTATCTTACACATGGCCGTTTCGACGCTGACCGGCAGCAAATCCTGTCCATAGCGTCGGCCATAGACATCTGTAATACGCTGTCGTAAAGTACCTGCACGAAGATTCATCAGTTCTTGTCCGTTGCTATACAAGGTAAAGTTGATATCAGGGTATACCAGTACTATGCGTTCAAAGGCAGCTACAATATTGCTCAGTTCCGTAGCATTACTCTTGAGGAATTTACGTCGTGCAGGAACATTATAGAAGAGGTTGCTCACCATGAAAGAAGAACCAACAGGACAGGAGCAAGGTTCCTGACTATCAACATGGGAAGCCGACAGTGACAGACAAGTGCCTATCTCGTCCACTTGTCTACGGGTACGTAACTCTATCTGTGATACAGCAGCAATAGAAGGCAGTGCCTCGCCACGGAATCCCATCGTATGCAGGGAAAACAAGTCCTCAGCCTGTCGAATCTTTGAAGTAGCATGTCGTTCAAAAGCCAAACGGGCATCTGTCTCAGACATGCCGCAACCGTCATCAATAACCTGAATAGATGTCCGGCCCGCATCTACCACCAACACATTTATGGTATGTGCCTTGGCATCAACAGCATTCTCTACCAGCTCCTTGATAACGGAAGCCGGCCGCTGGATGACCTCACCAGCAGCAATCTGGTTGGCCACACTATCGGGTAGCAGCTGTATTACATCAGTCATGGTTCCATGTTTTCTTTGGTGGTTCACGACGTTTGACCTCCTTCAGTTCCGTACCAGCTTTTTTGGGGCGCCAATTGAAAATATCATCTTTATCCGTCGGTCGCACATAGTCAAACCATGCAAAGCCGGGAAGTGGGTTCTTTCCTGGTGGCAACTGAGACAAGGGATAATAGCAACCTGTAGGTTTCTCAAACCACAGCTTCTTCATCTGACGGTTTTTGAAAAAGCCTTTAAACAGCGGACACTCCGTATAGTTCATCGTAGTGACAACGCTATCTGTCTCGTCAACATAGAAATAGTCTATCACCACATTATCGATGGCCTGAAACTCTCGTATTTCTCCACGATCAAAGAAGGCCTTCATTTCCTTTGAGGATATCTGGTTGAAATGCACCGAGTCGCTCAGTTGTTCTGCCGAGAATGCCTGCCCGATAACGTGTGCCCAATCAATGGTGGAGTCATTCATGTACACACAGATCTTCTCGCCAAAGAGTTGTTGACCCATATTCCACACAATCGGGTCTTTATACATCGTCATGCATGAATCCTTGGAGTTATATACCAGCGAGTCGCAGACGGCCTGTACATCAGTACGATACGCGCGAACCTTATTATAAGCATGTACGACCCTATAAACAGAGTCTGTCCGGATGTTGTAGGTATAGATTTTAAACGTATCGGCATGCATGAATAGCGAGTCCTGCTGTGAATAGTCAATGGTCACTGCCCGTTTGGTTGCCATCGCATAACCTGTTGAGTCGTTATATTCACAATAGTCTCCTGTCATCATATTTTTGTTGACAGTATCATTATACACGACATTCCAATAGGCATAGTTCGTACCGTCCTTTGCATTATGATAAACGCTGTCACCTATTAGCGACCGTCCCTGGTCCGATATCACAGAACGGCCAAACAGTTCTGACTGTTCCGTCTTAGTGTTATAGTAACCATTCTCACTATAGATATGACTACTTCCAGAGGTGATATTTGAAGGACCAACGATATGAGCACGCGAGGTCTGCGTATCATAGAAGAGGGAGTCTGTCGTCAGAAACATTTTCTTATCCTTCAGTCGGACGTCATAGTAGAACATCGCCTGCTTCGTATCAGTATGGTACTCTCCCCAGTCAGAGGTTAACACAGAAGTGCCATCCACAAGTTTACCGCCTTCAAAGAAATTACCGAAGTTATACATCCGGTCATAATCCAACGAGTCAGTATAAAGTGTTGATTTCCGATGCTTGAGCACAACATTATAGCGGGCCTGAGCTAACTGGTCGTTGCCATCATAGTATGCATAGTCGCTCGTCAGCCTCAACGTGTCGCCCTGAACCATCTTCACATGTCCAAAAGCCTCGAAGGAATTGGTCTGCTGGTAGAAGTGGGCGCTGTCACAATACAAGTCGGCTCCCTGATGGCGGAAATGCACATTGCCATGTAACACCTGTGCATCCCCATTCCGATATTGGTCGTAATGCAGATTATCAGAATGAACCAGATATACTTTCTTGTCCTCGACCTTCTTTCGAGGTGTACGCTTGCGTGCTGGCTGCATAGCGAAAACCATAGCCAGCACTACGAGCCCAATGATGACAAGCAGTATTCTCCTCACTTCTTATCTTTTACTTCTTATCTCACCCACCCTTCGTACTCAAAATCGCAGTTACGATAGCGGTCATTAATGCGTACATAAGTGGACTTTATGCGATTGACAACCCAATCGTGCAAGACCTGTTCACGACGCTTGGCCAACACCACGTTCTTCAGCACCTGGAAATCCTCGGTAATCGTAGCTTTGTGACCCTCTGTACGACTCTTCAGCTTCACGATGGCACATACCGTCTTGCCACGCTCGTTTATCATTTCGAAGGGAGTAGAGATCTCACCAACCTTCATGCGGTCAACGGCCTTTGCCACCTCAGAGGGCAGATCTGCCAACTTAAAGCGCGAGGTACGACCATCTTGAGTGACATTAGCCATCAAGCCGTGGTTGTTACGTGTATCCTTATCGTCAGAGAGCAAGGAAGCTCCCGCTTCAAAAGTAAATTTTTCTTCCACGATATCATTACGAATAGAGTCCAGTCGAGCGAGTGCCTTCGTAATGGCATCATCACTAACGACAGGCTTGCGAAGAATATGGCGTACCTTAATCTTATCACCACGCTTGTCAATCAGCTGAATGATATGGAAGCCGAATTCCGACTCCACAATCTTCGACACCTTCTTGGGGTCTGTCAGGGCAAAGGCCACATTGGCAAAAGCAGGGTCTAACATACCCCTACCCGTATAGTCAAGTTCACCACCGCGACGGGCTGTACCAGGGTCTTCAGAATACAAGCGTGCCAACGTCTGGAACGACGACTCACCCTTATTGATGCGGTCTGTATAGTCACGCAGTTCTTCCTTTACACGATTAATCTCCTCCTGCTCTATACGGGGTGTCTGGGTGATGATTTGCACTTCGACCTCCGTAGGCACAAAAGGTATACTATCCTGCGGCATGTTCTGGAAATAGCGGCGCACCTCAGCAGGCGACACCGTAATATCCTTTGTCAGCTTATGCTGCATGCCCTGCACCAATTGATTCTCACGGTAGGTTTCACGCAGATCAGCACGAATCTGACTCATGCTCTTTTTCTGATACTCCTCCAATTTCTCGCGAGAGCCAATCATAGAAATCATTCGCTCAAGATACTGCTCGACACCCTGCGTGATTTCCGCTTCCGTTACCTCTACACTATCGGTGATGGCCTGGTTCAGAAACAGTTTCTGAACGGCTATCTGCTCCGGAATGGCACAATCCGGGTCTCTTGTCCAGCGTACGCCTTCCTGCTCACTTTGGAGACGCATTGCCTCCACATCCGATTTCAAGATAGCCTCATCGCCAACCACCCAGATGACCTCATCCACGATAGCCTCTATGCTATCGTTCTGTGCAAACAGACTAAGTGGGGCGCACAAGGCACAAAGGAATAATATGACTTTACTCATGCTTATTGACAGTCTTTAGAACATCCTCATTCACTGTAAACGAATACTTCTTACGGAGTTCTGCTACCCACTGACGCTCCAATTCATCCTGCAGGTCAGCAGTCACCAAACCACGTACATCTGTATACTCCTGTGGTTTCTTGATGAGTTTACCGTATGTTGCATCAATGGGATATCCCTTGACACTATCCACTTTGGCATCGGTCACCTTAAACACTTCGCGGTCAATCAGCTTGTTGTCACCTTTCTTGAACAATCCCTTCTCCACACGGATACGAATAATAGAGTCGTTATTGAAACCCTTACGGAGTGCTTCGTTCCAGTCATCAAACTTCAGTTTCTTGACACAGTCTGCTACGGCCTTCACATCCGACTGAATCTTGACATGATAGGCCATACCCTTAAAGCGGGGCTCATCCCACGTGTAATTCTTCTTATGTGCCTTGAAATACGCTTCCAGAGCTTTCTCATCCTTGGCGGCCTTGTCCCATACATGCTCATTGCTCACCTCATAAAGCAGCAATCCGTCGTGGTATTCCTTAATGAGGTAACGCATCTCCATATCTACAGCAGCCAAAGAGTCGGCGCGTTGTTCCAAGATCATCTCTTTGGTCAGCGTACCATTGGAGTGCTTGACCATCTGATCCAACTTTTGTTCCGTAATACTATTGCGAGCACCACGCTGTTCCAGGTATTTCAGGATATTATCCTTATGAAACTCAAAGGGCTCCAACTGCTTACGATCCTTCATCAAGATGATATGCCAGCCATAAGGCGACAATACCGGCTGGCTCATCTCACCGGGTTGAAGTGCAAAGGCAGGCTCTTCAAACTCCTTGACCAGTTGATTCTTGCCAATCCATCCCAACAAGCCGCCACGACGACCAGAACCCGGGTCTTGCGAAACCTTCTTGGCCAGTTCCTCAAAGTCTGCACCAGCTTTCAGTGCCTGATAGACAGAGTCGATACGCTGTTTAGCTTCCTGCTGTTGAGCCTCTGTTGCCTTTTGCGGAATCATAATCAGAATGTGCGCAGGCTGTATCAGGCCATCCGGTCCGATACTCTCCAACGTCTGGTCATACACTTTATGAGCTTCCACCATCATATCGTCGTCAGTAACAAACGTCGGACGAATCTGTTGGTCACGATATTGTGCAAATTCCGTCAGGAAAGCCGTCGTGGTGTCAATGCGTGCATCCAGTGCTGCCTGCACTTTCAGCTTATAGTTGATAAACAGATCAACATATTCCTCAACGGATTTCTTGTCTATCACGCCGTCGGTATTATTCTTATTGTAAGAATACTCGAATTCCGAACGTGGAACATCCACTCCTGCCACAGTCATAATGACTGGGTCGCTACTTTGGGCAAGAATAGCAGAAAACGGAACAACTGCGCAAAAAGCAGCAATAATGAGCTTTTTCATTTTACTTTTTTATCAATCGTTAGGTCTTGAATAGTTAGGAGCCTCACTGGTAATCGTAATATCGTGAGGATGGCTTTCGTTGACACCGGCATTGGTAATGCGTGTAAACTTGGCATCGTGCAGCTTCTCAATAGTAGCAGCACCACAATAGCCCATACCTGAGCGCAGACCACCTACCATCTGATAGATGACCTCCTGAACAGTACCTTTGTAAGGTACACGTCCGGCAATACCCTCGGGCACCAGCTTCTTCACATCCTTGGTATCAGCCTGGAAATAGCGGTCCTTCGAACCGTGTTCCATAGCCTCCAGTGAACCCATGCCACGATAGCTCTTGAACTTACGTCCGTTATAGATAATGGTGTCGCCAGGGCTCTCCTCGGTACCAGCCACCAACGAGCCAATCATCACACAAGAGCCACCGGCAGCCAACGCCTTGACAATATCACCCGAATAGCGCAGACCACCATCAGCAATCAGAGGTACGTTTGTACCCTTCAGGGCACTATACACATCGTATACAGCACTCAGCTGAGGCACACCCACACCTGCTACAACACGTGTCGTACAGATAGAGCCCGGACCAATACCAACCTTTACGGCATCAGCACCATTCTCCACCAACATCCGTGCTGCATCACCTGTAGCGATGTTACCAACCACGATATCGATGCCGGGGAAAGAAGCCTTGGCCTCACGCAGTTTCTCCACAACGCTCTTCGAGTGGCCATGAGCCGTATCGATGACGATAGCGTCGACACCAGCATTCACCAATGCCTGCATACGGTCAAGCGTATCGAAGGTCACACCGACGCCGGCAGCCACACGCAGACGGCCTTTGTCATCCTTGCAGGCCATCGGCTTGTCCTTGGCCTTTGTGATGTCCTTATATGTAATCAGTCCCACCAAATGATTGTCCTTGTCTACCACGGGGAGCTTCTCAATCTTGTTCTCCTGCAGAATCTGTGCCGCAGCCGTCAAGTCGGTCTGCTGGTGCGTAGTCACCAGGTTCTCACACGTCATCACCTCGTCAATCTTCTTATCCAGACGACGCTCAAAGCGCAGGTCACGGTTAGTAACGATACCCACCAGACGATTTTCTTCGTCTACCACGGGAATACCACCGATATGGTATTCGGCCATGATGTCCAGGGCATCCTGCACCGTCTTACCACGACGAATCACCACGGGATCGTAGATCATACCATTCTCGGCACGCTTGACGATAGCCACCTCACGAGCCTGATTCTCGATAGACATATTTTTGTGGATCACACCAATACCGCCTTCGCGAGCGATAGCAATAGCCATCTGACTTTCAGTAACCGTATCCATAGCAGCCGTTACGAAAGGAACATTCAGTTCAATGTGGCGTGAAAAACGTGTCTTCAACTCTACCGTTTTAGGCAGCACCTCAGAATAAGCGGGAATCAACAGGACATCATCAAAAGTCAGTCCGTCCATGACAATCTTGTCTGCAATAAATGATGACATAAATATAGTACTTTAAATTTTATTGCGTGCAAAATTACTCATTTTTTCTGAGACGGCAAGCGTTTTCACCTATTATTAATAGGATTTAACGTAACAATAACACTACTCTACCCTGCTTATCGGCAGATACGGTAACAGACATCTTGCCTTGCTGCCACGTTTTCTGATTGGCAGAGGTAAAACCATTGGTCTCCAAATCACGGCAGACTGCAGCAAGATTGTCATTGGCTGTCAGCGTGATAGCTGTGATTGTCTGCTTGCGACGAGTCAGTGAGGCTACGACCTTATAATCACCAATGGTCAATGAGGCCGACAACGCCTTGTTGGTTGTTTTCCCTAATGAATAGTCATAGCTGAGAAGAATCTCTTGCGCACCTTTCACCGTCTTGTTCTGAAGCAGTTTCACGCCCAGCCCCACCAAATCAGTATGATTACAGGCCTCAGCCAACCCGTCAGTGATTGTTCGAGGCGCCGTCTCATACGCTTTATCCTCCATCTCCTGATAGGCCATCTCGTAAGCTTTGGCATCATCTAGTGCGAAACCAATTGTATAGCAGGCTGCCAACGAGTTACGCTCATAGTGCATGTTGACCGTTCCCAGACGACTCTGAATAGTATATGCCTCGCCCTGATTGTCGATAAAGCCACCACCATAGACCTTCACCAGTTCTTTCTTTAGGCTGGCAAAACGTTGTTTGACGGCCTGTTCCGAAGGATAGACGGTCTGGTCTTCCACATCAACAGCATAAACGCGCCCCGTTTGTTCCGAAACAGCCAGTGTAATGAGTGACTTAGCACCATAGACCTCCCCTTCATAATAATAGGTTTTCGAGGTTTGTGCCCCCTCATTCTTCCGCTCCACGAACCCCTGTTGCAGCAACTGCTTCTCAAAGCGGTCAGCCTTGATACCCAAGGGAATATTCAGGAAAGCATTGCGGTTATTTCGATTATCTGAACAAGAAGCAATATCGGCAAGGGCAAGCTGTGCATCGTCATCGATGCCATCAGCCGCGACAGGAGCCTTCGCTTCCGTCTTAGCCTTTTTCTTAAACAGCTTTTTGAAAAACTGCGCATCTGCCGACTGACAGACTAACGCCAGTGCGAGCAACGTAAAAACAATCTTCTTCACCTCAACAAGCAAATTTGTCTTTATACAATAAATTATTGCGTGCAAAATTACTGCATTTTTCTTATATAGCAGTAATTCGCACGCAATATTAACACGATTTAAGGTGGGAATGCCTTTCTATAGGCTCCTACAGTCCCCCATCATCAACCCAATCAGGGTCATCGCCAGCTCCCCCACCACTTGTTGTATCACCTTCCGTAAAGGGAGAACCAGAGAGCAAGGGTCGAACCTTTATAGGTATAGTCACTATTTGGGGTCTGATATAATGCATTTTCTTCATAAGTCAAGCCTTTTTATTTCATAACTTTACGACCATTCACAATATAAACGCCCTTACGCATGTTGTCCACTTGCTGGCCATTCAGGTTGAAGATACGATCACCAGCCTTTCCGTTATTGAGAAGAATGAACTCACTGATGTCTGTTGTAGAATCGTCCTCAAAGACAAGATTTAACTCGCGAGCTGCTGCTGCTGTCATGAAGGATTTCGGCAGCTGCAGATAAGCCTTCTTCTCAGCCAGCGTCATAGTTCCACTGGTAGGACGATGCCATGAATAAACGTCCTCGACGCATTTCAACACATAGTTGTAGTAGTTTTCGTCATCCGATGTTGCAGGAACGTCCTCATCAGTGTTCAGGTGTGCTTTCAGCAGGTTGACAAAGTAAGACTGCGACGTGCTGTACGGAATCTTATAGGTCGGTCCAACCTCACCCCTGATGACGAGTCCTGTATTGGCAGGCACGTCATAGACGCGTACCAGCAGCACACCATTTCCACTCTTGCTATAGCCTGCGGCGATGTAAGCTCTAAGTTCAGAACCTGTGAAATTCAGATCCTGCTCACAGCTGAACGTAGCAGTTGATGTGGCCAGGGTGATAAACTCCTTGGTAGAGTTGAACGTAGCCACCACAGTGACATTACCTGTCACATTTTCTATGGTGTACTGTCCATCCTCCACACTTGCAGTCACATCTACACCGTTCACAGTCAACGTGTTCAGCGTGCGATCTTCGTCTGCGGCAATGGTAATCACCACATTGTCGCCATACTCTGGGGAGTAGTTGTTGGCTGTCACGCCACCACCCGTAATACTTACAGTATAGGTTTTCTTTGTCCATGTGGCTGTGTAGCTACGGTCGCCTGTATTGCCAGTAGCAATGATCACAGTCTTTGTGGCAGCATCGAGTCCTGTGCCAGTCCATCCTGCGAAGTCATAACCATCCTTAGTTGGGTTAATAAGCGTGATAGGAGCACTCTCGATGGTATAGGATGTTGGATTGACACCAACAACAGAACCGCCATCGAGGTTGTAACTGATGGTATAGTTCACTGGTGTCCATGTAGCGGTAATAGTCACGTTCTCAGCAGGGATAGTTGTAGGTATATCTTTGTCCCAGCCTGCAAAGGTGTAACCCTCGCGTGTCGGGTTGGCAGGTGCCACAACTGCTGTTGCGTAGTCCTGAGTGATAGGAGCAATGACTGAGCCGCCTGCGGTATTGAACGTGATAGTATACTGGTTGATGGTCCATTGTGCTACGCAAGTAATGTTCTCAGCAGGGATGGTAGCAGGCACTTCTGGAGTCCAGCCTGCAAAGGTGTAGCCAGTGCGTTCTGGGTTGGTTGGTGCCTCAACCTCTGTAGCATAGTCCTGTTTAATGGCATCGATTTCGGTTCCGCCATTGCTATCAAACGTGATGGTATACTGGTTCACCTGCCAAGTAGCGGTGTAGGCAATGTGGCCTGTACTGCCCTGAGTGATGGTAACAGTCATCATAGCATCGCCCTCGCCGTTCAGCTTCCAGCCCTTGAAGGTGTAACCTGTCTTGGTGGGGTTGGTCAGCGTGAAGGTCGGTGTCTCGATGGTATAAGTCGTAGGATTAGCAGGAGTAGCAGTACCGCCATCCGTATATACAATATTATATACAGTAGGTGTCCAAGTGGCAGTATAGGCTAGGTCGCCTGTGCTGCCCTGAGTGATGGTCACAGTCATCAAAGCGTCGCCCTCACCATTCAGTTTCCAGCCTGCGAAGTCGTAGCCGGTTCTTGTTGGGTTGGTCAGCGTAAAGGTCGTTGTCTCGATGGTGTAAGTAGCGGGGTTAGCAGGAGTAGCAGTACCACCATTCATCGTGTAAGTCAGGGTATAGGTGATTGGAGTGAAGCCAGCTACCACAGTCTGGTCTGCCGATAAGTCTTCTACCGTATAGCTACCCTCTGTAGGCGTTGCAGCCACTTCATTTACTGTAAAGGTATTCAACTTATAGCCTATGGCAGGAGTAACAGTGAACTTGGCATCTTCCCCACGATCGATGAGGGTGGTTTCTGTTTCATTGTTGGTAGAGCTGATGTCTGCAACAGCCAGTGTACCATGAGCCGAACCCGTGATGCTGACCACGAAGCTTGAGAAGTCTTTCTTAGTAAAGTTCTTCCATCCGTCAGCCGCATCATATATGTCACCCGTACCGCCTGGTATCCACAATGTTGCACTTGTGTAGGTGGTTTCGCTGAATGCACCAGCAGCAATATTTATAGGAGAACTCAACCAAGGCACATAAACATTTTCAAGTTGAGCAGCTTCGTAGAACATAGTACCGATACCGGTTACATTTTCGCCTATGGTCACCGCCTTAAGCCCATTGGGCATATTTCCATCGACTAAATTACGATACAGAGAGAGATGACCAGAACAAGGGACTGTTGTATTCCAGGTGAGCGGCGTATTGCTTGCCTCAAAGGTAAAGGTTGGTATTGAACAGTTAAAAAACGCATCGGAGCTGATTGTAGTTACGCTACCTGGGAGACTGAATGATACTAAAGAACGACAATCTTGGAAAGCATAGTCACAAATGCTTGTCAATGTACTTGGAAGCGTGATGGTTTCCAGTTTAGAGCAAGAATTAAATGCACTTTGACCAATCGATGTCACCTTTGTGTTACTCAGATCGATAGCGGTTAAGTTGGGGACAAGGTCTTCCCCTGGCTCTGTAGGAACATAATTACCGCAGTCATAAAAAGCAAAATTTCCAATGCTGGTCAACCCTGTGGCTGCGCTAAAATCGATAGAACTCAAAAGAGTACAACCATTGAACATATTGGTGTAGATAGTAGTCACATTAGCACCAATAGTAAGTGCCTTGACGTTTCCCTCTGTCAAAGCACCATCCTTGACGACATCACGATTCAGATAGAGATGGTCAGTACAAGGGATTACCGTATTACAGGTGATTGTCGTATTACTTGCCTCAAAGGTAAAGGTTGGTATTGAACAGGTATAAAAGGCGTCGGTGCCGATAGTCGTCACGCTACCTGGGACACTGAATGATGCTAACGAAGAACATCCGTAGAAGGCAAAGTCACCAATGGTTTGTAATGTGCTTGGAAGCGTGATTGTAGTCAGTTTATTACAAGCGCTAAATGCATTATCGCCTATTGATGTCACCTTTGTGTTACTCAGATCGATAGTGGTTAAGTTGGGGACAGGGTCTGCCTCTGGCTCTGGAACAAAAGTGCCACAGTTATTAAAAGCATAATTTTCAATGCTGGTCAGCCCCGTGGCTGCGCTAAAATCGATAGAACTCAAAAGAGTACAACCATTGAACATATTGGTGTAGATAGTACTCACATCAGCACCAATGGTAAGTGCTTTTATGGCTCCTGTTGTCAATTGATAACCTTCCATGTTGACGTCACGATACAGAAAAAGATGGTCAGTACAGGGGATTCCCGTATTACAGGTGATTGCCGTATTACTTGCCTCAAAGGTAAAGGTAGGTATTGAACAGGTATAAAACGCATCGGAGCCAATAGTAGTAACACTGGCAGGAACACTGAATGATGCTAACGAAGAACATCCGTAGAAGGCAAAGTCACCAATGTTCGTCAATGTATTTGGAAGCGTAACTCCTGTAATTCCAGTATTATAACTGAATCCACTATTAGCAATACTGGTTACGGTATATTTCACCGTCTCATAAGTGACACTCGATGGGATGGTAATAGCACCAGTAGGTTTATTCTCGCTATTCTCGGCCACCGAAACATAATCATTTTCATCGTCTGTCACCGTGTAGGTGAAGTTACCTTGTGTAAATGTTGTCTGTGCCCATCCGGCTATCGCCGTCAGGAGCAATAAGCATAGAGATAAAAGTTTCTTCATAATTGGTAAATTTTTGATTACGTTATTTCAATAGTTACGCAAATTTAATAAAAAAGCCTTTGGGGAGGACTTACAAAAATTGAAAAACGACTGACAACAGCAAAATATGTCAGTCGTTTGATACTTTTCCACCATCACTATCACCTCCAACAAATCATGTTGCAGTTTCCAGTGAAGCGTGTTCTTGTTGTTGGGCGACCCATTCGCGAGGAGTCATCCCCGTCATTGACTTGAAGGTTCGAAAGAACGATGTCTCGTTGGCAAAGCCTGACTGGAGCGCTACTGAGGTAATCTTTGCGTCTGGCTGCTGCAACAGCAGTCGCTTGCTATGTTCTATGCGATAGTTGTTGACAAACTGAGTGAATGTACAACCACGTGAAGCCTTGATGCAGTCAGAAACATATCGGCTGTTAGTACCCACCACAGCTGCTACATCAGCCACCTTGAGAGAGCTGTCTAAATACATTTTCCGCTGCTCCACCTGTTCACAGATGCGTGCCATCAACTCTTCGCCACTTTTATTTGAGGTTTCTGAGATTGAATCCTCCGCAGCATTAGTATCAACTGGCGAATGCGGCTTCCTGCTCCTGAAGATCCACACAGCAACACCAATGACCAGCACAAAGACAGTCCCCAGCAATAGCCAGAACCACCAATGACCGGCCTGCGCCTCTTGGGCCTCAACAGTACCCATATGTAAGCGAAGGGCGGTAGCGAAAGGAGCAAAGTTGTTGTCTGTATGACCACCAACCAGTAGCAGGTCGCCATCAGGTAAAAGCACAGGTGTGCCATAGGGTATGGTATCCTGCAGCTCAGTGGTGTGGAAAGTCAGGTGAGCGGGCTGCTTAGCGTAGTCCACCTCAAGTACATACAGGTGGAAACAAGTGTCACGTCCCATCATATAGCCACAGTGTTTACGGCGGTTCACAATGAATGACGTGAACCACTCGATGTCAGAACCCTCGTGTTGCATGGGAACCACACTGTCGGTAGGTAACAGCTGTACGTCGCAACCCTCCAAACGAGCTATTGCAGCCTGATGACTCTTCTTGTTGAAAACAGGCAACAAATATGTATAATGCTCGTCACCATTGGCACTAATGCGACTATCCTCAGCAGGATGAGGAAGGAGTACATACATGGGATACCACTCGTCAAACAAAGGTATGTGGGGAGCGTCGCCCTTCAAACGATCTACCACAACAGAGTCCGGACGGAGTGCCATCAGACTGTCAAGACAACCAATGACAAGGGCATCATCCGCAGCTATTGGGAAAATGAGCGGATTACATCTGACACGCGTCACCTGCTTGACAAAGCGGTTCTGGCGTGAGCCATCGAACACCTCCATGCAATCTTCCTCGAGGGCGTTTCCACTTATAAGCACTCGTCCGTCGGCCAGCAGTGCAGATGACGGGAAAAAGCGCTTCTTCTCCATACATCCGTAACCCTCGAATGTACGCTTCGCAGGATCGAACAACTCCACCGTAAACGTATGGCCAATACCCAAAGATTTCTCATGCCCCGCAGCCAACAGCACCTTACCTGTCGACAAGAGTTGGCACAGTCCATGATCGTGAGGGTAAGTCATCTGTAACACGTGCCACGTGCCGTCCTCATAATATTCGGCAGTGTTTGTGGGAACAAAGCCTGAGGTATGACCACCAAAGACATAAACGGTATTACCCACCAGCAACGTCTTATGTCCACTGCGTGGAATGTTAAGGTCGGTCAATCGCTCTACAGAGATTCTTCGTTCCTCTGCATGCACAAGCAAGGCGAAAGTGCAAAGGAGAAGTAATATCTTTCTTAATTGCATGATTACACTTACATTTTTCACATGCAAAAATACAGGAAAAAGAAAAATTAACGACTTACATTTCTTGTGTTTTTAATAACATTGCAAAAAATGTAAGTCGTTTACGGGTCAATTAGCCATTTCCGACAGGAACTTGATACGCACCAGACGGATTTCGTCTTCTGAGCACTCCTGTCCCAGTTCATCGAGGGCAGCCTCCAAGGAGTCTGTGTCGCTGTCGGCAAAATAGTCGTAAATATCGTCAATACGGTCCTCGTCCATCACCTCTTCCAAGAAGTAGTCAATATTCAGCTTGGTACCGCTATAGACGATGGCCTCTACCTCATCCAGCAGCTCCTCAAACTCCAGTCCCTGAGCGGTAGCAATGTCGTCGAGGGCTATCTGACGATCGATGGCCTGAATAATCTTCACTTTCAGAATGGATTTCTTGGCGACCGTACGAACACGCAGGTCTGAGTGACGCACAATCTCGTTTTCGTCACAATAGTTTTTAATCAGCGTGACAAACTCCTGAGCATACGACTGTTTGACCTTACCCTCGCCAACGCCCTGGATATTCTTCAGTTCTTCCAGCGTTACTGGATAGTCGGTAGCCATCTGTTCGATGCTGACATCCTGGAAGATGACGTATGGCGGACGTCCCAACTTCTTGCTGACCTTCTTGCGCAGGTCTTTCAGCATGGCGCTGAGCGTGGGATCGAGTGCGCTGGTAGTCACTTCATGCTCCGTTACTGCCTCATAGTCTTCGGCAAACTCATTGTCTTCGACAATCATAAACGACGAAGGAGCCTTCAGGAACTTCTTTCCAGCCGACGTCAGCTTCAGGAGTCCGTAGTTTTCTACATCCTTCTTCAGGTATCCGGCTATCAACGCCTGTCGGATGACAGGGTTCCAATGTTTCTTATTCTCATCCTCACCTGCACCAAACAATTCGTGATCCTGATGCTTGTGAGCCAGTATCTCCTCGGTTTCCCGTCCGCTGACAAAGTCGATGATATAGTCGGTACGGAAGTTCTCTTTCAGCACCTGCACAGCTTTCAGCACGATGACCAGCAAGTTCTCAGCCTCGATCTTCGTCTTCGGATGCAGACAGTTGTCACAGTTGTGGCAGTTGTCCTGCGTATACTCCTCACCGAAATAGTGCAACAGCATCTTACGGCGGCAGACAGAAGTCTCGGCGTAGGCCGCCGTCTCTGCCAGCAGCTGACGGCCGATGTCTTGCTCGGCTACGGGCTTGCCCTCCATGAACTTGTCCAGCTTCTGCAGGTCTTTCTGGGCATAGAACGTGATACACATGCCCTCGCCGCCGTCACGTCCGGCACGACCCGTCTCCTGATAATAGCCTTCCAGCGACTTCGGAATGTCGTAGTGGATGACGAAGCGCACGTCGGGCTTGTCGATACCCATACCGAAGGCAATGGTAGCCACGATGACGTCGATGGTCTCCATGAGGAAGTCGTCCTGCGTCTGCGAACGTAGTGCCGACTCAAGACCGGCATGATAGGCTGCTGCTTTGATGTCGTTAGCCTTCAGGATTTCAGCCAGCTCCTCTACCTTCTTACGCGACAGACAATAGATAATGCCACTCTTTCCCGGATGCTGCTTGATAAACTTGATGATGTCCTTGTCGACGTCTACCGTCTTGGGACGTACCTCGTAGTAGAGGTTCGGACGGTTGAACGAGCTTTTGAACTCGACGGCATCGATGATGCCGAGGTTCTTCTTGATGTCGGTACGCACTTTATCGGTAGCCGTAGCGGTCAGGGCAATGATGGGTGCCTCGCCTATCTCGTTGATAATCGGACGGATACGACGGTATTCCGGTCGGAAGTCGTGGCCCCACTCCGAGATACAGTGGGCCTCATCGATGGCATAGAACGATATCTTTGCCTGTTTCAGGAACTCGACATTGTCCTCCTTGGTCAGCGACTCCGGGGCGACATACAGCAACTTGGTGCGCCCTGCCAGGATGTCGGCCTTCACCTGGTCGATGGCCGTCTTGTTCAGCGACGAGTTCAGGTAATGAGCCGTGCCTTCGTCGCTCATCGAACTGATGACGTCAACCTGGTTTTTCATCAGGGCTATCAGCGGTGAGATGACAATGGCCGTCCCCTCCATCAGCAGCGAGGGCAACTGATAGCACAACGACTTACCGCCACCCGTAGGCATCAGAACAAAGGTGTCCTTGCCGTCGAGCACGTTCTGTATGATGGCTTCCTGATCGCCCTTGAACTTGTCAAAGCCAAAGTACTTCTTCAGGGCGTCCGTGAGGTTTTGTTTCTTCTTCGTCATAGGCTTCATTAAGAATGAGTCTTATTTCAGATGTGACTCTTCGAGCTGCTTCTGGGCATACTCTTTGGTCACCTCAAAGGATTTAACACGCTTAGAAGGTATCTCGAACATGGCGTCAATCATGATATTCTCAACGATGGAGCGCAGTCCGCGGGCACCTAACTTATACTCTACAGCCTTGTCGACCACCAGCTCTAGGGCTTCCTCTGTGAAGGTTAGCTTGATGCCGTCCATCTGGAACAGTTTCTCATACTGCTTCACTATCGAGTTCTTGGGCTCAGTCAAGATGCGCATCAAGGCCTTGCGGTCCAACTGGTTGAGGTAGGTCAACACAGGCAGACGGCCGATGATCTCTGGTATGAGGCCAAAGGACTTCAGGTCTTGCGGCTGGACATACTGCATGAGCTCGTTCTTGTCGATGCGGCGCACGTTCTGTACGGAGTTGTAGCCCACCGTATGGGTGTTCAGTCGCTGGGCTATTTTGCGCTCAATGCCGTCGAAGGCGCCACCACAGATAAACAGTATCTGGTGGGTGTCGATGTGGATGTACTCCTGGTCGGGGTGCTTGCGGCCACCCTGTGGCGGCACGTTGACGATGGTACCCTCGAGCAGTTTTAGCAGACCCTGCTGTACGCCCTCACCGCTAACGTCGCGGGTTATCGAGGGGTTATCGGTCTTGCGGGCTATCTTGTCTATCTCGTCGACGAAGACGATGCCCCGCTGAGCTGCTTCCACATTATAGTCGGCCACCTGCAGCAGACGGGTCAGAATGCTCTCGACATCCTCACCGACGTAGCCTGCCTCGGTGAATACCGTCGCATCGACGATGGTAAACGGCACGTCGAGCATCTTGGCTATGGTACGTGCCAACAGTGTCTTACCGGTTCCCGTCGAGCCTACCATGATGATGTTCGACTTCTCTATCTCCACGCCATTGTCGTCGGCAGGCTGCTGCAGACGCTTGTAGTGGTTGTATACGGCAACAGAAAGATAGCGCTTGGCCTCGTCCTGTCCGATGACGTACTTATCGAGATGTGCCTTGATTTCCTTGGGCTTGGGAATACGCTTGGTCTCAAACGTCGGCTTCTTCTTGGCCTCAGGACCGTAGCCGTTGGCCGTAGCCACCTGATAGGCCTGCACGGCGCAGTCCTCGCAGATACAGCCGTCCACGCCGGAAATCAAGAGCTTCACCTGATGTTCTGTACGTCCACAGAAATTACATTTTTTCATTCTCACCTCTTACTTCTTCTTTAACACCTGGTCAATCATTCCATACTCCTTGGCTTCTTCGGCCGTCATCCAGTAGTTGCGGTCGGAGTCGTTCCATACCTTGTCGTAGGGCGTATGCGAATGTTCAGAGATGATGGTATAGAGCTCTTTCTTAAACTTCATAATCTCTTTGGCCTCAATCTCGATATCGGAGGCCTGACCCTGCACGCCACCTAATGGCTGGTGAATCATCACCCGACTGTGGGGCAATGCCGAACGCTTGCCCTCGGTACCGGCCACGAGCAGCACGGCGGCCATCGAGGCGGCCATACCCGTACAGATGGTGGCGACGTCGCTCGAGATGAACTGCATGGTGTCGTAGATGCCGAGACCTGCCGTCACACTGCCGCCAGGCGAGTTGAGGTAGATGCTGATATCCTTGCCCGAGTCTACCGAGTCGAGATACAGCAGCTGTGCCTGCAGGGTGTTGGCGGTATAGTCGTCAATCTGTGTGCCGAGGAAGATGATGCGGTCCATCATCAGTCGCGAGAAAACGTCCATCTGGGTGACGTTCAACTGGCGTTCCTCCAGGATATAGGGGTTCAGATACTGAGCTTGAGCGCTCATTACTTCGTCGAGCACCAGGCCGTTAATGCCTAAGTGCTTGGTGGCATATTTTCTAAAATCGTTCATATTCGTAGTTTAAAGTAGATACAAAATTACACAAAAAAGTCGGAACGCCATACATTCCGACCTTTTTTTTTGGTTAAAGAAATATAAAGAGGTACTTTTTACCTTTTTACTTTTCCTGCAACATCTTCTGGAAGTCTTCGAGGGTGATGTCCTTCTCGTCGAGCTTCACAACCTGCTTCAGAGCAGCTGTCAGCTTGACGTCAACGGCACGGTCTACGAGTCCGTCGACATTCTCGCGCTTCTTCAGCATCTCCTGAGCATAGTTGTCCAGATACTCCTCGGGCACGTTCGACATACCGTACTGGGCAAACTGTGCACGAGCGGCCTCCTTGGCAGTCTCCTTCAGGTCAGCGTCCTCGACCTTGATACCCTGGGCAGCAACGAGTTGCTCCTTAATCAAGTGCCAAGCCAACTCCTTGATGCTGGCGTCGAAGTTCTTCTCGACGAAGTCGGCACCCTTGTCCTTGTTGTTGTTCAGCATGACGCGCTTCAGCAGAGCCTCAGGGAACTCGAGCTTGCCGACCTTCTTCTCCATGTGGGCGCGGACGTCCAACAGGAACTTATAGTCAGAGTCGGCCTTGAACTGCTGGCTGATTTGGTCGGCAATCTTCTGACGGAACTCCTTCTCGTCCTTAATCGTACCCTCGCCGAAGGTCTGGTCGAACAGTTCCTGACCAATCTCGGCCTTGGTAAAGCGGCTGATCTCAGTGATCTGATAGGTGAAATCACCCTCGTGGTCCTTGACCTCTTCCTTCTGAATCTTCAGCAGGCTCGACACCTCTACGTCGCTCTCAGGATAAGCCTTGCGGGGGTTCCAGGTGATGATGTCGCCCAGCTTTGAACCCTCGAAGAGCTTCTTCTGGTCGTCCACCTTCATATACTGAGGCATCAGCACGGCGTCAGCCACCGTGAGGCCACCTTCCTTCACGTTGCCGTCGGCATCGAGCTCGCGCAGGTCGCCCTTCAGCATATCACGCTGCTCGGCGTCGAAGTTCTCGACCTTCTCGTAGTGGCCGGCACGACTCTGATACATCTCTACCTGCTGGTCGATGAGCTTGTCGTCAACAGTGATATTGTAGAAAGGCACCTTGTCCTTACCACTCAGCTTTGCCTCAAACTCGGGGGCTACGGCAATGTCGAACTTAAACTCCAGGGGCTGGTCGCTCTCGAAGTCGAGCTGAGCCTGCTGATCGCTTGGCAGGGGCTCGCCCAGCATGTGAATCTTGTTGTCCTGAATATAGCTATAGAGCTTCTCGCCCAGCAGCTTGTTCACTACATCTACCTTCACGGCAGGACCGTACTGACGCTTAATCATACCCATCGGGGCCTGTCCTGGACGGAATCCGGGAATGTTTGCACGCTTACGATAGTCCTTCAGGGTTTTGTCAACCTCCGGCTGATAGTCAGCCGTCTCCAGCGTGATGGTCATCAGACCATTCACCTTGTCGGAAGTTTCAAATTGGATATTCATCTTCTTTCTTATACCTTATTAAATATATATACACGTTTTTGAGCGTGCAAAGGTACTACTTTTAATCGAGAATTGAGAATTCAGAATTGATAATTCAGAATTTTTAACTATCTATCCTCCTCCATCTCTTCACGTTTGCGCTGTTCTTCCAATGCAGAGAAGTCTTTCTGGCGCAAGACGAACGAGTCCGTCAGGTAGTTCTTGCGCACGATGGGGTTCGCGGCCAGCTCCTCAGGCGAGCCATGAAACAGAATACGGCCCTCGAACAACAGGTAGGCGCGGTCGGTGATACACAGCGTGTCCTCCACATTATGGTCGGTTATCAGGATGCCGATATTCCTGTCCTTCAGCTTCCACACGATAAACTGGATGTCCTCGACAGCTATCGGGTCGACGCCGGCAAACGGCTCGTCGAGCATGATAAACTTCGGTTCGATGGCCAGACAGCGGGCTATCTCCGTACGGCGGCGCTCACCACCACTAAGTTGGTCGCCCTTGTTCTTGCGCACCTTCTGCAAGCGAAACTCCTTGATCAGACTCTCCAACTTCTCCAGCTGATATTCGCGGGGCTTGCCCGTCATCTCCAGCACCGAGAGAATGTTGTCCTCGACCGACATCTTGCGGAATACTGAAGCCTCCTGAGCCAGATAGCCGATACCCGCACGGGCACGACGGTAGACGGGATACGTCGTCACCTCCTCGTCGCCCAGATAGATGTGGCCGCCATCAGGCACCACCAGGCCCGTCGTCATATAGAACGACGTGGTCTTGCCGGCACCGTTAGGGCCCAACAAGCCCACAATCTCACCCTGCTTCACGTCGAACGCCACGTCGTTCACTACGGTACGCTTGCCATACCGCTTCACCAGTCCTTCTGTTCGCAGCACCAGCTGCTCCTGCTCCGTATGCTCCATAATCGTGGACAAAGGTAGTGCAAATTGAGTGAAATGCAAAATAAATTAGGATTTATTTTCATTTCCGAGATGCAGCCTGCCTTCTCCAAGGGAGAAAGGTAGCAATTATGGCTCATCCGACATTTCGAGTGATACGGCAGTCATGTAGTGCATAGAGTCTCAATCGAAAATACTTGTCATCTCTGAATCCGTATGCATTTCTTTTCATGACTTTTATCTTATTGTTGATTCCTTC
>Ga0256405_10001166_pt1 | contig 75544 bp, 75 predicted proteins | sample RumenRJG_02DNA_FD_189096 | JGI IMG/M metagenome (GOLD analysis project Ga0256405, IMG submission 189096) | Bovine rumen microbial communities from Lethbridge, Alberta, Canada - RJG_02 | ecosystem: Host-associated > Mammals > Digestive system > Stomach > Rumen | place: Canada: Alberta...
TATGGCCTTGCTTGTAGAGTTTGTAGAACTCTTTTTTCTGTTCTTCTGTAATCTTAAACAAAAGAAAACCCCCGTGTTGGATTTGCTCCAACGTACGGGGGTCGATTCATGAACATGAGGGCCTGTCTTTTACACTGTCCTCCATCTTCCTTTACGGACGCATTCCCGATTTCCCTCATTCCGTCCGTAAACAAAGTGCCTGTTTCCCTCTGTCGTACGGACGGATTCGAAGTTCTTGGCTTTGTTGCTGTAAGGAATCCATCTGTTTTACAGCAGAACCGGAAGAAAAGACATTTGCGTCCGTACGATCAATCCTGTTTTGTACAGCATTAATGGGAGTATTTTTCTTTTTGTCCGTAAAGAGCCGGACATCATGTGCCTTTCCTACAGCAACTTTCATCCAATTGCAGATGATTGCTGTAAAGCCACATGGTCACAAACAGAATCACCATTGGCTTTCCATGGTAAGGACAATTGGGAATGCCTTGGATTGTACCATCGGAATCATAAGAACAAAGGATTCAACGGCAATGGTCATTCCCCGGGTCCGGTCATAAGCCGATGTGTGGCCTGTGTATTGGCAATCCATGCACAGGTCATGGGCGTTTGGGCGCCAAGGCTTGATGGCCGCGCCCCGCCCGCCATGTGCATGGCAACACACAGGCAACACACAGCTGATGAACAGCCCGGAGCAAAAGGGGGGGGGGGAATGGCTTGTAGAATCAGAAAGATTTATGATATTAGAGCAAAAAACAGGGGCTGGTCCGCTTGGAATCCAGCCCCGATGTCTTTTAAGCGTCAGTTTCAGGACTTTGAGTCTCTTTTGCAAAGGATGTTTCTGACATCTCTCATATCCTCGGCAATCTCTGCATATGACATGAGGAATGCCTTCTCGACAATGAGGAGGAAGATGCTGACAACGCAGAAAGCAACTGATCCGATTGATCCGCAGATCGAGATGATTGGCTTGTTCATCTGGTTTCCTTTGACGATAGAAGCTCCAATCATCATGATTGTGAAAATGATGGTGAAGATGACTCCGATGACGAAGATGATCTTTGCGAATGTCTTGATTGAACCGCTTGATGTAGTTTTGATTTCCATTTGATCCTCCGTGGTATAAAACCCGTTACAGAATGATAACACGAGAAATAATTCGGCGCAACATTGCAAAAGAAGGGCTGTCGGTTGTAATATTCAATCAGCATAAAAAGTGGAGGTGGACACATGAAACTCAAGGAATTGCTGACTGTCTGCAGGGAGTCAACCAGACTCAAGATCATTGATACTAAAGGTATGGCCCTTACGGCAAACCTCCATAAGAGAGACATCACCGCTGAATATGACAACTGCGAGGTGGAGAATGTCTGTGTCCGCTACCAGGGTAACGGCCACACCGTCAGATTCTATCTGCAGATCACAATCAAGACGGAATAGTATGAAAAAAAGACCCTTGCTTCTGCAAGGGCCTGTCAACTGATCCCAGCGCGATTCGAACGCGCGACCCCTTCCTTAGGAGGGAAGTGCTCTATCCAGCTGAGCTATGGAATCAACGGAACTAAGGATAGCCAATAGCAGGAATTTCGTCAATTACAAAGCCGGGGAGATATACCAAGGAGAAGGCTATGGCAAAACAGAGTTTCGCCGACATCTACAGCATGTGGGAGAGCACCCATGACGAGGCAAAGGCTTTGTCCAAAAGGGCAAGTGCCGATGACCGCGGTCATGAAGGCGGACCATCGATAAACGAAATCAGAAGAATGCCTGCCCAGGAGGAACTGGATCTTCACGAGATGCGTCTTGAGGATGCGGTGCGCGCGACCACCGAGTTTCTGGAAGCCAGCCGCAGACGCGGATTGAGGAAGGTGAGGATTGTAACCGGAAAGGGCATCCATTCTGAAAACGGCGAGGCTGTACTCAGGCCTGCCATCATAGGACTTTGCAAGAACAGCAGTCTTGTCAGAGAGGTTAGTGTTCCCAAAGCATCAGAGGGTGGCAGCGGAGCGCTGACGGTCATTCTTAAAGCGGGGAAATGACAATGAGAGTACTTGTAGGAATGAGCGGAGGAATCGATTCCTCCGTAGTGGCATATCTTCTCAAAGAGCAGGGACACGAGGTCATGGGAGTGACCATGTCGCTTTGGAAGGACAGCATTGTGCCTTCGTCAAAGCCTGTGCGCGATGCCTGTTTTTCTCCAATGGAGGCCCAGGACATAGAGAAGACTAAGGAAATCTGCAGGATACTTGGAATCCAGCACACCGTTTTGGATATTTCCGATCTCTATGAGTCCACCGTGATCAGGAATTTCAGAGAAGAGTATCTCAGCGGCAGAACCCCCAATCCGTGCATCTGGTGCAACCAGAAGATCAAGTTCGGCGCTCTTGTGGATTACGCCAGAGAGGCGGGAATCGAATTCGACAAGTTCGCCACCGGCCACTATGCAAGGATAGAGCATGAGAACGGAAGATACTGTCTCAAGAGGGGAAAGGATCCGGTAAAGGACCAGAGCTATTTTTTGTACAGGCTTTCACAGAAGCAGCTGTCCGACACGCTCTTTCCACTTGGCGGAATGCTGAAGAAAGAAGTCAGGGCTATTGACGAGAAGCTTGGCCTACATCCGCAGGGACAGAGCGAAAGCCAGGATTTCTACAGCGGAAGCTATGCCGATCTTCTGGACGTGGAGCCGAAAAGCGGTGACATCGTGGATCTGGAGGGTAACGTGCTTGGCAAGCACAACGGAATCTGGAACTACACGATAGGTCAGAGAAAGGGCCTTGGGGTTTCAGCTCCAAGACCGCTTTACGTGCTTTCCCTGGATGTTCCCAACAACAGGGTCGTGGTGGGATACGAGGAGAACACGGTCAACACAACCGTCAGGGCATCCAAGATAAACTGGGTGTCTGTAGAAGGATTGGACAAGCCAATCCAGGCCTGTGCGAAAATCAGATCCACAGGAACACCTGTTGCCTGCAAGGTCTACATGGACCGCATGGACAGGCTGTGCGCCGAGTTTGAGGTTCCTGTAAAAGCGGCTACATGCGGCCAGAGTCTGGTTGTCTACGACAATGATACAGTACTTGCCGGCGGCATAATAGAATCAGTTGACTGAGAGACAATACGGGGAATTTCCTCGTTGCGCGCAAACACCGTACACATGGCACTGTCACTTGCGTGCGCCTGGAAATTCCCGCGTCTTCTCTCAGTTGCCGTTGCGGAAGAAATATCCCGTTTTATCTCCAACTATCAGAAAGCCCAGTTTCCGTTGCGGAAGATGGGCACAGACTTTCCGTCATGCGTCTTTGCAGTGATGTCCATGTCCTTGCATCCGATCATGAAGTCCACGTGGATCATCGACTCGTTCACTCCGAGCTTCCTGCATTCGTCGAGGCTCATGTTCTCAAAGCCGTCAAGGCATTCGACATAGCCGTCACCCATGGCGATGTGGCAGGATGCGTTCTCGTCGAACAGTGTGCTGTAGAACAGAAGACCGCTGTTGGAGATGGGGGAGTCGACGGGAACAAGGGCACATTCACCGATGTACTTGGCACCCTCGTCCATCTCGAGCATCTTGGTGAGCATGTCGTTGTTCTTCTCAGCATGCCACTCGACGGCCTTTCCTTCCTTGAAGCGGATCCAGAAATTCTCGATCAGCTGGCCCTGGTAGCTGAGCGGCATGGTGGCGTAGACAATGCCTTCGGCACGGCCGCGCTTGGGAGTGGAGAAGCATTCCTCGGACGGGATGTTGGGGTTGTAGGTGATGTTCTGAAGCGAGGTCTCGCTGCCGCCGCAGAATCTGGACTCCTTCATGAAGCCGACTGTGAAATCGGTTCCGTTGGGGGCGGTGTAGTGGAGCTCGTCGATGCCGATGCTGTTGAGATATCTGCAACGTTCGGCAAGGTCCTTGTTGTGGTTCTCCCATGCCTTGATGGGGTCGTCGTCCACGCGGCTGGTGGAGAGGATTGCCTCCCAGAGCTTTTCGATGGCCTGTTTCTTGGAGAGCTTGGGGAAAAGTTTCTTGGCCCATGCTTCTCCGGGCACCGCTGCGATGCACCACTGGTACTTGCTCTCCATCTGGTCGCGGTATTTCTTGATTGTGGGATAGAGGGCCTGTCTTGCCTTCTGGATCTTGTCCTGGTCGGCTCCCTTCATTCCGTCGGGATCCTCCGATTCGATGTAGATTCTGCACGGGAGGGTGTCAACCTGATGCTGCCAGCGCTCTTCCTCCCATTTCTCCATTGTGGACATGGTCTTGAGAGATCTGTATTTCGAATGGATCTTCGTGATCTTCTGGTCGGTCCAGTCGACGATGACCTTCTTGGCTCCGAGCTTGTAGCACTCCTCGGTGACCATCCTGACGAACTCGGGCTGGTCCAGCTCCGCCATGATCACCACTTCCTGTCCTTTCTGCACGTTGACTCCGCACTTAGCTATCAGCTGAGCGAACTTCCTCATAACTGTCTTTTTCATATCCACTGGCCTCCTGCCGTTGTTTGACTATGCTTCTTTGTGTTTGGCGATCTTGTTCGCCTTGGAGAATATCTTCTCCATTCTCTGGACCTCGCCCTCCGTCATGCCGGCGCGTTCCATGACGGATGTCAGGAACTCCTTTGTGAAGGACCTTTCGTCGTCGTTCTTGAAATATCCCATGTCGTCCAGATTGGCGATGCAGTCCGTCGTTGCCCTGTCCACCCGGTCCGATGTCACCACGTTGGACTGGCCGCTGTACGGGCGAAGTCTCTGGAACAGGCTGTAGCAGATGATCTGGACTGCCTGCGAGAGATTCAGGGAAGGGAACTTGTCGCTCGTGGGGATCGTGACCACCATGGAGCATGCCTTGACCTGTTCGTCTGAAAGGCCGTTGCTCTCGCAGCCGAAGACCACGGAGACTTTTCCCTCGCCCAGGTTGCTGATGTGGTCTGCAAGCTCCTCGGGGCTCACGCGGCTTGTCTTGCGGCCTTTGCCGACCCTGCGTGTTGCCGCAACAGAGAGGATGCTGTCTGAAATGGCGCTTCTGAGGTCCGGAAACTCCTTTCTGTTCTCGTAGAGATCGTATGCATGGAGTGCAAGGGTTCTGACGCGTTCGTCATCGTAGATGCGGTCTGTGACAAGGGTAAGATGGGTCAGTCCCATGGTCTTCATCGCCCTGCAGACACTGCCGATGTTGGCACCGTCCTGGGTGTCGCAAAGTATGATTTCAATGCGGTCCAGATTGCTTGAATTTGCCATGCGCACATTCTATGCCATATTGCGAGTTTTTCCAAGGTGGATTATCATTGGACGCATGAACGACAAACCGGATAAGTCCATAAAGACAATAAAGACAGTGCTTGTGATAATGCTGATACTCGGCATCCTTGTGCTCAGCAAGGCGGCCTACAACGTGAGCATCAGGATTCTCCTGTCTTTCTTTGTCTTCCTGCTGGTTCTTCCCATCGTCTCGACGCTTGAGAAGGCCAAGTTCCCGCATTGGCTCGCAACCGTGATTGCTGTCCTGGTCATTGTGGTGGTTGTACTGCTGTTCATCTGGTTTGTGTTCTTCAGCGTGGACATGCTCATGGACAAGGTCCCGGGCTATGCGGCCAGAATCAACGACATGGACGACATCCTCAAGGACATGGCACGCAAATGGGTTGATATTCCAGACGATGTGTCCATCTTCTCGAGTCTGCAGATAGACTGGGTCGGAGGAGTGATCATGCCGGCTCTGAGGCTGGTCTCCAGCTCCGCAATCGGAATCCTTACCAACGTGGTCCTGATCATCCTCATGACAACGTTCCTTCTGGGTGAGCGCCACGTCATCATCCCCAAGCTGATGAACTTCATCGCGGGCAATGACGAGGACAAGGTCGGCGTCATTTGGGAAAGGATAGTAAGGCAGGTCTCCAAGTACATCACCATCAAGGTCTTTGTCAGCGTCATCACAGGCCTTCTGTTCTATGCGATAGCCATTGTGTCAAAGCTTGACTTCGCTCCGCTTTGGGGCGTCATGGCCGTTGTCTTCAACTTCATCCCGACGATCGGAAGCTTCATAATCACGGCTCTGATGATCATTATGTCCGTGATCCAGTTCGCACCCGTCATCGGACCCGTGCTCTTCATCGCCATCAGCACCATCGCCGTACAGAACATAATCGGAAACTTCCTCGACCCGAAGCTTTCGGGAAACAGCCTGAACCTGAGTCCGTTCATCATCCTTGTGGGACTTGGTCTGTTCGGCTACATCTGGGGCATCGTGGGAATGTTCCTGGCGGTTCCTCTTCTCAGCGTTCTTCAGATTGTGTGCGCCAACATCGATGAGACAAGGCCAATAGCCATGTTGATCAGTTCCGGAAAGTCGTTCAGAAGCCAGGCAGCCGAGCGCCCCGTCCGCAAGAGGGCACAGAGACGCAACGCCGCCAAGCAGTACGACAACTACTCCGACGACATATTGTTCCCGGACAGACAATGAGCAGGCCGGCCGGAATCAGTGGTGGCCTTCCGTTCCGTCTTGGCACCACGAGCTACATCCTTCATGACGACATCCTCCCCAATGTGGAATACCTCAAGGACAAGGTCGATGACATCGAGCTTGTCCTTTTCGAGAGCGCCCGCGAGTCCGACATCCCGTCGCCGGATGTGATCGGAAAGCTGGCTTCCTATGCAAAGGACTGGAACCTGACATATACCGTCCACCTTCCGTACGACGTGAGGGCGGGAAGCGCCGACGAGAAAGAGCGCCGTCATGCGGTTGAGACGTGGATCAAGGTGATCGATCGGACAAAGAGTCTTCCCGTACATGCATTCATTGCACATCTCAATCCCGAGAAGTGCGACGGCCCGTCCGATGTGGACAAATGGATGACGCGCCTTGAGAAGACTCTGGACGAGCTGAAATCCGGAGCGCAGGACATGGTCGACACGTCGCTGATCTGCATCGAGAACCTCAAATATGATATCGGACTTCTGATTTCGATGATCCTTGACCACGGATTCGGACTTGCTCTGGATGTGGGCCACCTGTGGAAGACAGGACTGTACGACAGCGAGTGCGTTGCGGACATGCTTCCGTTCTCCCGGGTTGTCCATCTTCACGGAGTGGCGGACGGCAAGGACCATCAGGCACTTGACAGGACAGACCGCGACGAGCTTGTGGAGTTTCTGGACCTTCTGGGCCAATTCAGTGGAAGCGACATTGTCGTCACCCTTGAGGTGTTCAGTGAAAGCGACCTGAATGACAGCCTTGCACTTCTACGCAAGATGGGGGCTTTCTGATGGCCAAGGTGTACCTTGTTACCGGCGGTGCCAGAAGCGGCAAGAGCTCCTATGCCGAGGACCTTGCCAAAAAGCTTTGTCCCGATGGATCGAGGCGCTGCTACATAGCCACGGCGGAGGCCTTCGATGACGAGATGAAAGCAAGGATAGCCGCCCACAGAAAACGCAGGGAAGGCGAGTTCTTCACCGTCGAATCTCCGATTGAACTTGGAAAGGCCATCGCCGAATCCCAGGAGAAAAGCGGTGTTATTCTTGTGGACTGCCTCACCGTCTGGATGGGAAACCTTCTTCATTACAATAGACTTGAGCAGAAGGATCTTCTTTTGAAGGCGCTTGAGAACGTGAAGTGCGACATCGTCCTTGTCACCAACGAGACGGGAATGGGCATAGTGCCTGCCAACGAGCTTTCCAGGGCTTTCCGCGACGAGGCCGGATATCTGAATCAGGCGGTTGCCCGGATCGCGGACAACGTTGTCTTCATGGTCTGCGGACTTCCCATGTCCGTGAAGGGGAGTCTATGACCGGCGGTCTTGGCCTCGCACAGGCGTTCCATACTCTTACAATCATTCCCGTTCCGGGACGGGATGCCAGAACCACCTCGACCCAGCTGTATTTCTATCCGTTCGTAGGACTGTTCATCGGAGCTCTGGGTGCCGGTGCAATGTATGCGGCTCTGAAGCTTGTCACGGTTACAGGACTGATGTCTGTTGTCCTGGGCGTGGCCTGGGCATGTTACATGGCATTCATCACACGGGGCTTTCATCTGGACGGGCTGGGGGACATGGCGGACGGATTCGGAGGAGGCTGGACGCGCGAGCGCAGGCTGGAGATCATGAAGGACTCCAGGTCCGGAAGTTTCGCCATCGTGGCCATAGCGCTCTGCCTTCTTCAGAAGAGCGCCTCGGCGGGAGCTGCCATCCAGAAAGCGGAGCTTCTGTCCCTGCTCTGGTCAGTGTTCATCGCAAGGGTCCAGGTGGTGCTGATGTGTGCTGTCTGCAACTATGCCAAGGACAGCGGATTGTCCTATGAACTGGTGTCCAAGGCAGGTGTTTCCCACGTGCTGTCAGCAGTGCTCCAAGCAGGGCTTTTGGGGTTCGGATTCTGGTATATGTTCGGGATTTGTAAGTGTTTACTAATAATTCCGGCCATTGTTTCCACTTTTGCCATGATTGTCCTGGCCCTTGTTTCCAAGCGGCGAATAGGGGGCATTACAGGTGATATTCTGGGTGCCTGTTGCGAGATATGCGAGGTTTTGGCCCTCACAAGCTCATTATTTGTGAAATAAACGAATTTTCTTGTTGACGGCAGGGCTTTTTCTGTCCATATTATTCCTTGACATCATCGTTTGGAGTTCGGCATGGAGTACGAGATGACACCTTTTGAAAAAGAGATGGAGCAGAACCTGCTGGAGATGCGCAGTGTATTGCTTTCAAAGATATCGAAGTCGGACAATGACTTCAGGAACCTCGTCGGTTCCGGCGGAACAGGCGACAGTGTTGATATTGCAAGTGATGACCTTGCTTCCAAGAAGATGGAGGCGATCGGAAAGCTTGATGTCGGCAAACTCAACGCCATCAACCAGGCACTTGTGAGGATCAGAAACGGAAAGTACGGTGTCTGCGCCATGTGCGGAAAAAAGATTCCCGAAGACAGGCTCAGAGCCATTCCGTATGCACTGCTGTGCATGCCCTGCAAGCGCAAGTCCGAGCACAGGTAATAATCAATCCATCAGAAATTGAAGAAGTCTCTTTCCTCTCCGATTGTGGTGAATTCCCCGTGTCCGGGGTAGACCGTTGTATCCGGATCCAGGGCCAAAAGCCGTCCGAGAGATGCCTCCATCTGCTCGTCCGATCCTCCCAGGTCGGTTCTTCCGTATGAATGGTAAAACAGGGTGTCTCCGGAAATCAGGATCCCGGATGCCTTGTCGTAGAGGCAGATGGAACCGTCGGTATGGCCGGGAGTGTGAAGGATTTCGAACGGGCCTATGGTGTCTTCGTCTTTCAGCAGGATGTCGGGCTTGCGGATTTCGCTGAGCAATTGGTCGTAGCCCCTGCTGAAAAAGAAAGAACCCAGAACTCCGGTAGCGATTCTTGCGATGTATTCCGGATCCAGGTTCTCTTTTTCTCCCACGGCAAGTTTTGCCTCGGGAAATCTTGAAAGCAGCTCCTTGAGAGCTCCGATGTGGTCGAAATGGCTATGCGTCAGGATAATGTGTGTGGGTTCTCCCTTCAGGGCGGAAACAATCCTGTCCGGGGAGTCGCCGGGGTCAATGACAGCAAGGAAAGGCTTGCCGTCACTGTCCGTCGAATCCACTATGTAGCAGTTGGTCTGAAGAAGACCTACGCCGACGCAATGAACCTTACTGCTCATCCTTGTCCTTGCTGAAGTTCATCTTGACCTTGCGGCCCTTGTAGGTCTGTCCGTTGACTGCCTCGATGACTCCCTCGGTCTTGTCGCTGCGGATGTAGACAAAGGAGTAGTTCTGCTTGTAGGCGACCTGAAGGATGTCTTCGGATGAGAGGCCTGTCTTCTCGCAGATGAAGTCCACCATCTCGTGGGCTGTACCCTTGCTGAGCTTTCCGATGTTGATGTAGAAGGATGTTGCGTTCTCCAAAGCCGGTTTCTGGGCTGCCTTGTGCTCTGTGCTGTGTGCCTTTGCCGGTTTTGCCGTCTTGGCGGCCGTGTTGCCGCTTCTTGTCACATAGAGGTATGCCAGAAGATAGCCGCGCATCATCATCGGGACATTCTTCTTGATGATTTTCTTCATGTCCTCGAGTTCCTGCGGGTTGTTGTAGAGCTTCATCTCCTCGACTAGCTCGCGAACCTTCTGGCCCCTGATATCTTTTATGGTTTCAGCCATATTCTTCTCCTGAACTAGAGTTCGGACGAAGTATACAACATTTTCCTTTTTATTTGCATACGTTTGCAGACGGAAAATCAAGTATATGTTATATTTCAATTATGCCACCGGTAGCTGCTGAAATAGACAGTCTTAAACACGAAATGGAGCGCTCGAGAACCGAACTTTCCCAGATGTATCAGGAGCTGGGCGAGGTCGCGTGCTCATGGCACAAGGCCATAGGGTACGAACCGAGCCAGGAGGCTTTCGAACGGCTTTCAGACGTCATTGCCGAGCGCGATGACATCGAGGCCAGGATCGATGCCCTAAAGACGGCTGTCAGCGAGATGTCGGCAGGCGACAGGGGCATCAAGCAGACCAGCATATCCATGAAGGAGCTGGACAAGCGCTATTCGGTGCTCATATCCTCGCTCGGCGCGGTTGCCATCGAGATAGACTCGGCGGGGAGGCTTCCCCAGAGGCTGAAGAAATGTCTCGAGTCCATGCGCGAATACGAGCAGAAGCTTTCGGACCTGGAATCGAAATACGAGAGATTCGCGTCCAAGGGGCCGAAGCTGATGGCCTCGGTGTACGAGGGGCGGATCGAGAAGCTCAAGGGCAGTCTGGACGCGGTCTTCGCCGAGACCGGAAAGCGGATCTACAACTCCGGCAATTTCCGTGAGGTTCCCGGGGAGAGGGCCAAGGCCATCCTGGACGAGATGGAGAACATCCGTTTCACCAAGAAGAACTACAAGAACGACATCCTGGACCACAAGAACATGATGGACGAGGCGCAGGGTTCCCTGAAGAGCCTCGGGGCATACGGGGAGGAGAACCGCAGGCTCCGCGAGATGCAGAGCCAGAGGAACGCAATAGTCGACAGGCTCTCTGAGATGTATGTCGAATACGGAAGGATCCTGGCCCAGGGGATTCCGTACTGGATGGACGACCAGGCGCCGGAGGAACTCAAGCGTTGCTGCAACGCCATCGTGCGTCAGAGCACGAAACTTGCGCAGCAGAGTCTGAACATGGACCATCTGATGATGGAGAAGGACATAGACATCCACAACCTGCAGCTTTCAAGGCTTTCCGAGCAGATGAACCACCTCAACAGCCAGATACAGGCCATTGAGAACCAGAAGGCGGAGCTGCAGCAGAAGGTGGATGCGGAGCTGAAGGCCATTTCGGACCTGAGGCTCAGACAGAGCGAGATTTCGGACAAGGCTTCACATCTTCTGTGAATGCCTTATGGGATTGGAGAAAACATGGAAAAGTTTGTGTTGTTTATGGAAAACACCGGATTCAGCCTCGTGGCAGTCATCTTCACGGCTGTTCTGGGGTATCTGATCATCGGCAATCTTCTGAAGATGCTCAAGCTGGCGCTTCTGGCAAGCAGTCTGGACAATGCCCTTGTGAACTTCGTCCTGACCCTGGTCAGGTTCGCTCTGCTTCTGGCGTTGCTTCTGCTCTGCCTTGCAGGGCTCGGGATTCCACTCACCGGTATCGTGGGTGCCATCTCGGCCGCCACACTGGCCATTGGAATCGCGGTCAAGGACATCCTGAGCAGCGTTGCCAACGGTATCGTCCTTGTGATCAACTGCCCGTTCAAGGAGGGCGATTTTGTTGAGATCGGTTCGGTCTCCGGCACAATCAAGGAAGTCAAGCTGATGCACACTGTGCTCACCACTCCCGACAACAGGCAGGTCATGCTTCCCAACTCACAGGTCTTCACGACCTCGATCACCAACTACTCGATCAATGACACCCGCAGGATCGATCTTCCTGTCGATGTCGACTATGCGGAGGATCCGGAGAAGGTAAAGAGAATACTCCTCGAGGTTGCTTCCAAGCATCCGATGGTCCTGACCGACCCGGCTCCGACCTGCCACTACAACTACGCAAAGGATTCGTCTATCAGCTTCAACGTGCGAATCTGGTGCAGGAGGACCGATTACTGGACGGTCACCTGGGATCTCAACGAGCAACTGACCAAGACCCTGATGGAAAACGGCATCCAGATTCCGTTCCCGCAGGTTACTGTGAGCTACAGACAGGATAAGGAGGTGACCGAATGACAGCTTTGGAAAGACTTATCAGCAGCGAGAAGTTCGATACGATGGTTCTGGTCATCTGCTTCTGGGTTGTGGTTTACGTGATAGTGAAGATTCTTGCAGTCAGGGCCGGAGTGGGGGACCTTCTGATCCAGGCATACAAGAGGATAGACAAGCTCAGAAAGAAGTGCCTGCAGCTTCGCATGCTCTGCACCTCCGATGAGCCGATGAAGAACCTGGACAAGTCCATCAAGGTCATGAAGAAGGTCATAAAGGCCGAAAAGCGCGCTTCCAAGGTCATGATGATGTACCTTTTCGACGACAAGGGAGACCTTGACGTCGCTTCCGCCAAAGCACTTGTAGACCGGATTCCCGACCTCTGCAGGGACGCGGTTGTAGGCGTTTCGGAAGGAAGGGACACCGAGATCAGCGCGGACTTCGACAAGATCGAGTCCAACATCAGGACTGCGAAGGACCTTCTGAAGAAGGCCGCCGCCCTTGACAAGAAGAAGGAACTACTTCAGGTCTGACAGCGCCATGAAGAAAACAATCGCCTTGGCCGCCGTGCTGGTGGTCGCTTCATTAGCTTTCTGTTCCGTCGTGAAGGGACCTCTGTCCGATGTCAGGGTCGCCACGACGGAGCATTTCGACATCATCTATGAGCAGAAAAGCCTTGAGACCGCCTCTCTGATCTACGACAACTGCGAGGATGTCTACAGTTCCCTTGTCCAGTATTTCGGCGTGGATCCCAAGTTCCATACCTCTGTTGTAGTCACATCGAAATACAAGGACCTGAACGCATCCTACAATTCCTATCCGGCCAACCGTATCTTCATATTCGATACCGTCACCGACCTGGGACAGCAGGCGTCTCACAGGCAGGTGATTGTTGACATCTTCCGTCATGAACTGACACATGCATTCCATCAGAACATCAGGGGTCCGTTCTTCGACTCGCTGTCTAAGATATTCGGAGACCCGGTGTCGTTCTCGCCGCTGTTCTTCCTCTATCCGTCACTTGCCGAGGGCGGAGCCATCCTGTCGGAGAGTGCCGACGGCTACGGAAGGCTGAACAGCTCCTACAGCATGCAGATCGTGAAGCAGGCCAAGCTGGAAGGCCTGTTCCCCAACTGGTTCGAGATAGCCGGCGCCCGCGACACATATCCTAGCGGACTTCTGTACTACAACTTCGCCGCGGCGTTCCTGGAGTATCTGGAGATTACCTACGGACACGAGGTGGTTGCATCCGTGTACAGGGCCTTTGCCTATCCGAGATTCTGGCCCACGCCCGGAAACGTGATTCAAGAGCACATAGGGATTCCGATTTCGCAGGCATGGCAGAACTTCTACAACTGGGTCGAGGTCCCTTCGGATGTCATCGAGGCCGAGGTCGTGCCGTCAAGGACGCAGAGCGCCATGTACTGGACGTTCAGGCTTTCTCCGGACGGGTCCGTCTATGTCTATGACTCATCCTCATGGCGTGTCGTCAGGTTCTCGCCGGACATGGCTACCTGTACGACAGTCCTTTCCCTTCCTACGGAAAGCGGTCTGATGAGCCTGTCGGCTGACGGAAGCATGATGCTTCTGCCGTTCATAACCGATGAGAGGGCCTGCGTCAGGCTTTATGACGTGTCTGGAACTTCTGCCAGGCTTGTCCACACGTTCTCATCCGGCGAGCGTGATCTGCGTGGCGGATCTTTTGCAGTAATCGATGGTACGGAATATGCACTGCTCTATGGAAATGACGGGCAGAACACATATCTGGACCTCTATTCTCTTGAAAATCATGAAAAGGTCGAAGGCAAATCCGTATGTCTGGGATTCGATGTTACAGCATCGGATTTCGTGCCGTTCGGCAACGGACAGGTGGCGTTTGTCATCAACTACCAGACTCATAAGAACATCGCATTTGTCTCGCTTTCCGACATGTCGGTCACTCTTGTTGACAATCCGTCCGATCTGGAGATTGTCTCACTGTCCTCCGGAAAGGCTGACGGACAGGATGTCCTGTGCTTCTCGTGGTATCCGTCCGATGCCAAGGCCACTAACCTGGGCAGATACGGCGAGCTCAGCATCCGCGATGGAAAGATCCTGATGCGTCTTTCGCAGGCCGATGTTCTGGGAAGTGTCCGCGGACCTGTCCGCATAGATGACAAAGTGGTGTTCTCGGCCCGTTTCTTTGAAAAGGGAAAACTGGAGAGCTCGGATATCGGAACCCTCGGGCTTTCCGATGCCGTCGAGGTCGGAACCTCGGCTCTGTTCAGTACCCAGAGACCTGATACCTCGGCTCTCAGTGCTGTATCCACAGGCTACAGGCCCGGACGGTATTTCATGGACGGGGTCCTCATCCCGCTTGCCGCCGCGTCTTTCGGAGATGACTACGGTCTGGCCGGATTGGGCGCCACATGGATCACGACAGATCCTACGGAGACCTTTTCATACAGCATCTCGGCTGGTTTCGGTTCGGGCAACGTAATCGGTTCATATACTTTCGCGTATGACAACGATGTGGTTCCTTTCTCCGTATCGGTCGATGCCGCATACGGCACGGGCCTGATTGTAAGCGAGCAATCCCTGCCTGCGGGGCATGTACGTCTGCATACCGGTGTCATCGCTTCCCGTACAATCGAGCTGGGCCATCCCTATGAGAACCTTCTGTTCGGAGACAGCTTCAAATACCTCATGGATTTCAGCCCCACGGGCGATTTCAGCGGAAAGGTCTCCAACCTTGTCCTTGCCGAGTACAGCCATGCGTTCAAGACCGGACAAGGCCCTTATCAGTACTACCAGTACTATGTGGACGTGTATTCCAAGAACCTCTTCCCCGGAATCACGGCGGGCTTCCGTGTTCCGTCTCTTCTGTGGTGGAGGTGTGACGGACCCCATATCACGAACCTTCCGTTCTCAGCCGCGTTCGATGCGCACTTTGTGGATTCCTACGACAACATCCTGCTCATAGGTCAGGCCAACGTTGTCCTGTACGGGCTGGAGATCCAGAGGGCCATCACATTCCTGGGCCTTCACGTGCAGCGCTTCACTCTTGATGCATCTTATATCGCCAACTACTGGCTCAAGACGGGCACGTTCCTGCATCAGGTCCAGCTTTGCGCGTTTTTCTCGTTCACGCCTGTTATAGGAGAGGTTCTGACCAGAACCCGGTGGGGCCTCGGAGCCACTTTGACCTGGAATCCGCAGTCGGGCGACTGCAAGGTGGAGCTGTATTTCTCTCTGTAATGGATTGCAAATGGGCTTGCAATAAGCGGTCACTTAACATATAGTAAGGACTATGGGCGACGAGCATACCTTCATAGCCATTGACCTCAAATCCTTCTATGCCTCTGTGGAATGCAGCGCCATGAAGCTTGATGCCCTGGATACGAATCTTGTCGTGGCCGACAGGTCAAGGACCGAAAAGACAATCTGTCTTGCCGTCTCGCCGGCACTGAAGGCCTTGGGGATATCGGGGCGGCCCAGACTGTTCGAGGTCGTGCAGGCAGTGAAGGAAATAAACGCCAGGCGGCGCCTGCAGGCTCCCGGAAGGAAATTCCGCGGAAAGTCCTGCAGTGCCTCGGAGCTTGCATCCGACCCGTCCCTTGAACTCGACTACATAGCCGCACCTCCGCACATGGCCCGCTACATGGAGATCAGCGCCTCCATCTACGATATATATCTTAACTACGTCGCCCCCGAGGATATCCATGTCTATTCCATAGACGAGGTCTTCATCGATGTGACCCACTACCTGCGGATCTACAGGCTGACCGCCCACGAGCTTGCAATCAGGATGATACGCGACGTCCTCAGGGCCACGGGAATCACGGCAACGGCCGGAATCGGGACCAATCTCTATCTGTGCAAGGTCGCCATGGACATCGTCGCCAAGCACATGCCGGCGGACAAGGACGGGGTGAGGATCGCCGAGCTCGACGAGATGTCATACAGAAGACAGCTCTGGACACACACGCCCATCACTGATTTCTGGCGCATCGGACGAGGCTATGCGACAAAGCTTGCCGCAAACGGCATGTTCACCATGGGGGATGTGGCCAGGATGTCGCTGGAGAACGAGGAGCTTCTATACAAGCTTTTCGGCATCAATGCCGAGCTTCTCATAGACCATGCATGGGGATGGGAGAACTGCACCATGGCCCAAATCAAGGATTACAGACCACAGAACAACAGTCTGAGCTCAGGCCAGGTCCTGCCGGAACCGTATCCGTTCGACAAGGGTCGCCTGATAGTGAAGGAGATGGCGGACTGTCTTGCCCTGGATCTTGTGGACAAGGGCCTTGTCACCAATGCCGTTGTCCTTGGAATAGCCTACGATACGAAGATTCCCGACGACTACAAGGGCAACCTGTCCCAGGACTGGTACGGCCGCACTGCGCCCAAGGGCCTGAGCACAAGTGCAAGACTGATGGATTACACCTCCGCGGCCTCGGTCATCAGAAAGGCTGTGCTGGGGATATACGACACACAGGTGGACAGAAAGCTCTTCATCCGGCATGTGAACATAGCTGCGTGCAACGTCATCCCGGAGGGAAGCCACAGACAGAGCAACGAGGTCCAGCCAGATCTATTTGCGGATATGGATGAGACGGAGGCCCTGAACGAGGAGCTTCTGAAAAAGAGCGACAAGGAGAAGAGGCAGATGCTTGCCGCAATCTCCATCAAGAAGCGCTTCGGCAAGAATGCCATAGTCAGGCTGATGGACCTGGAGGAAGGGGCAAAGACCATCGACCGGAACAACCAGATAGGAGGCCACAAGGCATGAATGACGACATCGACCGCTATTCGGACATCATCGACCTTCCACATCACAAGTCGGTGAACCATCCTCACATGCCCCAGGCCGACCGGGCGGCCCAGTTCGCACCGTTTGCAGCCCTTGTGGGGTTCGAGGACATTCTGAGAAAGGTCGCAAAACAGCACGAGCAGAGGATGGACGGGGGTTTTCATTGACTTAAACGCAGATGCCCTCTACCATGTCATAGAAGGAGTTCAAAGGAGAACAAAATGGGAGACTATCTGAATAAGTTCAGTCTGAAGGGAAAGGTTGCCTGGGTCACCGGCGCTTCCTACGGAATCGGATATGCAATCGCGCTCTGTTATGCCAAGGCAGGTGCCAAGGTGGCATTCAACTGCAGACATCAGGACGGCCTGGACAAGGCATTGGCCGAGTACGCGAAGGACGGAGCCAAGGACGTCCGCGGCTACATCTGCGATGTCACCGATGAGAAGCAGGTCAAGGAAACCCTCGCATGCATCGAGAAGGATTTCGGTCAGAGTGTCGACATCCTGGTGAACAATGCCGGAATCATCAAGAGAATCCCCATGACAGAGATGTCGGCCGAGGATTTCAGGCAGGTCATAGACATCGACCTCACCGCAGCCTTCATCGTCTCCAAGGCGGTTCTTCCTGCAATGGTGGAGAAGAGAAGCGGCAAGATCATCAACATCTGCTCGATGATGAGCGAGCTCGGACGCGAGACTGTCAGTGCATACGCCGCTGCTAAGGGCGGTCTTAAGATGCTCACCAGAAACATCTGCTCCGAGTACGGAAAGTACAACATCCAGTGCAACGGACTTGGACCGGGCTACATCGCTACACCGCAGACCGCTCCTCTCAGAGAGAGACAGCCCGACGGCTCAAGACACCCGTTCGACAGCTTCATAGTCGCAAAGACTCCTGCAGAGAGATGGGGAACGACAGAGGACCTTCAGGGTCCTGCATTGTTCCTTGCATCCGAGGCATCTGACTTTGTCAACGGACAGGTTCTGTATGTCGACGGAGGAATTCTGGCCTATATCGGAAAGCAGCCGTAACCGGCTGTTACTTCACCTGGGCTTTGAAGTATTCCTTCGAGGCCCGTCTGTAGTTCTCCAGCATGACGCGATGGGCATCGCGGCTGGGCTTGGAGAACCAGCACAGCACATCGAATCCATGGTACGCACCATGATAGACCTTGTAATCGGCCGGGATTCCGGCCGATTTCATTTTCTCCATGAAGTCGACCGTCTCGTTGTAGAACGGCTCTATGTCGCCGACGAATGTGAATGCCGGAGGAAGTTCCGAGAAGTCCTCAAGACGTCCCGGTGCGGCATAGGGTGAGACGGCGTCTGTCTGGAAACTGTTGCCCAGATATTTCTTCCATGCCGTGATATTCGATGCTGTGTTCCAAACCGGGCCATCATTGTCCTGCGACGACGGGGTGATCATCCGGTCGTCAATCATGGGGTACAGAGGCATCTGGTATGCTATGGAGACTTCCTTTTTGTCCCTGGCATAGATGCAAAGCGCGGCAGTCAGTCCTCCTCCCGCACTTGAGCCTGCAACGAAAATCTGGTCGTCCCTTACAGAGAGTTCCTCACAGTGGTCGCGCATCCATAAAAGAGCAAGATAGCAGTCATCCAGAGCTGCCGGATACGGCTTTTCCGTTGCAAGCGTGTAGCACGGAGCCACGACGGTGCATCCGTTCTCCCTGATGTACTCGCGGATTGTCCAGATGTCCTGCTCAGGTGTTCCCATGCAGTATCCGCCTCCGTGGAGCCATAGCATTCCGGGTGTCTTCTCTGTCTTTTGTTTTTTCGGGCTGAAGATCCTGACCTTGAGCAGGGTTCCGTCCTCGCGTTCAAGGTTGACGGTGGTCTTTCTCACACCTCTCGGTCTAATATGCGAGATCACGCCGTTGATGACACTGTTGAAGAAACGGAATTTCCTCTCTGTGTACTGAGGGACAATCCATCTCGCTATGGTTCCTGCAAAGCGCAGGCTTCTGTCCATGTCCTTGGCTTTTATCTTTCTCGTCATTTTCTTACCGAACAATGGGATGATATGGTGTTTTATCTGTTTTATCAACATGCACAGCCCCGTGTCGATTGACATTGCAAGGCATGATTCCTATCATCTGCGTATCAAGGTATAGGGGTAAAACAATGGCATCTATGACATTAGGAAAGTATCTTGCCGACAGCTTCACCACAGTCCAGTATCTGGAGTTCTTCCTCCGCATCCTCATTGCGAGCTTGATCGGCATGTTCATCGGATATGAGAGAAGCAAGCGTTTCAAGGGCGTCGGAGTCTATACTCACATTCTGGTCTGCTGCGCCGCAGCTCTGATCATGATTCTTTCAAAGTACGGTTTCGCCGACCTGACGAACTCAGTCGGAGAGACATTCAGAGGTACAAGAGGAGCCGACCCCTCACGTATCGCAGCTCAGGCCATAAGCGGCATCAGCTTCCTGTGTGCCGGAGTCATCTTCAAGCAGGGGAGCAACATCAAGGGTCTCACAACTGCAGCCGGAATCTGGGTGACACTGGCACTCGGTCTTTCCATCGGCGCCGGAATGTACGTTGTCACAGCCGCCGAGGTCTTTGTCCTGGTTCTGATGAAGATTCTCTTCAAGGTCTTCAAACTCGGTTACAATGCCTACTACACCTATCAGATGAACTTCACCGTCTCCGACGACAAAGCCTTCAACGAGCTTCTGGAAAGCCAGGTCAAGAAGTGGGGTACCTACAGACTCAGCTCCAGAAGCTACACCTGGAATCCTGACGGAACAGTCACATTCGAGGTCACAGTCCACGGAAAGAACGAGATCACCTTCTCCGAATTCAGTTCCTTCATCAAATCAAGCAGCCTGATAAAGAGCGCCTCCTGCGTTCCGTTCGAGTGATATTTTGACGAGGTCAGAATGCATAGATCCAATATTACAAGAGAACAGGCTTTTGACCTGCTGAAAAAGTACAACAAGGACCCGTTCCACATCAGGCACTCCCTGACAGTGGAGGGGGTCATGCTCTGGTATGCAAACCAGCTCGGCTTTGCAGATGAAGCCGATTATTGGGCCCAGTGCGGTCTTCTTCACGACATCGATTTCGAGATGTGGCCGGAGCAGCACTGCACCAAGGCTCCCGAGCTCCTTCGCGAAGGCGGATGTGCCGAGGACATGATCCACACAATCTGTTCCCACGGCTATGGAATCTGCTGTGATGTGGAACCGACCGAGGAGATGGAGAAAATCCTGTTCGCCGCAGATGAACTGACCGGCCTCATCTGGTCCGTTTCCCTCATGCATCCCAGCAAGAGCGTCATGGATCTTGAAGTCAAAAGCGTGAAGAAGAAGTTCAAGGACAAGAAATTCGCTGCCGGATGCTCCCGCGAGACCATCACAACCGGTGCCGAGCGCCTCGGCTGGGACCTGGACAAGCTCATCGAGCTGACCATCCTTGCCATGCGCTCCTGTGAAGCCGACGTAGTCGCCTTCATGGCCAGTTATTCCTGATTGTGGATCGGTTTATTGACGGCCTATACACCATGAGGGAATTCTCTGGAGCTCAAGAGCGGTCGAGCATTAGAGCTTTGAACTGTGAAAGTGCCTTGAAATGGCTGATCAATGGTTATTATTGACACTGGATTAGTACGCATGGTACTTTATTCTCGCAAAAAGGCCGGAGTGGCGGAATGGTAGACGCGCTAGACTCAAAATCTGGTATCAGCAATGGTGTTCGGGTTCAAGTCCCGTCTCCGGTAAACAGAAAGGACAGGATGAATGACCTGTCCTTTCTGTTTCTTAAGATCCGTCGGGACTTGAATCGAGCGGTATGAGGACGCACTGCGTCCGAAGCGAGGCGGCCTGAGCCGGACAACCGGTAGGCGAAGGCAAGTCCCGTCTCCGGTAAACAGAAAGGACAGGATGAATGACCTGTCCTTTCTGTTTTTAGGATCCGTCGGGACTTGAATTCAATTAGTTGTAATACTTTTCCACTCCGCCGTAGCCGACTATCCGTTTGTTGCGGCGGGTCTTCTCTATGAAATTGTTCAGACGCTTTCTGAATTCCTCGGGACGCTTTCTTGCCGAATCGATGTAGGCGATGCGGATTCTTTTGTACGAGTCCGGGAAGGTCTGGAAGTTCGCCCAGGCGGCATCATCATCCTTTATGGCATCCATGATGTCCTGGGGATACACGAAGGCTGTCTTCAGGACACGCGCGACCGACGGCCGGATTTTCGGATGAATCAGACCTTTTCCGTCCATATGCACCAGACGTTCGATGTTCGGCTGGGAATAGCGGCTTCCTTTCCTGCGTGGAGTGAAACGCCTCAGCTGGTGGTTTTCATCAAGGGTTCCGGCCACGCCGTCAATCCATCCGAAGCAGAGGGCTTCCTCAACCGCATCGTTGTATGAGACACCTTTCTCTCCCGACCTGATTGTTGGAAAAACGAACCAGACCTCGGTCTCGGTTTCAAAATGTTCGGCAAGCCATGTGCGCCACTGCCCGCGGTCTGTGAAGTAAACAACTGTTCTGTCCTGCATACCACACTCAGAATAATGTCTGAAAGAGGGAACGGCAATCACAAATACGATTGAGTTCCGCGAACCATCTCAGTATTATTGGTGGCGATGAAAAAGATACTGACATTTCTTAAGAAAGAACCCATGCTCCTGCTTTCGCTGATTGCCGCGATTGCTGCGATGATTCTCAATCCTCCCACAAAGGATCTGCTTGGCAAAATCGACTGGAGGACCCTGGGAACGCTGTTCATGATGCTCACCATCCTGGAAGGATTCAAGAGGGAGAACATATTCAAGCCGCTGATCAACTTCAGCACGAGGTTCCGCTCTGTCAGGAGCCTTTCGTTGTTTCTTGTGTTCTGTGTCTTCTTCACATCGATGTTCGTGACAAACGACGTGTCGCTGATAATCTTTGTCCCGCTTACGATTATGCTGTTCAGAAGAAGCGGCAAGGAGCAGTACATACTCCCTGTGATCTCGATGGAGAACATTGCGGCAATCAGAGGATCCCTGCTGATGCCGTTCGGAAGCCCGCAGAACCTTTTCCTGTACGGCAGATTCGGTGTCGGAATCGGAACGTTCATGCTTCATATGGCACCGCTGTGCGTGTCTTCTGCAATTCTGCTGATTGTCTTCATCCTGATTATGAGCAGGAAGGAGAAGGGCCAGGTGATTGGTTTCTCCGATACCGGCAACATCACCGAGGACGGCGACAACGCATACAGAAAGCCATGGTACCTGGCACTGTTCGGACTTGTGATGGTTGTCATCATAACAAAGACCCAGTACTGGCCTGTGGCGCTTCTGATTGTTGTCGTTGCCATGCTGTTTTTGGACAGGACAATCCTGCTCAAGACGGATTATGTTATTCTTGCAACATTCTTCTGCTTCTTCGTGTTCTCATCATTGATTTCGACCCATCCGTCGGTTTCCGTGATGCTTGGAAAGCTTGTCGCAGGCTATGAGTACTGGTGGGCGATCGGAATCAGCCAGATCATCTCGAATGTCCCGGCATCCATCGTCCTCTATCCTTTCTCCACCAACAATGCCGGACTGATCTACGGACTGGACACCGCAGGACTTTGCTCGTTGATCGGCTCGCTGGCTTCGGTGATCAACTACAGGATCTACGTGAGGGAATATCCCGGCAAGGGATGGGCATTTGTCAAAACATTCACCCTGATAAGCTGGGCATTCTTTGCAATAGTCGTGATTCCGGGCTATCTGCTCAGCAGCTGGCCGTTCGTGTAAAGCCGAACAGTACCGCTTTCAGAATTCCGATTCAAGTTCAAACCGCATCAGCTTCCCGGTTATGGGATGTGTGAACTCCAGCATGCGTGCCTGGAGCATGAGTCGATCTATCTCTCCATCCGGGGCTGTGCCGTACAAGGCATCGCCGAGTATGGGGCAGTGAAGGCCCTCTGCACAGTGTACGCGAAGCTGGTGTGTCCTTCCGGTTTCCGGCAGAAGGCGAAGTCTTGTGACCTTCCTGCCGTAGCGGTTCTCTATGCTCAGTTTCTCCCAGTCCGTCACAGCGTCCTTTCCCTGCGAGAAGTCGACAATCTGATGCGGACGGTTGTCCACATCCAGCCTGATGGGAAGACTGATTTTTCCGTAGTCCTCAAGAATCAGGCCGTCCACCAGAGCCTCATATTCCTTGTGCACCCGGCGGTTCTCGAAATCCCGGGACAAGTTGTCATGCGCCTCTTTTGTCAGTCCCAGAACCATCAGCCCGCTTGTGCTCTGGTCCAGCCTGTGGATGCACGGCTGTTGGATGCATGAAGGAAAAAGACGTCTGACCCTTGAGGCAATGCAGTCCTGTTTGTCTTCTCCCTTGCCCTCTATGCTGAGCATTCCGGACGGCTTGTTGACAACAACAATCGCATCATCCTGATAGACGATGTCCAGGCCGATGATGGCAGGAAGAAGGCCCTTGCATCTGGCATCGCAGGGGTTGTTGAAGCTTTTGTGTCCGTAGGAACCTGAGCCGTAGAAGAACTCGCAAAGCGACAGCGGAGCCTTGCCAAGGGCATAGGCGCGGCTCAGGAGTCTTGGAGCACAACAATCGCCTGTTCCTGACGGAGCATTCGGAAAAATTGAATCTAAATCATGAATCAGAACATCGTAGCAATTGAATCTGTAAAGTGATTTCAGCTGCTCCCAGCACTGCCTGGATATGAGTCTGTGGTCTTCCGAGGTGTGGATGAGACGGTCATAGTCAGCAAGAATCTTCCGGTAGGCCGCGACGTCGAAAACGGGTGGAACAAAGTCATCCGAACAGGTTGGTAAGCCGGACTCACTTGGTTCTCCTGAGTAGGCCTTCAGCACTGTTCCATCCGTGCAGACAAGGATGCCCAGCATCCTTCCCTGGCCAGGCTCTTTCAGAGACCGCCCGAGCTCGGAGCCGTCAAGCTCCTCCATCAGTTTCAGGCAGTAACCCTTGGCAGGCTCGGAAGGCAGGATGGCGTTCATATCTGCTCAAGCCTCCCGCTGCTGTAGATGTGGCCGACCTTGTAGTAGATGATGAAGGCTATGGCGCAGACGACCCAGGTGAACGGATAGCAGACAAGGATTGCCTCGATCGACTTGAAGAAGTGCGGGATGACAATAAGCCAGATTGTTCTGATTCCGACTATTCCGAAGACGGTGATAACCGTTGCCACTATGGACTTTCCCGTGCCCCTGATGGCTCCGGAGAGGAGCTCGACGAACAGGTACACGAAGAAGAACGGGACGATGGTGTAGATCATCTTCACACCGATGGCAATGACATCCGGATCACTGACAAAGAGCATGTATGCGTACTTGGAATAAGCGACCATAAGGGCCTCGAGCACGAATGTGGATATCATCGAGATTGCAAAGCAGACACGCACGCCTTTCTTTGCGCGCTCGATCAGTCCCGCTCCGTAGTTCTGGCCAACAAACGTGGTAACAGTGACTCCCATGGAATTGCAGATCATCCAGTAGATCTGGTCGATCTTGCTGTAGGCTGCCCAGGCTGCGACGGTGTTGGTTCCGAAGATGTTAATGGCGGTCATGATCATCAGGTTGGAGACGGTGTAGAGAATCGACTGAAGACCTGTGGGGAATCCGATGTAGAGGGTCATCTTCAGCATCCTGGGCTCGAACCTGATGTCACTGAAGACCATCTTGCAGCAGTCCTTGCGGCGTTTGAGCGAGATGATCACAAGCAGCAGCGAGATCAGCTGCGAAAGCACCGTGGCCCAGGCCGCACCTGCAACTCCCATTTTCAGCGTTCCGATCATCACAAAGTCCAGGACTATGTTGGAAAGGCACCCGACGATCAGGAAGTACAGCGGTCTCCTGCTGTCGCCGAAGGCCCTGAAGATTCCGGCTCCGATGTTGTACATGACCACGATGAATCCGCCGAGGAAGTAGATGTGCATGTACTCGACTGCAAGCGGAAGGACCTCTGTCGGGGTCTTTGTGAGAACCAGAAGAGGTCTGCTGGTGAGATAACCTATGGCTGAGATGACAAGTCCGCCCCAAAGACCGATGGCCCAGGCGTTGTGGATGGCTTTGTGGACCTTCTCCTCGTCTCCCGCGCCGTAGAACTGGGATATTATGACCGTGGCTCCGGAGGCAAGTCCTGTGAAGAATCCGATGAGAAGGTTCACTGTGGTGGCGGTTCCGCCTCCGACTGCGGCCAGGGCTTCCTTGCCCAGCATGTTGCCTACGATAATCGCATCGGCCGTGTTGTAGAGGGTCTGGAAGAAGGTTCCGAGAAGAATTGGGAAGAAAAAGCGCAGAATCTGCTTCCAGATGACGCCTTCCGTTATGCTGTTTGACCGGATCCGGACAGAATTCTCCATTGTTTCTCCTCACAACCAGAACTGAGTATGCTCTTTTCGGGGACAGATGGGAAGATGGTTTTGCAAGTTACTGATATGATATGGTCTATTTCGTTGTAATAAAGTATCATTGGGGCATGCGCAAGAAGATTCTGGTCCACTGCTGCTGCGGTCCTTGTGCGACAAGCAGCCTGCAGAGATTGCTCGATGAAGGATACGATCCCGTACTGGTCTACGGCAACAGCAATATATGGCCGCAGGAAGAGAACGATGTCCGCTATCAGAACCTTCTCAAGGTTGCCGGGCATTTCGGCGGACTTCAGGTGATCAGGCAGGATTACGACCACGAAAGCTGGCTTGAGTTCGTCAAAGGACTGGAGAACGAGCCCGAGGGCGGTGCCAGATGTCTGAAGTGCTTCGAGTACAACCTGAGGTGCGCGCATGAAGAGGCTGTAAGGCTCGGAATCGACTGCTTCACCACAACTCTTACGGTGAGCCGGTTCAAGAACAGCAGCAAAATCTTCAAGGTCGGTTCAGCCTTCGAGGGCTTCGAGCCGATCGATTTCAAGAAAAAGGACGGATTCGCAAGAAGCTGCGAGATGGCCAAGGAGCTTGGCCTTTACAGACAGCAGTATTGCGGATGCGAATTCTCCATAGCCGAGGGGGTTGAGGATGCCTAACGTTCAGCAGACAAAGTTCAACAAGGGTGCATATATCGCGCTCGCTTTCATGGCCGCAATTGTTCTGGTCGTGTTCCTGAAGATCGATTTCAGGATCAAGATCGCCATCGATGTGGCTCTCGTGCTTGTATTTCTTTTCATCCGCCGTGGATATCTCTTCTTCTACAGGGCGGCTGTCGCATACAAGAAGGGCAACGACGAGAAGATCTGGGCGAATTTCGAACGCGCCCTGAAAGCCGGTGTCGACTTCGACAGGAAGGTCCAGATCGGTTCGCTGTACATCCAGCGCGGCGACGCCTCACGTGGTGTGGAGATCCTTGAATCCGTCATGTTCAACCCGAAGTCGAACGAATTCGCACCCAAAGCCGCCATCATCTGCTCGATGGGCTACTGGCGCCTGGGTGAAACCGCCAAGGCCATCAGCACTCTTGAGGATCTCCGGGAGGCCGGAATCCGTGACGACAATCTCTCCATCAACCTGGAGACCTACTACCTGGAGACCGGGGATCTGAAATCGGCCAAGAAGGCCATCGCCGAGGGCAGGAAGAACAATACCGAGAACAACGGGCTCATGGACAACCGCGGCTGGTACGAGATCCAGACGGGCCAGTGGCAGAAGGCCAGGGAGCTTTATGACGAGCTCATCGACGACAGGAATGCCAAATTCCCCGAGGCCTATCTGCACGGCGCCCAGGTGAGCATCCACTACGGAGACATCTCACAGGCTGTCGACCGCCTGGGATGGAGCCTTTCCAAGAACTTCTCCAAGACCTGCATGGTGAGCAAGGACTACATCTCAAAGCTCATGCTCGGGCTTGAGAATCCGGCAACCAGGGCGGAATTCGCCAAGGCCATGGAAGACCACCACGTGGAGGTCTCGTGCGCAAAGGAGTTCGCGGGATTGGAGAAGGCCGTCGAGTTCGATGCCGATGCCGCCGATGTGATCGTTCCGCAGGAGAAGAAGCCGGCCGCTCCGAAGAAAGCCGCCAAGGAGGAGGCCTCGGAAGATGAGGTCCTGAACACGGATGTGGACGACGATGACCGCGAGCCCAATACGGATCTCGATGACGAGGATGTCGTTATCGCCGCCTCGATGGGTGCGGACGAAGAGCCCGAGGACCAGGATCTGCCGGACACATCTGTTTCGGATGACGATGACCGTGAGCCGAACACAGATCTTGACGAAAAGGATAAATGAGAAGACTTCTTAAGCTCATAACGGGAAGGTTGTTCTGGACCTTCCTGTTCATCTTCCTCCAGATCGGAATGGTCGCCCTGATGCTTTCCCTGGTAGAATCCAGATTCGGATTCACCATCCTCAACACGGCCCTGGGAATCATCGTATCGTTTCTGATCTTCTCCCGTGACGATGCCCCCGAGTACCGGATGTCGTGGATAATCCTGATTCTGGTGCTTCCTGTCTTTGGCTGCAGCATGTATCTGATCTTCGGCTACAAGAAAAAAGGCATCGCCCAGGAAAAACGCATGAGGATGTACCATGAGCTCAAGTCCATCCATATGATCGACGCCTTTCCGGGTTCGCTCGATCCCGAGAAGGTTCTGTCTCCGGACAATGCAAGACTATCCAGATATGTCAGCGGCCTGAGCGAGAGCAAGGTCTTCGAACATACCTCGACACAGTACTATCCTCTAGGGGACCTGTGCTTTCCGCACATGATCGAGGAGCTTGAGAAGGCGCGCAGGTTCATCCTGATGGAATACTTCATCATCGCGGACGGACACTTCTGGGGCACGGTCCTCGAGATTCTCAAGCGTAAGGTCTCCGAAGGTGTGGAAGTCCTTCTGATGTATGACGATATGGGAAGCATAACCTCGGTTCCCAAGAAGTTCTACAAGCAGCTGAGGGAATACGGGATCCGTGCCGTTGCATTCAATCCGGTGCGCCCAAGGCTCAATCCCAAACTGAACTACCGCGACCACAGGAAGGTCTGCATAATAGACGGCAACGTGGCCATCAGCGGAGGGCTGAACATTGCCGACGAGTACATCAACCGTGTGATCTCCCATGGACACTGGAAGGACAACGGCTTTGTGATCAAGGGTGACGGGGTGTGGAACTACACGTTCATGTTCCTGCAGCTGTGGTCCATGTCCGCTCCGGAGGAGTATCAGGTAAGCGACTTCTCGGCATACATGCCCACGGAGACCGCGCAGTCGGACGGCCTGATCCAGAGCTTCGGAGACAGCCCGCTGGACGAGTTCTCCATAGCCGAGAATGCGTACATAAGCATAATCAACAGTGCGAAGCGTTATGTGTGGATCAGCACACCATATCTGATTCTGGACAGCTCCATGATCAATGCCCTGATGCTGGCTGCAAGAAGCGGTGTGGATGTCAGGATCATCACTCCGTCCATCCCGGACAAGCCTTCGGTGTTCGCCCACACCAGATCCAACTACAGACCGCTTCTGGCCTGCGGTGTCAGGATCTACGAATATGTTCCGGGCTTCATGCATGCCAAGATGTTCATCAGCGACGACGACATTGCCCTGGTAGGCACGGCGAACATGGACTTCAGGTCCTTCTTCCTGCACTTCGAAAGCGGAACCATCTTCTACGGAGGAAAGACCGTGCAGGCCGTGAAGGACGATTTCAACGATACATTCAACCTGTGCAAGGAGATAACCTACAAGGAGTTTGTGAACAGACCGGTGTCGCAGAAGCTTACGGCCCTTCTGTCCAAGGTTGTCGCCCCGCTGCTCTGACAGGTCGGTTCAACTAAACTTAGGATTGATTCCTCGATACTTAGATGTTACCATGTACAGTAACGCGGAGGCATTTTATGGAAGACAATCTTTCCGAAATCATCGAGATTTTCTCAAGCACTACTGACAAGAGGGAGATGAGAAGTCTGTTCGAAGATGTGTTCACGGATGCCGAGCGTGAAGACATCGCCAAACGCTGGTACATCTTCAAGGAACTGTACAAGGGAACTCCCCAGAGGCGCATTGCAAAGGACATGGAAGTGAGCCTGTGCAAGATCACAAGGGGATCGAAGACCCTTAAGAGGGACGACTCCGTGATCAAGAGAGTCCTTTCCGAACTCTACGACGAGACTCATGTCTGATTGATCGGGTTTCAGAAGTTGAAAAGATTGGCAAGGTTCTCCCTTGCCTTTTTTCTTTTGTCGTCATCCGAAGATGAGCCGATGCTCCTGTCCGTCAGACGGAAATAGTCGCAATGGTTGCTCTTTTCCTTGTCCCAGACAGGTTCGTCGACCGACTCCCTGCACCCGTAGTGCGCATCAGGGCTGTAGAAGCTGCAGCATCTGCAGCTGTGCAGGACACGGGAGCAGGACGGACATTCCGTTGAGGAGTATACGGCGGAAGACAGTTCGGCACCGCAGTAAGGACACTTCTGCATATCTGCCTCAGCTGATTCTCAGCTTGTCTCCAAGGGCGACCATCTCGCCGTCGGCGTAGCTGTCATGCTCCTGGAAGTGCTTTCTTCCGTCACCATCGAAACGTGGGATGACATGGACGTGGATGTGCGGGACTTCCTGTCCTGAGGCCGGATCGCTGTTGATTATGATGTTGGAACCCTGGTTTCCGAGAACCTTTCTCTGGCGGGTCTCGATCTTTTTGGCAACAAGGATCAGATGGGTGAGGATTTCGTCAGGACAGCTGGAAATGGTGGGGTAGGGTGCCCTTGAGATGACAAGGCAGTGACCTTTCTTCACCGGATTGATGTCCATGATGACAAAGCAGATGTCGTCCTCATAGACCTTGACGCTGGGGATGTCCCCTTTCTCTATCTTAGTGAAAATCGTTTCCATGCCTTTAGAATACAACGGAGGCCGTCATTTTCCAATACTCTTGAATCTGCTCGTGTTGGCCTTGCGCTTGCCTTTTTTCTGTCCCTTTGCCTTCTGCTCACGTTTTGCTCTGTCCAGCTCACGTCCGGGCTTTCTTGCCGGCCTTCTTGTGGAGGGTCTTGAACTGCGGTCATAAAGGTCTTCTATTGTTCCGTATTTGGAAATATCTGTGGCTCTACCATACACATTGTTCAGCAAGGCGGCGATTATGTTGGTTGTATGGTGTCCTTCTGCCAGAAGTTTTGCAAGCGAGTACATGGACTCGGGACAGCTTCCCTGTTCGGCTTCCGATATCATCCGGTTCAGATCGTCTATGATGATTCTCTTCTTGACCGCAATGATGTCCTCTACAGTCGGAACCCGTCTTTTCTCTATCTCTGTCTTGGCGATTTTCTTGAAGAATGCCAGCTTCCTGAATTCCCTCGGTGTCACAAAGGAGACCGCAAGGCCTTCCTTTCCGGCACGTCCTGTTCTTCCCACTCTGTGGATGTAGCTTTCCGGGTCCTCCGGAAGGCAGTAGTTGATGACATGGGTGAGCTCGGGGATGTCTATGCCTCTGGCGGCGACATCCGTTGCGACAAGGATGCTTATCATATGTTCGCGCATCCTGTGGACGATCAGTTCCCTCTGTGTCTGGGAAAGGTCTCCGTGGAGCGCTTCGGCGTTGTAGCCCTTGGAGATTAGCTTTGCCCCGATCTCGTCGCACTGGATCTTGGTCCTGCAGAAGACAAGTCCGTAGAAGTTGGGATCCATGTCTATAGTCCTCATCAGGGCTTCCATCTTGTCCTCTTCATACAGCTCGTAGAATATCTGTTTGGTGAGGCTGCTTGTCATGTCCTGGGTCTGGACCTTGATGAGTTCATAGTCCTTCATGAATTTGGATGCCAGCTTGAGGATCGGCTCAGGCATGGTTGCGGAGAAGCAGAGCATCTGTCTGTTTTCCGGCATCTTGGAAAGGATGTTCTCGATGTCCTCGATGAAGCCCATGTCCAGCATCTCGTCTGCCTCGTCCAGGACACAGACTTTGATATCCTCAAGAGAGAGCGTGTTCCTCTCCAGATGGTCCTGGATTCTTCCCGGTGTTCCGACCACGATGTCCACGCCCCGTTTGAGATTCCTGAACTGGATGTTGTATGAGGCTCCGCCGTAGATTGCCACGGTGCTGACCTTGCGCCCGAATGCCAGGCTCTGGATCTCGTCACAGACCTGCATGCAGAGCTCTCTGGTGGGAACCAGGACCAATGCCTTGGGGAGGTCTGATTTTTCACTCTCGTTCAGGTTTGAGATCATCTCGATCATGGGCAGGGCGAAGGCGGCTGTCTTGCCCGTTCCTGTCTGCGCCTGGCCGATGAGGTCTCCGCTTCCTTTAAGAAGAACGGGGATACAGCGCTTCTGTATCTCTGTGGGTGTCTCGAATCCTTTTTCCTGAATCGCCCGGATACTCTGCTCGGAGAGTCCCAGGTCTATAAACTCTTGTATGTTCTGCATGTAACGACCTGAGAATATCAGATTAAACGAAGTTATTCCAGTTGCTTGTTGCTTTTACGTGAAAATGATTTTTTCTAAAAAACAACAAACCGCGGATAGTTTGCTCTTCCTAGTGCATACCACAATTTTTGTTTAGTATTATTTAGTGTTTCGTAATTTTTGCACTAAAAAACCATTGCAGAATACAAAAATAGACACTCATTATTTAGTTGGTCGCAAATATTTCTTTAAAAAACAAACAGGAGGTTAAGGATGAAAAGGGGATCCAAAGATGGGTCTGATGACAGTTTCAGTTTCTGCCCGAATCCGATGTGTTCCTATCACGATGAGAAGAATATTCCGAAAGACAGAAAATGGTATATCAATCATGGTTATTACTATTCCCTGCAGCACGGGAAAGTGGCACGGTATATCTGCCTGAAGTGCAAGAAGACGTTCTCGGTAAGGACGTACGATGAGAACCGGTATCTCCATTTCGATAGCTTCGACGTCAAGGAGATAGGGGAAAAGTACTATGAGGGAGAACCTAAGACGAAGATTGCCAGAAAGATGGGAATCTCCGCCCAGATGGTGCGGACGAGGCTGAAACGATACGACCCGTTCCGGGACGGTCTTTTCAAAGAATGGGGCCAGGTTGCAGATTCCGGAAACTCTGACTCCGGACAGTTCTTCGGCGACGATGACCTGGACAGGACTTCCTGACCGGATAACCGATCTGAAACTATTCGGACTGCTTTCTGCCCTGTACGATCCAGGCCACACCTGTCATATCATCCAGATCCAGCTCTGTTCCGTCTTCCAGAGCGGCATGACCGCTGATGCTGCCGAAAAGCTGTGTTATGGTCGAATTCTGGCGGATCATCCCGTTTTTCAGACAGAACTTCAGGCTGCCGTCTCTGCTTCTGACAGAGAAGCCGTCGTCCGTGTGCTCCGTTCTGATTCCTGTGATGACATGCAGTTTTCCGTTGCATGAGACGGCGCAGGATTTCTCGTCCACCATGCTCAGACCCGCTGTTCCCTTGTTGAAGATCGCCTTGAACATCGGCTGCGTGGCGAACCTTCCGCGGCCCATGTCGAAAACGGCATGTACGTCCGCAGGGACAATTTCAACGGTCCGGTCTCCCCTGCGTAGGATGCCGCGGACGGGGATGGGTGCCGAGATCTCGTTCAGAAGGAACGATCTTCCGCTCTTGCTGAGAGTCGTCACGGATACGAATGTCTCGCTGTCCGGAGCCTGTCTGAGGATGAACCTCGCATCGATTCCCTTTCCAAGACTCTGGATGTCGAAGTCCGGTACGTCCATCAGAAGGTTCCTGATGTTGTCGCGACGGATGAACGATGTCCTCATCTCGGGGCAGGAGTAGTTGATCTCGTAATCGATGTCGGATGACTGGGGAAGCTGTGTTCTGCTGCTTGCCTTCTTCTTTCTGATGCAGTCGTAGATTTTTCTGTTCTCCAGATCGACATACACGATGGAGTAGATTGTTCTGGTTCCGATTCTGCTGGCACTGGAGATAACCAGCCATTTTCCATTGTCATCGGAGATGATGAATCGGTCCCAGTCCTTGATCAGCACATGGGGAAGGCTGACCAGATTTCTGTCCAGATGCCAGAGCGGACGGCGTGCCCAGCCTTCCTGGATTACGCATCCGAGGGAATCCAGCAGTTCCTGAGGTGTATCTATCTCTTTTCTGTTCTTTCCGGCTGCCATTTCAGCTTTCCATTATAAAATAAAAGCCGGAGTTGCCTCCGGCTTGATTGCTTTGTTTTCTATCACGTCGAAGACGAGAACAGTGTTGCAAAGAACTGGTTGTAGAAGTTGTCAACGTGCTTGTCGCTTGAGATGACCGAGTAGACTCTGTCCTGTGCCGGCTGCTGCATTGCATAGTAGTTATAGAGCAGGGATGTTGCATAGGATGTCTCGTCATTCTCTTTGTTGATTCCAGTGACCTTTGCAATGATGTATGTGTTCTCAGAGTTCTGGACAGGAATTGCTGCTGTGACGTGTCCTTCGTCTGAAACGAAGAGCTCGCGGTCGACGGTCTCGTCGTTGGCTGCTGTTGCAAGGTATCCGGCTGCATCGTAGTAGTTGATTCCTGCAAGATACTGGCTTCCGGCGATGTTGTTGTTGGAACTCTTGATCGGGATGATTGTAGCATTGACTGCCTTTGCTGCACCCTCGAAATCGCTCTGGGCCATCTCTGAGGCACGGGCAACTGCTGCATCGACATAAGGAGTGATGTCATCAACCTTGTTCTGGTTGATGTAGAACTTGACGACTGTGAGAGTCTCGGCATCCGAGAGATCTGCCTCCGCGACTGCCTCGTCAAGTCTGTAGATCACGAATCCGTTGGTGCCCTGGATCGGATTGGTGTATGAGCCGACCTCAAGTGAGGTGACCTTGTCGATGTCAGCCTGGTCTGTCATGTTGGACATGATGGAGAAGAGCTGCAGGCTTCCGACCTTTCCGTTGTCCTCCTTGTAGGAGTCCTCGGAGTAGGTGGCTACGACATCGTCCCAGGCTGTTCCTGCGACTAGGGCATCATAGGCGGCCTTGATCTTTTCCTCTGAGGCGGCGCTGATGACTGAGATGCCGGCCTTTGAGAAAAGCTGCGGGTTCTGCTCTGCGTATGCCTTTGCAAGATCATCCGGATATGCGTTGTAGTTGATCACGAAGTAATCGAATGTCCTTGTGTCCCTTGCAAGCTGGACAACGAAATCCATTTCCTTCCCGGAGATGATTGTTGACTGCAGGTCTGCAAGAACCACGCTGTACGGATAGTAGTTTGTGTAGAAGTTGTTGATCTGCGTCTTCTGAGCATCTGAAGATGCATCGAAGACCTCTTCGCTGAAGTTGCCGTCTGTATCGTTGTAGACGCCGGTCTTGAGAATCAGCTGGTCGACGAGTTTCTGCGGAGCGACAATTCCTGCATCCTGAGCTTCCTTATCCAGTGCCTGGAAGACAACCTGTGCCTGATAGGCATTGTAGTAGCTTGAGAGCATGGTATTGTAGTCACCTGAAAGGTATGCGTTCTGCAGGTTGGAGTCGTTCATCAACGTGTTGTAGAAGACGTTGTTGTTCTCGATTCTGACATCCTTTCCATCATATGAACCCCAGGCGCTTGCCTTCTCGGCCTTGTCCTGTGAGATCAGTACGACAACGTAGTAGACTCCTCCGACCATCAGAAGTGCCAGAGCGACGATAATGATGATTGTAATGAGTTTCTTGAAGGACATCGACTCCTTCTTTTCTTTCTTCTTGGATTCCACAACCTTCAGCTTTGCATCTTTGTTTTCTGCTGAAGGGACATTCTTATCTGCCATGGAAGACCTCTCGATAAAAAATTATTCGCCCGAATCCGGACGCACCTAGTTAAAATACCATTATATGCAAACTGTTGTCAATGTGAGATAACAACGGTGTTGTTGACAACGAACATCAAAAACCATATAGTGAACGAGTTCAATCCGGGTAGTAGCGCAGGGGCTAGCGCACTTGGTTCGGGACCAAGGGGTCGGTGGTTCAAATCCACTCTGCCCGAAACGCGAGAGGGTCAGGTTCAAACCTGGCCCTCTTTGCGTTTGTGCATCTGTGTGGATTTGAACCGGAGCGTCAGGCAAAAAACATAGTTCTTTCATAACTTTTGTTGTGCTATCCTGATACAAAAGGAGTCGGATATGTTGAAGTTTTGGGGAGACGGTTCTCAGGAGGCCATGAGCCTCGTAAACAGCATTCAGGTAAGAAGTACAGCGAATTTCAACTGGACTTTCATCTTCATTCTCTCAGTGGTCTTCTATGTCTACTGGTCGGAGATCCACAAGAAGAACACGGAGGCGGTCTGCGCGGGCCTTGCACTGTATGGAGTCCACTGGCTCTACGAGATAGCCAATGCCGTCATCGGCCATGTTTTCGGTTATCCGCTCTGGTCTGTTTCAAACCAGTCAACAACGTTCATTCTTCTCGTGGGTGTCTGCTGGGAGCTGTCAATGATGTTCTCGCTCGCCGGAATCATCTCCTTCAAGATGATGCCGCAGGACAGGACCAAACGCTATTTTGCCAAAAACGGCAGGAAGGGCATAAGCTGCAAGCTCGTTGTCGCACTTGAGATGGCTCTTCTGTTCGCTCTGGTCGAGTCATTCCTGGCTGGAACCAGCAACCACTCCTTTATCTGGGTGTACAAATGGTGGGGCGTAATTCCTGTGTTCATCACAACATACATTCCGTTCTTCCTGGCAAGCAACTATGTGCCTGACATGGAGCCGAAAAAGAGAAAGCGCTTCCTGATAATCGAATGGAGTCTGGTGGCACTGCTTCTTGTCATCCTTATCCCGGCCGGAATCATCTGATAACCAGAGAGGTCTGTCATGAAGAAATGGTATGCGGAGGAGTACGAGTTCAAGGTAACCGTCACCGGTTTCCTACGTGGGGAACACACCGAGCATTACTGCCGCAACGGCGAGGAAATAGGGGATGAGTACAGTTGCACATACGGATGTCCTGTGAACAAGGACGGCTACGGCATCTGCTCCAAGACAATGATGATGCTTTATCCTCTGATGGAGGCGGTCAGAAGCGGAGGGGACTTGGAGAATCTCGGCGGAGACGGCAAATACTCGAAGACCATAGTCTGTCCTGACGGATGTGTGATGTTCCGCCTGACGGCTACCCCGCTGGGCAATACCAATTTCCACAAAGGCGGCTTCTGGAAACAGGATTAATTTTCCGTGTTGATCACGGCGATGAACTCGAGGTCCTGGTCGCACTCGTTGCGGATGCTGTGGCTCTGACCCCAGCCGGTGACAACCACATCGCCGGGATTGACGGTCGTGTCGCCATCATCCTCTGTCACTATGCCCTGGCCGGAGAGGATGCAGTAGTACTCGACTTCGCCGTTGTGGGTGTGAAGGCCGATGCTGCAGCCTTTGCGGATTGTGAATCTTCCCAGGAGCCTGAGGTGCATGTCGGGCTGGGCCGGAGCCAAGGTCCTTTTGATGACTGTTCCGTCTCCGTCTCTCATGTGGGTGACTTCCTCGACTTTCATGTCCTTTTGTCTGATTACCATTGCGAACTCCTCCTTTGTAGTATACAACACAATCAGGGGGAGTATATGCGGTATTTGGAATACGGAAACACAGGTAAGGATGTCTCGGTCATAGGTCTCGGCTGCATGAGGATGGCGGATCTCGAGTCCCGGCAGGCGGATGCTGTGGTCAGAGCCGCTCTGGACAGCGGGATCAACTTCTTCGACCATGCCGATATCTACGGCGGCGGACGCAGCGAGGAGATCTTCGCCGGGGTCCTCAAAAAAGAGCCGTCCTTGCGGGACAGGCTTTTCATCCAGTCCAAGTGCGCCATCCGGGACGGCATGTACGACTTCTCAAAAGACCATATCCTGAAGTCGGTTGACGGAATACTCTCCCGTTTGGGAACAGACCGTCTGGACTGTCTCCTTCTTCACCGACCGGATGCCCTTATGGAGATGGATGAGGTCAACAGTGCCTTCACCGAACTGCACAAGGCCGGCAAGGTGCTTTCCTTCGGCGTCTCGAACATGAACCGCTTCCAGATGGAGCTTCTTCAGAGCGGGCTTGATTACCAGATTTGCGCCGACCAGCTTCAGATGAGTCTGGCCCACACTCCGATGATAGACGAGGGCATAAACGTCAACACATATTTCGACGGTGCCGTGACGAGGGCCTCGGGAACACTTGAGTACTGCAGGCTGAACAGCATTGTCGTACAGGCCTGGTCTCCAATCCAGAAAGGCTTCTTCGACGGCCCGTTCATCGGTGACGGGGATTATGCCGAGCTCAACAAGGTTCTGGACTCACTGGCTGAACAGTACAACGCAACACCCGATGCCGTGGCTTATGCATGGCTTCTGCGCTATCCGGCAAGGATGCAGGTGATAATCGGAACCATGAATCCTCAGCGCATCCGCAACGCCGCCAAGGCTGCGGATATTTGCCTTACACGCGAGCAGTGGTATGCCCTTTACAGGGCCGCAGGCAACGAACTGCCGTAATTAGATCAGCTGTTTGTCTTGATCGTGGCGGCGAATGCGCTGTTGAACAGGCCGATTATTGCGGAGATGGTGAAGAGCGTCTCGATTCCGGTTACCTTCCAGACCCAGCCGCCCAGCAGGGCAACGAAGATTGTGACAAGGTGGTTGACCGACACTCCGGTGGCGATGGTCGCACGTGTCTCCTCGGGACTGTCCGACAAAGTCTGTACATAGACGTTGGATGCCATGGAGGCAAGCGAGATTATCGAATCGAGAATGTACATCGCACAGCAGATTATGAACGAGACCTGTGTGGAGAAGAAGTGCTCTGCAAAGCCGTAGAAGAAGCAGACAATCACCAGAATCAGTGTGTCCGAAATCATCACGATCTTGTAGCCGATCCTGTCGATAAGCTTGCCCACATACGGGGACAGAATGGAACAGCAGATGGCGGAGATGGCGAACAGCAGGCTCATGACTGACGCCTTTGCGCCGAAGTGCAGGACCAGAAGATACGGGCCGAAGGTGAAGAAGACCTGCTTTCTCGCTCCATAGGTGACTTCCAGAATGTAGTATTTGGTGAACTTCTTTCTGAAGTAGAAGCGGCGCCTGTTCTTGTCTGTGGCGCTGTTTGCCTTCATCCTTGTGGAAGAGGCGAAGGCACCGAGCATGATGGCGGCGGAAACAGCGAAGAAGATTCTGAAAGAGGTCGAGTTTCCTGCAACCAGCCTGAATGCCAGAATGATAATAAGATAGCCTGCGAGCGTACCGAAGTCGTAAAAAGAAGTCTGTTTGCCAAGAGACAGGCCACTCTTTCCTCGTTTTGCATAGTGGACGCCAAGGGAATTCTTCATGCCCAGCTGGATGTGTTCGCCCAATGAGTAGACGCAGATTGAAAGGGTGACAAGGACTCTCGATGCCGGAACAACGGACAGCATGAGCATTCCAAGGATCATCACTATGGCGCCTATTCTGAAGATCTTCTCGGCGGAGAATCTGTACAGCACGGCAAGGATACCTACCAGCATAAGGCCCGGAAGTTCCCTGAAGAACTCGGTGATTCCGCGGTCGAACTCTCCCATCGAGACAACCTCGGCAAGGTAGTTGTCGATTATTCCCTTGTACAGGCCGTAGGCAACTCCCACGGACAGAAGCGAGATGAGGTACGCCTTGTAGGGGGCGTCCTCTCTGTATATCGTCTTCAATGAATCCTTCATTTTTTCTTCCTCCCCCTGAGCATGAACTTGCGGCCGAAAAAGAATCCGATGCGGTAGGGCAGAGGCCTTAGGTCCCTGTCAGCTTCCTTGAGCTTCTGACGGATCGGAAGGTTTTGCGGACAGTGCTGCTCGCATTTCCCGCATTCGATGCACTGGGTCGCAAGACCCGGATTCTCGGTCAGGTAGAAGGCCTGGAAGTACTGCCCCCGCCCTGACATTTTGGACTCGGTGTACATCGTATTCCAGCTTTTGAAGATTCCGGGAATCTCGACTCCCTTCGGACACGGCATGCAGTACCTGCATCCGGTGCATCCGATCTTCTCGTTCTCGCTGATGATCTTCTTCACCTTTTCGATCAGGTCGAAGTCGCTTTGTGTGAATTCTCCGGCCTCGGAGTCCGATGCGGTCTTCACGTTCTCCTCTACCATTTCAAGCGAGTTCATTCCGGAAAGGACCACCGTGACTTCCTTCTGGTTGTACAGCCACTTCAGGCCCCATTGGGCGGGGCTCCAGCCGCGCTCGTTCTCCTTTATGGCTTTTTTGGCCTTTTCAGGGAGCATGTTCACAAGCTTTCCACCTCTGAGTGGCTCCATGATGATTACAGGAATCCCTTTCTCGGATGCGGCCTTCAGACCTTCGACCCCGGCCTGTGTGTTCTCGTCCATGTAGTTGAGCTGGATCTGGCAGAAGTCCCAGTCGTAGTCGTTGAGGATCTTGAGGAAGTTCTCGGTGTTTCCGTGGTATGAGAATCCGATGTTACGGATGCTTCTGTCCGACTTCCTGTCTGCGATCCACTGGAGGATACCCATGGATTTGAGCCTCTCCCACTGGGAGATGTCGGTCAGATGATGCATCAGGTAGTAGTCAACATAGTCGGTCCTCAGGCGCGAGAGCTCCTCTCTGAACCGCTTGTCCGGAGCTTCCTTCGAGCTCATCAGGTACTGGGGAAGCTTTGTGGCAATCTTGACGTCCTTGCGGATTCCGTTTCTTTCGAGAATCTCGCCAAGGGCCGCCTCGCTTCCCGGATAGATGTAGGCTGTGTCATAGTAGTTCACACCAGCTCTGTAGGCGGCCATGATCTCCTTCTCGGCCTTGTCTATGTCGATTGATGTGCCTTTTCGAGTGAACCTCATGCATCCATACCCGAGTATGGATAGCTCCTCCCCATGTCTGTCCAATCTGTATTTCATAGAGGGGATGATATCATTCTAAGTGAGATTGTAGAACACCGGATGGGCCGTTTTCACTGTGCAAGTTCTGCAAGTGTCTCCCATCTCTCATAGTCTTTTTCAAGTGTGGCGCAGATATCCGAATACCTGATCTGCTTTTGTCCCGTGGTGTCCGCAGTGCCGCTTGAGAAGAAATCCTCCAGCTCCTGCTTTTCAGTCTCAAGGGCTTCTATTGTTGCCGTAAGCTCTTCGAACTCACGTTTCTCCTTGAATGAAAGACCTTTCTTCTGATTGCTCTTTTCGCGGTTGACCTTCTGAATTTGTTTGCTTTGTTCTGCTTTCGGGGCATCATTCTTGGTTGAAAGCTGCTCTGCATGATAGTCCGAATAGGTGCCTTCGAAGCGCCTTGCGGACGGCATTATTATCAGCTCGGTGCAGGTTCTGTCCAGAAATGCCCTGTCATGGCTTACCGAAATAACACAGCCCGGGAAGTCCAGAATGTACTGCTCAAGGCGCCTGAGTGTGTCTATGTCCAGATCGTTTGTCGGTTCGTCAAGAACAAGAAAGTTAGGATTCCTTACCAGAGTGCTCAGCAGATAGAGCCTGCGTCTCTCGCCTCCAGACAGGACCCTGATTGGGAGTCTGTGGAACGAGGTGGGGAAGCCGAACAGCTCCAGGAACCTTGCAGGGGTCACGACATAGTCGGATGAAAGGACAATCGCCTCGCTGATTTCGGACAGGAACTCCAGCGGGGTTTTGTCCAGGGGAAGCTTTGCCGATGTCTGGTCGTAGTATCCGAAAACGGTGTTGATTCCGGTGTCCACCTCGCCGGTGTCCGGAGAAAGATTGCCAGTCATTATCTCAAGCAGGGTGCTTTTGCCACTGCCGTTTTCACCGATGACTCCGAAGCGCTGGCCTTTGACGAACTCCAAATTGAAGTTGTCCAGGATTCTCTTTCCCCCGCGGCTGATTCCTATGTTCTTCAGCTCCAGGATTTTCTTTCCCATCCTGCGGGAGATGCTTGAGAAAGCACGGCTTTCTTCATCCGCCCGCGTCTGCTGTCCTAGCATCTGCTCTATGCGCTGTTTTCTTCCGCTGTCCTTTCCTGTTCTGGCCTTGGGGCCGCGGTGCAGCCATTCGAGCTCGCGTCTGAGGATTGTGGCAAGGCGGTCCTGCTCTTTCTGAAGTGCGTTGATGCGTTCTTCACGTCCTTCCAGGAATCTTGTGTAGCCACCTTCGTAGAAATACGCTTTGTTGCGGTCGATCTCCATTATGCGGTTGCAGATGTTGTCCAGAAAATATCTGTCATGCGTTACCAGAATCACTGTGAAGCCGCCGGTGCCGACATTGGATGTGGTTGCGCCAAGATGGCTTTCAAGCCATTCGATGGCGGGTATGTCCAGATGGTTGGTTGGCTCGTCCAGAAGAAGGATGTTCGGTTCGATGGCCAGAATGCGTGCAATCGCTGCCTTTTTCTGCATGCCACCGGAAAGAACGGCCATCGGAGTGTCGGGATCGCGGTTGACGCCCAGTTCGCTCAGATACCTTCTGAAGCGGTCCTCGATATCCCAGATTCCCAGGGCCTCGATCTTGTCCATCAGGTCGTGGTTCCCGTTCTCGTAGTCGATGAGCATCCTGATGTGGGGGTCGTCGCTCAGTCTGAGAAAGCCCGAGAGGGTGCAGCCTTCGGAAAAGCGGACGTCCTGCTCGAGGAAGGCCACGCGGCATGAACCGTTGATGGTGATCTCGCCTTCGTCGGGTTCCAGCTGGCCTGCAACCAGCTTGAGGAACGTGGACTTTCCGGCTCCGTTCTTGCCGATGATGCCCAGATGCTCACCGATCTCAAGACCGAAGCTGACGTTTGAGAAAAGATTCTCGTCCTTGACGGACTTTGCCACGTTGAATACGGAAAGTGCGTTCACGCCTTCTGTTTTAACAGAAAGGACCCTTTGCCTTCAAGGTGCATTCAGGGTATCATCCACATATGCAGAAAGATGTCACTTTGAGGCTACCGCCACAGAAAGCGTTCGACAACATGGCCCTAAGACGGGCTCTGGGGATTTCCATGGACAGGCATATGGTCGTCATCAGGAGATCCATCGATGCCAGACGCCGTGACATCTTCGTGGACCTTGTCTGCAGAATCGATCCGGAAAAGCCGGTTGCGGAGACAATGGACCTTAAGGATGCCGATCCCCAGAAAGGACAGGTGGTCATTGTCGGAAGCGGGCCCGCGGGATTGTTTGCGGCCCTCACTCTGCTGGAGAAGGGAATCAGACCCGTTGTGATCGAACGCGGCAAGGATGTGCATTCAAGAAGGATGGACATAGCCGAGATCTCCCGCAGGAACCTCGTGGATCCGAATTCGAACTACAGTTTCGGAGAAGGCGGAGCCGGAGCGTACTCGGACGGAAAACTGTACACCCGTAGCAAGAAAAGAGGGGAGAACTCCAAGGTGCTGGGCACATTCGTGCAGTTCGGGGCATCGGAGGACATCCTGTGCGATGCCCATCCGCACATCGGAACTGACAAGCTGCCCAAGATAATCGAAGCCATGAGAAATGCCATTGTCTCCCATGGAGGCCAGGTGCTTTTCCAGACGTTGGCCACTTCCCTTATTACAGATGGCGGAAGGTGCGTCGGAGTTGTGGCGAAGGACCTTGAAAGCGGAAAGGAGCAGAGGTTCGACGGTCCTGTCATCCTTGCAGTCGGCAATGCAGCAAGGGATACATTCAGGATGCTCGTGGACAGCGGGGTGTCCGTAAGTGCCAAGGACCTTGCCATGGGCGTGAGGCTCGAGCATCCGCAGCAACTGATAGACCAGATCCAGTATCACAATCCGAAGGGGCGGGGACAGTTCCTGCCGGCTGCGGAATACAGCTTCTCCACCCAGGTCGAGATAGACGGCAGGAAGACCGGTGTCTATTCGTTCTGCATGTGTCCCGGAGGCTTTGTGGTTCCGGCGGCCTCCGATGTCAATCAGGTTGTCGTAAACGGAATGTCCCCAAGCACACGTGGTTCCAGATGGGCCAACAGCGGCATGGTAGTGGAGTTCCCGGTATCCGTCCTTGACGAGATCCGCGATCCGGACCTGAGACCTTCTGAGAACGGACCGTTGGCCATGGCGGAATTGCAGCAGGCGCTGGAGATCCGGACTTTTGAAGCTGCCAACCGTACGCAGAAGGCACCTGCGCAGAGGATGACCGACTTCATCGGCGGCCGTCCCAGTTCAAGCACAGCTGTCTCAAGCTATTCCCCGGGACTCACCTGTTCCGATATCAGGGATGTTCTTCCGGACTTCGCCTGCAGGGCGCTCAGTGCGGGCTTGCAGGTTTTCTCGAATCAGGCCAAGGGTTTTCTCACGGAAGAGGCCACTCTGATAGGAACCGAGACCAGAACTTCCAGTCCCGTCCGTATCTCAAGAGATCCGGAGACACTCCAGAGCATCACCATGCCGGGTCTTTTCCCTTGTGGTGAAGGAGCCGGATATGCCGGCGGAATAGTCAGTGCCGCTGTGGACGGCATGAGGTGTGCCGAAATCGCCGCAACTATGGTTTTGTCCTGACGTAAAATGTGTTAAACTATTCCTGATGGGGTGGCATATTTTATTGTTAGGAGCTGTTTATGGCAACAAAAGAAATCAAGAAGGAAGAGAAAGAGAAAGAGAAAGAGAAAGAGGTAAAGGAAGTTCATGAGCTTCTGTTCGTTGAAGGAAAAGGCTGGGGCGTAAGACGCCAGGGCAGCGACAAGATCATCAAGTACTTCAAGACCAAGCTTGAGGCTACGGAATACATTGTCAAGGTTTCAGGAAACCAGGGAACAAAAGTGGTCATTCGACTCAAGAACGGCAAATTCCAGAAGTTCGACAATGCAATGAGGGCTCTCTCATATGCAAAGACTTCAAAGGAATCCGACTGACGGATCAATTCCTGCTTCAGCGCAATTCAAGACTGAATGAATCATATTGAAATCCATTGCTGTGCCATCGAGAAATCCATCATGAGTTTCCCGATGGGTGCATTGTGCATCAAAACCGCGATCAACCACACGGAAGGCCTTCCCAAAGCGGATCTGTTCGAGCACTTCATCTCGGAGGATCCTGTTTCTGAGGCGCGGAAGGCCGTTTCCCGGCATCCGTTTGCAATTGGATTCTCCATGTACATCTGGAACTCCCGCTGGATCCAGGACTTTGCCTCCGAAATCCGCAGGAAAGCACCCGACATCCTTCTGTTTGCAGGCGGTCCGCACACCATCGATTTCGTCAAAGGCCTGCCGTCCTGGCTGGACTTCGCGGTCCTCGGAGAGGGGGAGATATCCACAACAAGTGCCCTGAAGAGCATCATCGATGGAAAAAAACCGGAAAACCTCCAGATTGAGGGCCTTGTCACGGCACGGTTCATCTCTCCTGTATCGTCAAGACTCCCGGACCTTTCCAAACTGGTGTCCCCGTTTCTCTCCGGAGAGGCCGATGATGTCATCTCCGGATATGACTCGGTTCTCTGGGAGCTGACGCGAGGTTGCCCGTTCACATGTGCGTTCTGCTTTGAGTCCCGCGGCAAGAGGACTGTCAGAGACTATCCTCTGGAGCGTGTCTCCAGAGAACTCGATTATCTGATCAAGCACGAAATCCAGAATGTCTTCGTGCTAGATCCGACCTTCAATCTGAACATCGAGCGGGCCAAGACCATAATGCGCCTTCTTCTGAGCAAGGCGCCGTCGTACATGCATTTCACCTTCGAGGTCCGCGCCGAGCTTCTTGACGACGAACTCGCCCAGATGTTCGCCGACCTGAACTGTTCTCTCCAGATCGGGCTTCAGAGCATGGACGAGGAGGTCTCGCGGCTGATCGGCAGGCGTCTGGACAGAAAGCTCTTTGACGAGAAGGTCAGGCTTCTTTCCTCAAAGGGTGTCGCATTCGGGCTGGACATCATCATCGGTCTTCCCGGCGACAACCTGAACAAATTCAGAAACACCGTGAACCATGCCGTCTCGCTGATGCCCAGCAACATCGACTGCTTCGTGCTATCGCTTCTGCCCGGAACCGATCTTGCCCTCAGGGCCGATGAGCTCGGTCTTGTGCCCGGCGACGATGTCGAGCGGACCGTCATCCGTACAGCCACCATGGACGAGCACGACATTAGGGTCGCGCTGTCCCTGCGGCGTGGCATGGACCTTTTCTACACCAAAGGCCAGAGCTGCATGTGGATTCACTGCATCCTCGAGGCCCTGAACATCACCGCTTGCAATCTGTTCTCACTGTTTGTCAAATGGATGCGTCAGACGAACCGGAGCGAGGACGAGGACATCTGGATCCTGCAGGACGACTTCGTCCAGTCCCTTTTCGAGAAGACGGGAAACGGCAAGCTGATTCCTGCCATGAAGAGCTTCATGGAGCTCCATCAGGGTATCTGCTATGTCACCGATACCGGCGAGCCCGTCACGCTTGATCTCTCCTACAGACCGGAAGAACTGTCACAACTTGATTCCGTCAGTCTGTCCGAGTTCGTAAAGAGCCATAAACCGCACCATTGCACCCCAACGATTGTCATGGAAGAGGACGGTCTGCGATTCTACTGAAAAAAACTGAGAAATTTGCTCGGTTTTTAGTAAACGAACCTTGCTTTCAGTAAGAATAGGTGTTATGGTAGGGTCAGGTTTTGTAGATCATGCTACAGGTTTTTCTCCCCACCCCAATCCTGAAAGCTGTGACATGTTCGCAAAACCTTCTTTTTTTTATCTCCCATCATCCTTTTTGACTCGAACCTGAATCTGGTTTCTCCCCGATTGTGGAATGGCTTATTGACGGCGTGTATATCGTGAGTGGAATCTCTGGGATGGATCAAATGAATACCCATTCCATAATTGGTTTCAATAGCTTCAAATCACTGATTATACTATACAGGCAGTAAGCTGTATGATACAATAAAGTAGGCTATCCAGAACGGGGCGGTTGGCTTTGCCTTTTGCCAAATCTTGATATAAGAGGAGGTAAAAGCTTGGGCACTTTGACAATGATTTCTATTGTTGTTGGGGTCGCAGGTCTTGTGGTCGGTGTGGTGCAGCTTGTGCTGATGATCATACAGTCTCATAAGGGCAAAAAAAATCGCCGCTAAGCTTCCCTGCGTCGGCGATTTCCAAAATCTAATGGCAAAAGGCAAGCTGACCGCTTCGGGTAGCCTTTCTTTTACAATTCAATGATATACAACAGTTTGCCGGTTGTCAATGTTTAAGCTTGCTTTCGATGAATGGCCTTCGGAAACCGGAAATCCCCATTCTCTGAAACTCAATACTCGACCGCTCTTGCGCTCTGACGCTATGACGCTCAAACGCTCTAACGGTGGTGTAACAAACCTAACTTATTATGTTGTATATAGATATAACTAATTGGCATATAAAAATAAACCAACAACATGGTGTTTTTCATGCTCTGATGCTCTGACGCTCTTGCATAAATGCATGAGCGCAAGAGCATTTTTTGAGGTCTGAAAAACGATCTCAAAAATAATTCATTGTAATATAAGAAAATGTTTTTATAAATGACATGAGCGTCAGAGCGTCAGAGCGCAAGAGCGGTCGAGCATTGAGATAATTTGCTCACCCCATGTAGACAAAACAGAACTTCTAAGTTAACATCTAATTCGCATGGGCGTGTAACTCAGCGGGAGAGTGCCACCTTCACACGGTGGAAGTCGTTGGTTCAAACCCAATCGCGCCTATAGGGATAATTCCTTTACAAATAAGGAGTTGTCCCTTTTCTTTTTGAAGTCGTAAACGTGGTTTACACCCCTAAAGTGACACAAAAAGTGACATAAAACACTGTTCTCTTGTGTGATTACCTCTACAGAAATATACTTTTTTTGGAGGCTAAAAAACATGAAATCGTATTCCATTGACAGAAGAATAAAGGGAGACGGAGCTCACTTCTATGTTAGATTCAAAGACGAGGATAACAACTTTTTACTCTGCCAAAAGGATTGTTCTTGTGGTCTAATCTATGTGCACCTATACTGAATTAATAAAGGTGGGGGCGTATGTCATCAGCAACTATTTATGTTTATTTTGATGAGGAAGGTAAGTTAGTTACTTCAACCAATAATCCGCGTAAGAATGAAAGAACACACAAAGGTAAAAGTATTCTTGCCTTTCCCGACAACTATGTTGTGCTTGACCTTGAAACAACTGGCCTTTCTCCAGATTATGATGAAATCATTGAGATTTCGGCAATAAGGTTTGAAAGCAATAACCAGATATCTAAATTTGTTACATTGGTAAAACCTAAAAGGCGTATTCCTGAATTCATTACCGAATTAACGGGTATCTCAAATGAGATGGTCGCTGATTCACCTCGAATTAATACTGCATTAAAAGGATTGAGGCAGTTTCTAAATAAGGAAGACATCATTCTTGGCTATAACATTAATTTCGATATCAATTTCCTTTATGACAACTATGAATACGAACTAGAAGACCTGTTCACTAATGATTTTGTCGATGTTATGCGGTTTGCAAGAAGATTGGAAAAAGATTTACCAAACCATAAACTTTCTCTGATTTGTCTCTCTGTCTGACTATAGAAGATTTCTGTCCTATTTCCGATTCTCTGACAATGATATGTTCTTCGACTATTGGCGGCATCACATTGTTGTCAAAAATATATACGGACGGAGAATGGGAATCAGTCACAAGCAATGTGGTCGGATTCTCACTGAGAGTTTCTCTAAAATACAGTTTCCCTGCAGAAGGGTTTAAACCACATCTGAAAACCAAGTGATCAGTCGAGGGTCGGTTATCCGACCCTTTTTTTTCAATTAACTGTCTCTACAAAAGGACAAAACCATTTCACCTTGCACGACATGTGCAAGAGGGAGATAATGCCAGTATGGATTTCATCGAGGGTTTGATTGACAGGACAAAGAGGCTCAGGGACGAGGTCGATGCCATAAAGTTCACATACGACGGATTCATCTACAATCCGTTGGACTATGCTTGGGCCATGCATGAGGCATATCTCAGAAGATATGTCAGACAAAGCGCATGCGTGCTGTTTCTGGGTATGAATCCCGGTCCGTTCGGGATGATGCAGACCGGTGTGCCGTTCGGCGAGGTCAATGCCGTCCGTGACTATCTGAAACTGGATCTGCCGGTCGGAAAACCGCAGAAGGAGCATCCGGGCAGGCCTGTTCTGGGTATGCAGATCAAACGCTCCGAAGGAAGCGGAAAGCGCCTGTGGGGTCTGATCTCACAAAAGTGGCCCCTGCCCGATGACTTTTTCAAGGACCACTGCATATTCAACTATTGCCCGCTCGGATTCCTGGATGCGGGGAAAACGGCGAAGAACTTCACGCCGGACCATCTTCCGAAGGAGGAAAGGGAGAAGCTGGAGGAAGTCTGCGACTCCTACCTGAAGGATGTTATCGACATGATAAATCCCAAGGCACTGATTGGAATCGGCAAATACGCACAGGCAAAGCTCGAGGCCGTGAACACTGAAGAAAGGATTGTCAGCTCGATAATCCATCCCAGCCCGGGAAATCCCCAGGCGAATGTGGACTGGAACGGCAAGACAACGGAAAAGATGAGGGAGCTCGGGCTATGGAACTGAAGGCATATGCAAAGGTGAACTGGCATCTTGCCGTGGGACCACGGAGGGAGGACGGATACCATCCCATCCTTTCCATCTTCCAGACCTGCAGTCTGCACGATGTGATCGATGTTAAGATAGGGGACGGGCCGTTCGATGTCGATGTCACAGGCCTTGAAGGACTGTGCGAGAAGGGAAAGTCTACTCTGGAGAAGGCCGCAAAGGTCTTCAGCCAGGCCACGGGATTCGACAGGAAGCTGACGATAAAGATCAAGAAGAACATCCCATCGCAGGCCGGTCTTGGCGGAGGGTCGTCGGATGCGGCATCTCTATTGCTCTATCTCAACAGCCTTCTTCCGGAACCAATGGGGACGGATGACCTTGTCCGGCTTGCCATGAAGGTGGGGTGCGATGTTCCGTTTTTTGTCCACAACACAAGGGCCGCCATGGTGACGGGACTTGGAGAGCATGTTGTTCCCATAAAGCCGCGAGAGGATCTTGAGGGCTTTGTGATAGTGGAAAGAGGTGAGAAGACTTCGACAAAAGAAGCATATGATGCTCTGGATGGCCGGCCGGTCATCCCTCCGTTCGAGGACACTGCGGAACTGGAAAGGGTCTACAGGCTTCCGGTGGGACAGTGGACCTTCAGAAACGACTTCGATCTCGTAAACAGAATGCCTGATGTTGAAAAGGAAGAGGGGGAGCGTCTGCTTCTGACCGGAAGCGGTAGCTGCCACATACTTCTGACAAAAAGAAAGAAGCTCACCCTGAAGGAAGGCCAGACGGCAATCAAGGTGAGCTTCTGAAAGCAGGCCGTAGTAGAATCGAACTACTATAACCGGAGCCAAAACCCGGTGCCCTAACCATTGGGCTAACGGCCTGAAAAAACCAGAGGCTGTGCATGACACAGCCTCTGAATACTACAATCAAGAACGTACAGAAGTCAACAACATCACTTCAGTTCGAAAGTTATGTTGACATCGACGCTTGCGGACAGAAGTCCTGTGGGCATCTGGGTTCCGTATGTCTCTGGAACAGGTGCTGCTGCAATTGTGGCAACTGCGTCCTCCGCATAGGCGCGCTTGTAGTTGGCTGTTGCGAACGAGGCATAGCCTTCGCTGATCGATACCGGTCTGACGACCTCGAGCCCTGCCTGCTTTGCGTAGAGGGAGGCTTTCTCGAAGGCGTTCTGGTATGCCAGTTCCCTGGCCGTGTTGCCTGCGACAACCTTCTGTGTGGAATCGAAGCTGACGTTGTAGAACGAGATTCCTGTAAGCTGTGTTCCGATATCGTCGGCGAGGGCTGCGAACTCGGCGATGTTCTTCATTGTCACATAGACGGTCTGACTGACAGACTCGCCGGCCTTAATCTGCTTTCCGTCCTCCCAGTAATAGTCGGTGCTGAAATTCAGGGCGGTTGTCGTGATGTCCTTGCTCTTGATGTTGTGCTTCTTCAGAAGGTCGAGGATCTGGGTCATCTTCTTGTTTGTCTTCTGCTGAGCCTCTCCGGTAGTCTCGGCCTGCTCGTTGACGTTGATGCTGAACTTGACCATGTCGGCCTCAAGGTATACGGTACCGCTTCCGTTGAGGGTGACAACTGTGGGCTCCTTTCCTGCACCGGTTCCGGTGGTCTGGCAGGAAGCAAGCAGAACGATGAGTGACACGGCTGTGAGTGCCAGCAGTAAGATGGATTTTGAATTCTTCATGGGTTGCTCCTTATTTGTGGATTCTGATATTGAGTTTTGATCCGGTTTTCTGTGCGGCAGCCAGGATGTGGTTCATGGTGATTGTTCCACCCTGCTGCTGACAGATAGCCTGGGCTTCATTCAGTATTGTCTCAATGGCCGCACATGAAAGACCGTCGAAAGCTACAACAAGAGTCTGGATGTCCAAAGAATGGTCCATATTCTTGCCATTTGAGTAGATTTCAATAAGTCTTGCACGTGTCGGGGCATCGGGATTGGTTATTGTGTATTTAAGGTCGAACCGTCCCGGTCTTATCAGAGCCGGGTCCAGCGATGCGTAGGAGTTGGTTGCGGCTATGACCATCAGGCCGTTGTTCGGAACAAAGCCGTCCATCTCGTTGAGCATGGTGGTTATGATTCTGTTGTTCTCCTTGTCTATGCCGGTTCCTGCGTAGTTCCTGCGCTCGCCTATGCTGTCGAACTCGTCAATGAAGATGATGCAGGGCTTCTTTCTTGATGCCTTGGAGAAGAGCATCTTGATCTTTCTGGCACCCATGCTCATCATGGCGCTCTGGAAATCGGCTCCCTTGGTGGCTATGAAGTTGACATCCGTCTCCTGTGCCAGGGCTTTTGCGAAGAGGGTCTTTCCGTTTCCCGGAGGACCTTCAAGAATCACGCCCTTGACCTGTCTCATGCCTTTGCCCGAGTACTTGGCCGGGTTCTTCAGGACGTCGACGAGGAACATCATGTCCTTCTTCACTCCGTCCATCCCGGCTATGTCGTCAAAGCGCACTCCGGTTCCGTGGATCACCTTGAAGGTCTTTCTGCTGTAGTCGACCAGCTTGAAGATTCCGAAGGCTATGGCGCCGAAGAAGATGATGTCGAACACCACGTCCAGGATTGTCGTGACGGAGACTCCGGTCTTGGCAGTCACCTTAGCTCCGCTTTCAAGAAGACGCTCCTTCAGATCGGGGGAGGCGGGGTTGTCCGTCACAAAGGTTCCTGATGGGGTTGTGAACGTGATGCTGTCATTTTCGATCACGGCCTCAGTTACGGAGGACTTTGCAATCGCATCGGTCAGGGTGCTGTAGCTCACATAGTTGGATTTGCGGGAAGCCGAGAACAGATCGTCAAGTCTGATGATTCCCGTGGAGTCCAGGGCCAGGACCGCTATCAGTGCAAGTATCAGAAACAGAAGTACGAACTTCAGAACACTGTTTTTTCTCATATCCCAATATTACCATCAAAAGCTTTATCAGGCAAAGGTGGACAAAGATCTGCATCTGTGATAGATTGCTCTACGCAAACAACAATGGTAATTGGCCTTGAGCCAATGAGAGTAGGAGAAAACAATGGTTACACTCAACGCAACACTCAGAAAAGATGATTTCGGTTCTGCCGGTTCAAGAAGACTTGTCCGCGCAGGTAAGACTCCTGCAGAGATGTACGGCAAGGACGGAAACATCCACATCATCCTTGATTCACACGATTTCGGTCTTTCACTCAGAAAGCTCGCTGTCGGCAAGGAGTGCGAGGTCGTCGTGGACGGCAAGAGCTACAAGTGCATCTTCAAGGCACTTCAGGAAAACATCATGTATGGCACACTTGTCCATGCTGATTTCCAGATCTGCTGAATGAAGGCAGTATGACTGTAGTAATTGGACTGGGAAATCCTGGTTCCAAGTACGAGCATACCAGACACAACGTCGGTTTCGACGCCGTCGAAAGAGCAGCAGCGTTTTTTCAGGTCAAACTGAGGAAACGCTGTTTTCGTCTCTACAGGCAGGCGAAGGTCCGGACCGAGGCCGGTGATGCCGTACTGGTCCAGCCGCTGACATTCATGAATGCCAGCGGAAAGATCATGGGCAGTTTCTCCAAGACAGACCGGTTCGTGGTTGTGTGTGACAACATGGACCTCGCACTGGGAGGGCTGAGGATCAGGCAGGGCGGAGGGTCTTCCGGACAGAAGGGTCTTGCAAGCATTGCCGAGCAACTCGGGACAAATGATTTTGCCAGGATCTACATCGGTATCGGACGGCCTCAGGAGAATGTGTCCGTTGTGGACCATGTCCTGCAAAGAGAGACGGATCCACAGAGGAAAGAGGTCCTGGACAAGGCCATCGATGATGCTGCCAAGGCAATTGTCAGAATCATCAACGGAGTCTCGATAGGGGATGTTCAGCTTGAATTCAACAGAAAGGGTCTTCTCTGAGGCTATCAAACGACATGTTTCAAACGACTCAAAGTTCCTTGTCGCCTTCTCCGGAGGGTGCGATTCGCTTGCCCTTCTGACCCTTTGTTCAAAAGCCTTCGGAAGTGGGAGAACCGTTCCCGTCTACGTGAACCATAACATCAGACCTGCTGACGAACTTGAGAAGGAGATCGCACTCAATCACAAGAACTGCGGGAAACTGGGAGTGGACCTGATTGTAAGGACCCTTGACGAAGGCAAGGTGAAGGCTCTTGCCGCAAGGCGCGGGGGTGGAATCGAGGATGCCGCAAGGGTCCTGAGATACGAGGCTCTTGAACAGGAAAGATGCAAGAACGGTTGTTCCCTGATTCTGACGGCACACCACAGGGACGACCAGGTGGAGACTGTCGTCATGCACCTGAGAAGCGGCTCCCCGGTGACCTCGCTTCTTGGCATCAGGGAATATGATGCCGCACGCAAACTTCTCAGGCCGCTTCTTGGAATCTCAAGAAAGGAACTTGAACAATATCTGGTTTCAAACGGCCTTGAATGGAGCACGGACTCCACGAACTCGGACGGCAGATATAGCAGAAACGACATCCGATGCAACGTCATTCCCAAAGTTGCAGAAGTCTGGCCGGGCTTTGAGGATGCGGTCCTGGCGCTCAGAAGTCAGGCAATGGATGCCTGCAACGGTGAAAAGACGCCGGGTGTCAGCGGAAACAGGGTAAGTCTTGAGGATTTGAAAGGCAGAAGCCTCACCGGCAGGGCTCTGGCTGTCTATGCCCTGTGGGACAGCCTTTTCGACGGCAGGGAACTTCCAATGACGCTTCTGGACAGGGTCCTCGATGCAATCTCGGAAGGCAGAGACTGCAATGTGGGTTCCAACATGGCCGTATTCTCCCTCTACAGGGGCTGTCTCTATCTGACAGACCCTTGTGAAGACAGCATTTATGAAAGCTTTGAGGCAACAATCGATCCAAACCTTTCGCAGACGGTCCTTCTTCCCGGAAACATGGAGTTCCGGTCGGGAGATGACGCGCAAAAGGTACTGAAAACAATGGAGAATCCCGATCTCGCGCTGCGTCTGGATCCGCAGATGTTCAAGGGCAAAGTGAGGATCAGGTTTGTCAGGGAAGGCGATGTCATCAGGCTCAAGGACGGTTCCAAGACTGTCCTGAGACTTCTTCAGGACATGAAGGTCATGCCGGCTCTCAGGCGCAGGGTGCCCGTAATCGAGGACGAAAGTGAGGTCTGTGCCGTGTTCGGATCCGTTTTAGGCGGCAAGGATAGAATTTGTGTGAAGTTTGTGACTTCTCTTGCCCGAAACAATTTTCCTATATATATTGTCAATAGCATTGAGTCTAAAGGCTGATTTTATGGATAAAAACGACAAAGAGAGGGAGCTCGGAAACGAGGCCCCCGAAAAGAAAGAGACGGAAGGTCAGACACCTGCTGATCAGAATAATGCCAAGTCATTCTGGAAAGAGACTCCGTTTGATGAGATGCAGCATGTGAAACCGGACAGCTTTGCCGGTCTGGAGGGGGGATCCCCGAAGAACGACGTCAAGGATTCCGATGACCGGAAGTCCGGAAAGAATTCCGGCGCAAAGAAGAACGACTCAGACTCCTACTGGAGGCCGAGGAACTCTTCAGGTCCGGTCAATCCGAACCAGGGTGGGGAAAGACCGAACCGCAGCATGGGAGACGGCAACGGGCCGTTCGGCACAAAGAGAAGCAGAATCGGAATGATCGTCTTCATCGGTCTTCTGGTCCTCTTCGCACTTACTCTTCTCACATCAAACAATTCCGCAACGGAAGTCTCATATTCCACGTTCAAGACGGCAGTCGAGAACGGCAGAATCTCCAAGGTCAACGTCAAGAACAATTCGGTTGTGATCTTCACCACCACAGAAGGAAACGAGTTCAGGGCCAAGATCCCTTATCCTGACGACAACCTGCTTCCGCTTCTTGAAGCGAAGGGCATCGAAATCGTCGGTTCGGATGCGGACATCTCGATCTTCGCAATCCTTCTCGAGTTGCTTCCGTGGATAATCTTCATCGGTTTCACCGTCATGCTCCTGCGTCAGACATCCGGAAACGGACAGATGATGCAGTTCGGAAAGAGCCATGCCAAGCAGTACAGCGACAAGGACATCAAGATCACCTTCAAGGATGTCGCCGGCCAGAAAGAGGCCAAGTACGAGCTCGAGGAGGTCGTCGAGTTCCTCAAGAACCCCAAGCGCTATTCCGACATCGGTGCCAAGATCCCAAAGGGAGTCCTCCTTGTAGGACCTCCGGGAACCGGTAAGACACTCATCGCCAAGGCGGTAGCCGGAGAGGCCGGGGTCTCGTTCTTCCACACAAGCGGATCCGATTTTGTCGAGATGTTCGTAGGTATGGGAGCTGCCAGAGTCCGTGACCTGTTCGACCAGGGCAGAAAGCACGCTCCGTGCATCCTCTTCATCGATGAGATCGATGCCGTCGGAAGATCCAGAGGAAGCGGACTCGGCGGAGGCCACGATGAAAGGGAGCAGACCCTGAACCAGATCCTCGTCGAGATGGACGGATTCGACACCACCACCGGCGTCATTGTCATTGCCGCCACCAACCGTGCCGATGTCCTTGACCCGGCTCTTCTCAGACCGGGCAGATTCGACAGACAGGTCGCGATCACCCTTCCTGACATCAACGAGAGAGAGGACATCCTCAAGATCCACGCTTCCCACGTGAAGACCGATCCGGAGGTCGACCTCAAGAGGATCGCCAGGGCCACTCCGGGTGCTTCCGGTGCGGACCTTGCCAACCTCGTCAACGAGGCCGCTCTGTTCGCAACAAGACAGAACCGCAAGATGGTCACCATGGCCGACTTCGAGCAGGCCAGGGACAAGATGGTCCTGGGCGTTGCCAAGAAGAGCCACGTCATGACACCTGAGGACAAGCTCCTGACCGCATACCACGAGAGCGGACATGCGCTTCTGTTCTACTATCTGCCGGACATCGATCCGCTTTACAAGGTCACGATCATTCCTCACGGCAATGCCGGCGGAGTGACCATGGGACTGCCTGAAAACGACCAGTCCTACATGAAGAAAAGTTCGCTCATGAGCCATATCAAGATGGCCATGGGTGGATACATCGCCGAGAAGATCCTGAACGGACAGACATCCACAGGACCCAGCGCCGACATCAAGCAGGCAACCGATATCGCCCGCAGGATGGTTACGGAGTGGGGTATGAGCGACCTCGGTTTCATAAGCCTGGGTTCGGAGGGAGAGCCTCTGTTCCTCGGCCGTGAGATTGCCCAGCACAAGGATTTCAGCGACAAGACCGCTGCGAAGATTGACGAGCAGATCCAGAAGATTTTGGACGAGTGCATGAACGATGCCACCAAGATTCTCACAGAGCACAAGGACCAGTTGGACAAGCTGGCACAGACCCTTGTTTCCAAGGAGACCCTGGACGACAACGAGGTCCGCGAGCTTCTGGGATTCGAGGCCATCGGCCCGAAGAATTCGGACATCCTCTGAGGAAGCAAGATGGTAGACACCGCCCACAAGAGAAACTTCTGCATCATAGCCCACATAGATCACGGCAAGTCCACGCTTGCCGACAGGTTTATCGAGAAGGCACGTCTAGTCACGACAAGAGGCCCCGAGCAGACGCAGATCCTGGACAACATGGACATCGAGCGCGAGCGCGGAATCACCATCAAGAGCCAGGCGGTCACCATCCCATACACCGCATCCAACGGCGAGCTGTATGAGCTGAACCTGGTAGACACTCCGGGCCATGTGGACTTCTCGTACGAGGTTTCCAGGGCAATCAGCTCCTGCGAGGGAGCACTTCTCCTGATCGATGCCTCCCAGGGCGTGGAGGCCCAGACTCTGGCCAACCTCTATATGGCCATGGAGCACAATCTGGAGATCATACCAGTAATCAACAAGATCGACCTCGCCAGCGCCGACATCCCGTCGTGTCTGGAACAGATCGACCATGACCTCGGTCTGGATGTGGACATGGCCCAGAAGGTCTCCGCAAAGACCGGAGAGGGCGTGGACGACCTGTACGAGGCCATCGTCAAATACATTCCGGCTCCGGAGGAGAACACGGACAGGCCGCTCAAGGCTCTGATCTTTGACAGCCACTACGACCCGTACCGCGGAGTCATCGTGCATTTCAGGATCTTCGAAGGCCAGGTTTCGGAAGGCGACGAGATCATGTTCATGAACAGCCACGCCACCTACAAGGTGGAGGAGGTTGGTATCTTCCAGCTGAACCTGGTCCGCACCAGAACGCTGAAATCCGGAGACGTAGGTTATTTCATCGCCGGAATCAAGACCATCGGCGACATCAGGGTGGGTGACACGGTGACGCTTTCATCCAGACCTGCCGACGAGCCCTGCGAGGGCTTCAAGGATGTCAAACCCGTTGTCTTCAGCTCGATCTATCCTGTCGACACCAACGACTACGAGGAGCTTCTCGATGCCATCGAGCGTCTGAAGCTGAACGACGCATCCCTCGTCTACGAGAAGGACAGCTCCGTTGCGTTGGGCCAGGGATTCAGGTGCGGCTTTCTCGGAATGCTCCATCTCGAGGTCGTCCAGGAGAGAATCGAGCGCGAGTTCGGTCTTTCGATCGTCCTCACCAGCCCGTCGGTCAGATACAGGATCCACATGAAGAACGGCGAGACCGTCGAGGTGGACAACCCCCTGGATTATCCGGAGCAGGTAAGGATCGACTACGCCGAGGAGCCCTACATCCGCGCCAGCGTCATCACCCCGAGCGCTTATGTCGGTTCCATAATCACCCTGTGCATGGAAAAGCGCGGAGTGCAGACCGGAATGAACTACATAGACACGAAGAGAGTGGAGCTGATCTACGAGATGCCTCTCGCCGAGGTCCTCTTCGAGTTCTATGACAGACTGAAATCAATCTCCAGAGGCTATGCCTCGTTTGATTATGAGATAATCGGATACAGGAAGACGGACCTTGTCAGGGTCGACATCCTGGTAAACGGCGAGGCCTGCGACGCGCTGAGCATGCTTGTCTTTAGGGACAATGCCGTCTCACGCGGAAGACAGGCCTGCGAGAGACTCCAGGAGGAGATTCCGAGACATCAGTTCAAAATTCCTATCCAGGCGGCGATCGGTGGCAATATAATTGCACGTGAGACAATCAACGCATTCCGAAAGGATGTCACGGCCAAGTGCTACGGCGGAGACATCACCAGAAAGCGCAAGCTTCTTGAAAAACAGAAGGAAGGAAAAAAGCGCATGAAGCTGGTCGGAAACGTCGAGATTCCACAGAGCGCATACCTTGCGGTCCTCAAGAGCAAGGGTGCCGACGAGAAATGACGGAGCGGACATGGAAGTAAAGGAATTCACCTACAAGGCGGGAGACTACTCGTTCTCACTTCTGAATCGCGGATGTGCCATAACATCCATCTGTGCACCTGACAGGGACGGAAACATAAAGAACGTGACGCTTCCGTTCACCGGTGCGGTCGAAAACCCTGATGTAATCCTTGAAGTTCCCATGTATTACGGACTGACTGTCGGACGCTTTGCCAACAGGATCGCCGGCGCATCGTTCGAAATCGGCGGCAGGAAAATCACGTTTGAGAAGAACGATGGTCCGAATCTCCTTCACAGTGGCGAAAAAGGACTCTGGTCGAGGATCTGGAATGTCAAACACATGGACGACGGTTTCCTCTGCTCGATCAAGGTCTCCGAAAAGGACGACGGGTTCCCGGGAGATGCCGACATCAGGGTGAGGTTCTCGCTCTCAGCTGACGGCGTTTTCAGAATCCACTACAGCGCAAGCTGCAGCGAAAGCTGTCCCATGAACCTCACCAACCACACTTATTTCAACCTCACAGGCGACGACAGCAACGACATCCTGTCCCATGAGGTTCAGTTCAACAGCTCCAAGACCTTGGGAGTCGGCGCGGGTCTGATTCCGGACGGAAGGATCGTCGATGTGACGGGAACCGCCTGGGATTTCAGACAGCCCAAGATCATCGGCCGTGACATCGAGAGGCCTGAGCTTGAAAGCGCCGGCGGCTATGACCACTGCATGATCATCGACAGAATCGGGGATGCCAGTTTCGGATTCACAAGGTTCGCCAAGGTCTACGAACCCAAGACGGGACGCATCATGTGCGCATACACGGATCTTCCCGCCTTCCACTTCTATAGCGGAAACTTCCTCAACGGAGGATGCGGACATGACTGGCGTCACGGATTCTGCCTTGAGACGGAGTTCTATCCCGACTGCGTCAACCATCCCGATTTCCCGTCATGCATCGTGAATCCGGGAGAGCTTTTCGAGAGCACTACGGTCTATCATTTCTATACCGATGCTCCTGGCTCGGACAAATCGGAGGTACTGGGATGAAGGATGTGAAGATAATCGGAATCACCGGAGGATCCGGAAGCGGAAAGTCGACAATCGTCAGAAGAATCGAGGAGGTCTGTCCTGATTTCGTGTTCATTCCTCAGGACAACTACTACAAGAGCGCCAGCTTCATAAGCAACACAAACATCACGGCGTACAACTTCGACCATCCCGATGCATTCGATTCCGAGCTGCTTCACAGCCATCTTTCCGCCTTGAAGAAATGGCAGAGCGTGGAGATGCCGCAGTACGACTTCGTCCATCACAGAAGGACAGAGCAGACCGTCCATCTCGAGCCGGCTCCGCTGGTGATCGTCGAGGGTCTGATGATCCTCCACGACCCGGATATCAGAAAGATGCTCGACCTGAAGATCTACGTGGACACTCCGGATGACATCAGGTTCATCAGAAGGCTCCTCAGGGACATCAACGAAAGAGGAAGAACGCTTGAAAGCGTCGTCAAGCAGTATCTGGAGGTTGTCCGTCCCGGCCATGCCTCGTTCATCGAGCCTACAAAGGAGTATGCTGATTTGATTGTCCCGGAAGGCGGACAGAACGAGAACGCCCTTCAGGTTCTCATCACATTCGTAAAGGAAATAAGCAAAAGGGAATAGTCTCTATATGAGATTCCTACAGGAGGTCCTTGCCGTGTCTTCTGAAGGCCGTTCCCCTGTCTTTGATATATCTGAAGCTGAACTGCTCGGGCACATCGTCCGGGCCGCCGAAGTAGAGGCGGTTGCATCTGAGTATCCTGCTCATTCCCAGAATCGTGCCCTTGATTATTCCGAACCGCATCACTGCTTTGTTGAAGTATTCCGAGCATGTAGGGCAGTAGATGCAGTTGGCACCGAGAAAAGGCGAGACCAGTTTCTGGTACCCTTTGACAGGGAGTAGGAATATTTTTCTTGCAATCATTCTTCCCATGTGATAAAAATAGCCTCTGGTTGCACTTTGTGCAATCCAAGGGTTTGACTAATCTTTGGGATTTGTTCTATATTTAGATGATAATTGTGAATAATCCAGAAACGGAGGAAACATATGGCAGGTGCTATTTCTAAGAACGCACGTCGTGAAGGCGCAAAGGTTCTGATCAGCCGCTGGGGTGGTGAGATCAAGACAAAGTCAATCTTCGAGAACGGTAAGCTCCATCACATCGCTTATTGTGTCAAGACCGGTAACACGGCCCGCAAGCCAAAAGACCTGATGTGATTCGGTCTTCTCTAACTAAGCCCGCTCGTTTGCGGGTTTTTTTAGTAAGGACTTGTTTTTGACAGATTATGGTTTTTGTACAAAAAAGTGTAATTTAGAGTGTTCACTTCGAAAACCATATGATATTATTTAGACGTCGTATTATTGAGAACGTCATAGGAGGAAACACGTGAAACGTTTTTCAAAGTCCATTTTATTGACAATCCTGGTTCTTTCCATGGTTTTCATTTTTGTTGGTTGTAAGTCTGCCAAGGTCGAGACAGAGGAGCCGATTGAGGTTTCTGTTCCTGAGCCCGCACCAGAGCCGACACCAGCACCGGCCCCAGAACCGGCTCCTGCACCGGCCCCAGAACCGGCTCCTGCACCAGCTCCAGCTCCGGCTCCGGCACCCGCACCTGCTCCTGAGACAGTTGTTACCGGAATCACAAAGACATACACTCTTGCAGGTCAGGAAATCAACGTTGATGCAACTGTCGGCAAGGCTGTCGTAACATATCCGACATCCCTGATCACAGAGGCTGACCTCTATGAGGCTCTCGTTTATGTCCAGAACAACTATGCCGCATACCTCGATGGCATTACATACGAGTACAAGCCCGGCAAGATCACCCTGAACTATCCTGCCACCTTCACAGCCGATGATTTCGCAGCAGTCGAGATGCTTGCTTCCGCTTACATCGAGAAGGCTCTCGGAGATGCAGCTGCCAAGGCTTCACAGACCAAGTCCGTTTCTGTTGCCGAGACCGCTGAGACAACTCCTGCTTCAATCGACTATGAGATCACATACGCCGGCTACAAGGCTAATGTCTCCTTCATTGGCAACACAGCAGTCATCACATATCCTTCATTCATTACAAACAAGGAAGTTATGGATGCAGCTGCAGCAGCTTATCAGGCATATGGCGCATATCTCCAGGGCACAAGCCTTGTTGTTGACAACGGAAAAGCAGTCCTGACATTCCCGACAGAGGTCGCTGAGGCTGACATTGATGTTGCAATGTCTCTCATCCAGTCCGAACTCCCGACATATGTCAAGGCAATGGTCGAGACAGTTCCTGCTCCTGCTCCGGCACCGGCACCAGAGCCGACTGCAGAGCCGACAGCAGAGCCTGAGCCTGTCGCAACAGTCGCAGTCGAGAAGAAACCTGAGCCGACTCCTGTCGCAGCAACACCTGCACCAGCTCCGGCTCCGGCACCAGCACCCGCACCAGCTCCGGCACCTGCTGCTACACAGACAACAGCTCCTGCCAAGGCAGCAAAGAAGTCCAGCGCAGGCCTGATCATCGTGATCATCCTTCTGGTCATCGCCGCTTGTGCAGCAGTCGCTATCATCCTCAAGAAAAAGAAGAAATAATCTTCCGATCCGTGGATGAATATAAAAGCTCTCTGATTATTCAGAGGGCTTTTTTTATTCGCATCAAACAAGGGTTATACATATGAAGAAAGTATTGATCATCATGCTGTCTGTGATTCTCACAGCCGGCTTTGCCTTCGCCTCATGGGAGGAAACCCCAGAATCAGATATGGAAATGATGCGCGAGCTCAAGGCGGTGTTCGGCAGCCTGTCCGACTTCCCCTTGGCCACATACCGTATGTCAGACACGCTCTTCTCCGGCAATGAGGAATACACAATCGAAATCGCGATAGATTCCGACGGCATGGCCAAAAACAAATATCCACGCGTCGATGTGGATCTGATTCACGTTGCCCATGATGATTTCTTCAGGTACAACGAATGGCTGAGCGAAAACGGACAGAAAGTCGTAGATGCCATGAAGAATGCCAAGAGCACGCTTATGAAGTTCATATTCAAGAAGGCCGGGGAAATCACCTACAAGCTTGACGGCAGGAAGTTTGCCGAATGCTACGAGGCAGCCAAGACCATCCCCGTTGTATAATGAAAAAAGCCAAGGCTTCTTGCCTTGGCTTTTTAGCTCCCCGAGACAGACTCGAACTGCCGACAGGGTGGTTAACAGCCACCTGCTCTACCGACTGAGCTATCGGGGAATGAACACATTGAATGTACAAGTTAGACCGTTTTTAGTCAATCCCTTTTGCATGAAAAACAAGGTATGTCTTTTTCTTCCTGCGCGATTGTTCATTGGCTGTGGGTTGCCTGTGCAGCGCTTTGCACATGCCAGGCGGGGCGCGGCCTTCAGCCTTGGCGCCCGACGCCTGAGGCTTGTGCAAAGATTGCCGATGCATCAGGCCACACACCGGCCCATGAACATGAGGGCCTGTCCTCCATCTTCCTTTACGGACGCATTCCCGATTTCCCTCATTCCGTCCGTAAACAAAGTGCCTGTTTCCCTCTGTCGTACGGACGGATTCGAAGTTCTTGGCTTTATTGCTGTAAGGAATCCATCTGCTTTACAGCAGGATCGGAAGAAAAGACATTTGCGTCCGTACGATCAATCCTGTTTTGTACAGCAATAATGGGAGAATTGTTCTTTTTGTCCGTAAAGAGCTGGATATCATGTGCCTTTCTTACAGCAACTATCATTCATTTACGGATAATTGCTGTAAAGCCACATGGTCACAAACAGAATCACCATTGGCTTTCCATGGTAAGGACAATTGGGAATGCCTTGGATTGTACCATCGGAATCATAAGAACAAAGGATTCAACGGTGATGGTCATTCCCCGGGACTGGTCATAAGCCGATGTGTGGCCTGTGTATTGGCAATCCATGCACAGGTCATGGGCGTTGGGCGCAAAGGCTTGATGGCCGCGCCCCGCCCGCCATGTGCATGGCAACACACAGGCAACCCACAGCTGATGAACAGCCCGGGGCAAGGGGTGAGACATACAGAAGAATACTCCACAAAAGCAAGCCTGCATCCATTTCAGGCAATAACCATGGTTTGGTATGCACAAATGAGACTGAATCAATGAGTGTTTGCATCCAGATTGAAGGTTTTGATGGAATTTGGTGGCAAGGAAAAACAATTCTTTGCATCCAAAACGAGCGAAACCCCAGTTTCCGGTGGCAAAGTCTGTCAGTTTTTTGCATCCGTTTTTTCCAAAACAAAGAATCTGGATGCAAAGACCAAGAATCAAAAGGCAATATCTTGCATACCAAAACACAGGGAACAGGGATTTTGGTGGCAAGTCTTCAGATTCGGAGGTAAGACATACATCCGCAACTGCTTTAAACAGGGTTATGGTAAACAAAAAGGGTGTTCGGTCCGTTCTGGTTGATGAACTTCTCGAACACCCTGTTGATTGAAGCTATGTCAGGCTGTTGTCAGCTGAACTGGCCGATGATGGCCTTGAGGTCGGCAAGCCTTTCTTCAAGCTCCTTCTCCGTCTTTGCCTCGGCAACGATTCTGAGGTAAGGTTCGGTGTTGGATTTTCTGACGCTGAACCACCAGGTCGGGAATTCGATTCTGTAGCCGTCGAAATCCATGATCTTGGTCGGGTTGAGTGCGGAATACTTCTTGTACAGAGCGTTGATTGCCTCGTCCTTCTGCTCGAGCTTGAAGTTGATCTCTCCGCTGTTTGCATAGGCGATGATCTCGTCAACGAGCTGGCCGAGGGTCTTGCCTTCGCGCTTGAGCTGTGCGACTGTCTGGAGCACAAGAAGCGATGCAAGGAGTCCGCTGTCGCAGTTGTAGAAGTCGCGGAAGTAGTAGTGGCCGGCAAGCTCTCCGCCGAATACGCAGTGCTTCTCGCGGATCTTCATCTTTGCGAATGCATGTCCGACCTTCCAGATGTAGATGTCTGTGGCGCCGAGCTTCTCAAGATACTCCGTGGAGGAGCGGGAAGTTCTGATGTCGACAAGAACCGATCCTTTCTCTTTTGAAAGATAGTACTTTCCGATTACGGCAGTCACATAGTCCGGCTGGATGAAGCGGCCGCGCTCGTCGATGAACATGACTCTGTCTGCATCGCCGTCGTAGATGACTCCGCAGTCAGAACCGTTCTTCTTTACAGCTTCCATGATCTGCTTGCAGTTCTCGACCTCGAGCGGGTTTGGCTCATGGCCAGGGAAGGTTCCGTCCAGAGTGTCGTTGATGTACTTTGCATGGTCGCCGAACAGCTCCTTGACGTAGAGGTTGCTCATTCCGTTGGATGCATCGACTGTGATGTTAAGCTGGCTCATGTCGGGCAGGAACTTCTTCTGGAACTCGAGATATGCATCGTGAATGTCCTTGTCGATGATCTTGCCTCTGTCTGCGACAGGCTTGACTTCAAGCTCGTTGACCATTTTCTCAAGATCTTTCAGACCGGTGTCTCCTCCGACGGGGATTGCGTTTGTTCTGGAGATCTTCATGCCGTTGTACTCTTTCGGGTTGTGGCTGGCTGTGATCTGCACGGAAGCGTCGGCCTTGAGATAGACGGTGGCGAAGTAGACCATCGGCGTTGTTGCGAGTCCGATGTTCCAGACATCGACTCCGGCGTCGTTGATTCCCTTGCAGAGGTTCTCGAAGATCTCGTCGCTTGTGAGTCTGATGTCACGACCGACGACGACGTACTTGCACGGCAGAAGTTTCGGAAGGAAGAATCCTACCTTGTATGCCGTTTCCTTGTTGAAATCCTTGTTGTAGACTCCTCGGATATCGTAGGCTTTGAATACACCCATTTTTTCTCTCCTATGTTTTAATTTCGTTTTCTGCTATCGATGATCATATTCGGCACGGTCTTGTCGATCAGGCTGAAGAACAGCGCTTTGCCGTCGGCAAGACGGAATTCATATACGGTTTCCCGGAAGAACGACAGTACGGGATTTGCAGTCCTGAGTCTGTCGATGGAAGACTCCCCGCGGGCGCAGCGGCGGGCGTTGGCTTTGACGACCTTTCTGATTGAGGTGACGTCGGCAGGGGAGAAGGAGGACTCGAATTTCTCGTACTTCTGTTCGAAGCGCTTTATGGGGAGCTTGAAACCCAGAAAGGTAGGTTCGTTCTCGAAGTCCTCGAACCAGAAGCGTCCTTCACACTCGTAGAGAAATACACCACGGTCACAGATGTTGCCGTCCGTGTCCGCATAGAATGTAGAGAATGTTTTGTATCCTATCTGGGCACCACCTCTCCGAGCCTGGATGTCGCTCAGGAAATCGTGCTGCTCCGGGGTATCAATGTAAGGCATCTCTATCTCCGGGTCAGGGGCTTACGGTCCCTCGGCCAGTCTTTCCTTTTTCCATTTTACCATATATACTGCGTTGGGAAAAAGGAAAAAGCGGTTATGGACTTCATGGACAAGGACCTGGGTAAGATACTCAAGAACAACGCACAGACTCTGAGGCACGAGCTTCTGCCGCAGGGGACCGACTGTTTCCGTGTCTATGACAGAAATCTCTCGAGGTATCCGGTAACCGTGGACCTCTACGGCAAGTATGCCAAGGTCACCGACTACGGTGAGGAGCCGCTTTCCGACGAGGAAAAGGAGACTCTTCTGGACATGTGCTCACGCATGCTGTATCTGCAGAAGGAGAACGTGGTCTACGCCGTCAGAAACAGAAGGGCTGAGCGCGAGCAGCATGAGAAGACCGAGCTTGAGGCTGTGAAGACCACGGTGCACGAGAACGGGCTTCTGTTTTCCGTGGATCTGACTTCCTATGTGGACACAGGGCTTTTCCTGGACCATGCCAGAACAAGGCAGCTTATCAGGGAAAGAAGCGCCAATGCCGATGTCCTGAACCTTTTCTCATACACGGGAAGCTTCTCCGTCTATGCTGCATCCGGACTTGCCAATTCCGTGACCAGCGTGGACATGTCCGCCACATATACCCGCTGGGCGGAGGAGAACCTTCTTGCAAACGGTTATGCAGGGGAGATGTACAGGTGCATATGCATGGATGCAGGCCGCTTTGTGGCCGATGCGCTTGAAAAGAACCTCAAGTATGATATCATCATATTCGATCCGCCGAGCTTCTCAAACAGCAGGAAGATGGACGGCGATTTTGATGTTGCGCGCGATTATGCTGTCTGGATCAGGAATCTGTTCGGATTGTTGAAGAAGACGGGAATCATCCTGTTCTCGACGAACCTCGGTTCGTTCCAGATGGACAAGAGAAAGCTCAGGGGACTGAGTATAAAAGAGATTACCGGAGCATTTGCTGCACCGGGATTTGTGAAGGGCCGTGCAGGCACGGTCAGGAGTTGGATGATGGCATTTGATGATGAATCGCTCTCACTGGATTGGAGCGAGCCAGAGAAGAAGTCCGAAAAGGGTTCGGACAGCAGACAGCAGACCAAAGGAAGGTCTGACGACAGAGGCGAGAGAAAACCTTATGAAAGGAAGTCGTACGACAGAAAGCCGTATGACAGAACACCTTCGGAAAGACGTTATTCCGACAGGAAACAGGGCGACAGGTATTCTTCGGAAAGAAGAAGATACGATGAGGACAGGCCGAGAACCGAGCGCTCATACGACAGGGATGAAAGGCCCAGAAGATCTTCATACGACAAGCCATACGGCTCCGACAGATCTTATCAGGACAGGTCATATCAGGACAGGCCATACCGCCAGGACAGACCGTACCGTCAGGAAAGACACGACAGGGACGACAGGTCCTACGGCCGCGAACGTGACGAACGCCCGAGATACAGCGAGGACAGAAGCTACGGCGAGAGATCCTATGGCGACAGAAGCCGTGGGGAAAGGGGCCGTGGAGAGAGAAGCTACGGTGAAAGAAGCTTCGACAGGGAGCGTTCGTTCGACAGGTCGGACCGCCCCAGGTCATATGGCGAGAAGAAGGATTATCAGCGCAGGGACAACACCGAGCAGAGAGACAACAGGGAGAGAAGGGACAGCCGCAAGCCTTCCAAGAAACCCTACGGATACGATTCGTTCAAGCCTGCAAGGTCCAGAGAGGACAGCACGGACTTCTTCTGGAACGAAGAGGACCTGGATCCCGGAAAAAAAGACTGAAAGAAGACAGGACAATCCAGCAGAAATTTTGATGTAGATTACGGACTCTTGATTTACACTGTAGCAAATGCTACATTTTGAATGTAGTAAATACTACAGTGTAAATTCCAGGAGGGAAGATGAATTACGAAGTATCAAAGGATCTTGAGGCATTCTGTGATTTCTCCGGCATGAGCAAATCCGAACTGTCACAGCAAGTTGGTTTGCCGAGAAGTACTTTCAACAACTGGAAAATAGGTAAAGCAAATCCGACAAGATCCTCCCTAGAGGTAATCTACAGCTTTCTCTATAAATCCGGCTACAGGATAAACACTCTCAAAGAACAGATGTTCAAAGACAGTACATCCAAAAACTCCGTCATTCTATTCCATGGGGCAAAAGAAGATCTGAAAGGAGATGTTTCTCTTGAATACTCAAGCCTTGAAAATGATTTCGGCAGAGGTTTCTATTTGGGAGAGAGTCTTCTCCAGTCTGCTTCGTTTGTATGTAATTATCCGACTTCAAGTGTTTATATTGCAAAGTTGAAACTGGACAAAAAGCTCAATATTCTGGAATTTGAAGTGGATACCACCTGGATGCTGACCATCGCCTATTTCCGGGGGAGACTTGAGCAATACAAGGACAGTAACATATTGAACGACCTTTCAGCTACCGTTCAGAATGCAGATATCATACGTGCCCCGATTGCAGACAATAGGATGTTCCAGATTCTGGATGAGTTCATAGAAGGAAACATTACAGATCTTCAGTGTAAAAGTGCTCTAAGCGCAACAGACCTAGGAAAGCAATATGTAGCAGTCTCGGAAAAGGGTCTGAAGAATTTGGAATTGATTCATCACTGCTACCTCTGTTCAGACGAGAAAACGGATTATCTGAAGGAAAAGGAAGAATTCAACAGAGTCAGTGCCCAGAAGGTAAAGTTTGTGAAAAGAGAATTCGCAGGAAAAGGCAAATACATTGAAGAGGTCTTGTCATGATCAGAAAAATAGATGATAGAGGCCTTGCGCTGTGCAAATTCCAAGCATCTATATTTGAACATTCCTTGGATAAAATAAACAGTTCAAGTTCGTACTTCATCAAGAGTTTCATGAACTCTCCTGTTGCAGTACAGATTGACAACGACGGTTTCATATTTGAACCTGAAAACACGGAAAGCATTTTCGAAAAACTCAAAGCGGAATATAAATTCGGACGAGGTTCAGAGAAATATACTCCAGACTCTCTGTTTTGGATGGGTTACGTTTTCAGATATTGGTGTTACACCTATCAGATTAGAAGCAAGGCGGTTTACAGGATCATTCAGGCAGATGAAATGAACTCACTTTATCTGCCTTACCATACGCTGGATCCTGCAATTGCAATCCGAAGAATCCTTGAAGCAAAAAACATTACAGTAGAACGGGATCCGCTGGAGAGCCTGAGAAAAGCCTATTCTGCAGAATTATGATTCTTTTTGGCTTCTAAATCTTCCTGACAGCCTTAAGTATCGACCATGCCCTGATGAATCAGTAAATCGGGGCCCGGAATGGGGTATGAGACTAAAATTAAGGCTTCCGGAGATTCCGGAAGCCCGTTTTTTTGTGGTCATTACAGACCCATCTTGGCCTTTTGTTTTGCCCAGGAGTCCTTCAGTGTGACCGTGCGGTTGAAGACCGGGTGCTCCGGGGTGCTGTCATAGTCAGGTGTGAAATATCCGCTTCTCATGAACTGCAGGTAATCGCCGGGTTTGGCATCTGCGAGCCACGGCTCGAGCTTTGCGTTCTGCAGGACAATGAGGGAATCCGGATTGAGGTCGTCCAGGTAGTTGCCTGTCTCTCCGCCGGGGTACTCGGTTGCAAAGAGCTTGTCGTAGAGTCTGACCTCTCCGTCGATGGCATGTCTTGCGCTGACCCAGTGGCTTGTTCCCTTGACCTTTCTTCCGTCAGGAGTCTCTCCTCCGCGGGACTCGGGGTCATAGGTGCAGTGGACGACTGTGACCTTTCCGTCGGCATCCTTCTCGCAGCTTGTGGCCTTGACGTAGTAGGCTGTCTTCAGGCGGATCTCGTTTCCGATGTAGAGTCTGTGATATCCCTTGGGCGGAACCTCCATGAAGTCCTCGCGCTCGATGTAGAGCTCTTTGCAGAAGGCCATCTTGCGCTTTCCGGCGGTCTCGTCCTCGGGGTTGTTCTCGATCTCGAAGTACTCGACTTTGTCCTCGGGGTAGTTGTCGATGACGAGCTTGATCGGGTCAAGGACGGCCATTACACGCTTTGCACGCTTGTTGAGGTCCTCGCGGACGCAGAACTCCATGAGGGAGTAGTCCACTACGGACTCGACCTTGGCCACGCCGACACGGGAGACGAAATCCTTCATGGACTCCGGTGAGTATCCGCGGCGTCTGATTCCGCTGATGGTGGGCATTCTGGGGTCGTCCCATCCGCTCACGATTCCCAGCTGGACCAGGTTCAGGAGCTTGCGCTTGCTCATGACAAAATAGTTGATGTTCAGTCTTGCGAACTCGTACTGATGCGGTGTGTGGTCTATGCCGTCGATGGAGCAGGCCCAGTCGTAGGCGGGTCTGTGGTCCTCGAACTCCAGGGTGCAGATGGAGTGGGTGATGCCTTCGATGGCATCGGAGATGGGATGTGTGAAGTCATACATCGGGTAGATGCACCACTTGTTTCCTGTTCTGGGATGCTCAGCGAACTTGATTCTGTACAGGGCGGGGTCCCTCATGTTGATGTTGGGGCTTGCCATGTCCAGCTTGGCCCTGAGAAGGTATTTCCCCTCGGGGTATTTGCCTTCGCCCATTTCCTTGAAGAGCCTGAGGTTCTCCTCGATGCTCCTGTCTCTGTCCGGGCTGTTCTTTCCCGGGGTGGTGAGGGTTCCGCGGTTCTCCTTGACCTGCTCAGGGGTCTGGCCGTCAACGTAGGCGAGGCCTTCCTTGATCAGGTTGATGGCAATCTCGTGGAGCTTGTCGTAGTAGTCCGAGGCGTAGTACTCATGCTTGCCCCAGTCGAATCCGAGCCATCTGATGTCGGATTTGATGGAGTCGATGTACTCCATGTCCTCCTTGGCCGGGTTCGTGTCGTCAAGCCTGAGATGGCAGACTCCGCCGTATTTCTGCGCAAGGCCGAAATTCAGGCAGATGCTCTTGATGTGTCCGACATGCAGGTATCCGTTAGGCTCGGGAGGGAAGCGGGTCACGATTGTGTTGTTCGGCACCCTTCCGTTTGCAAGGTCGTCCTCGATGATCTTCTCTATGAAATTAAGGGAAGCCTTCTCTTCAGTTTCCTCAGGGACATTGGTCCTGATGTCTTCGCTCATGTTTACCTCCACTGCTCTTTCAAAGGAGCTCTAAGGGTCTGTGCAGATATTACCATAATCGGGCGGAATGCTCTATATAATATGGGCCGTTGTGATATAATATTGGTTGCTCCGGAGGGCAAGATGATAGCAGTTGTGGGTGAATCCCTTATAGACAGGGTTAACGGAAAGGAACTGATCGGTGGCTGTGCTTTCAACGCGGCCCTGGCCGCCTCAAGGCTGGGGGCTCCCGTAACATATTTCGGCAAGGTCTCGAGCGACAGCTACGGTATGATGATCCTGGAGAGGATGATAGACAACGGGGTACTGTTCGACCCCATCCTTTGCAACGCCCCGGAGCCCACGCTGTGCAGCAAGGCGGTCCTGGACAAGGAAGGAAAGGCGACATATGTGTTCGATTACAAGGGAACGGCAGCCTGTTCCCTGACCAAAGAGGAACTTTCCATGGCATTCTCCAGCGAAGGGGACATCGACATGGTGTTTCTGGGCTCTATCTCACTTCTGATGGAACCCGGATGCGATGCCATTATGCCTGCAATAGCGACCATAGAGAAGAAGCCGGACAAGTTCCTTGATGTGAACGCCCGTCCGTCGATGGTTAGGGATCCTGATTCATACAGGAAGATGATCCTGGATCTTGCCTACGATTGCGAGCTGGTCAGGGTCAGTGACGAAGACCTTGGCTATCTTTTTCCTGACATTGATCAGCCGGAAGCGGAAAAGAAGCTACTGGACATCTGCAGGGGAAGTCTGATTGTCACAAGGGGCGCCGAAGGTTCCACATGGTATCAGAAGGGGCAGAAGACGTTCCGCGTGGATGCTCCATGTTTCAAAGCAGGAGAGGTTGTGGACACCATTGGCTGCGGAGACACGTTCGACGGAGCCGTCATGGCATGGCTGGAAAGAAACGGTTTCATAGGTGATATCGCCGGACTTGAGAGGGACGATGTTTCCCGAATCCTTGATTATGCATCAAAGGCTGCCGGACTCAACTGCCTGTCCGAAGGCTGCAATCCTCCGAGCCGAGTTGGCAATGCCGATGATATGGAGTAATATTCATTAAGCATGAAGGCCAGAAAACGTGTTCTGATGATTTTAATTATCGCCGTCTCTGTGGTGGTTGCCGCATTCGTCGGAATCGTTCTTGTCAGGTGGACAGGAGCGCTTTCATCGAAGCAGCGCGTTCAGGAGCTCAGGAAGGCTCTGAAGGAAGTCATCAACGAATACGGAGAGAAGGGACTTCTGGAGATGGCGGGTGTCCCTGTGGACAACATCTACTACGGTGATTCCGGCGTGACCCTCTTTGTGGGCGAGCGCGGAGCCTGGACCTACAGCGACGACGAGCTTCAGAACATAAGCATCTTCGAGACCGGCAACAAGGCCGTTGTCCATATCGAGACCCAGGTCACCGACGATTCATCTTATTTCGATGCCGTTCCTCAGAGCGACACCGGATCGGGATTCTTCATCTCCAAGGAAGGTCTGATCGTCACAAACAACCATGTGATCGAAGGCGCATCTATTATCACAGTCTCGCTTCATGACGGAACCGTCTATGAAGCCCAGCTTCTGGGTTCCGACAAGGAGAACGACATTGCGGTCATAAAGATCTCTCCGATTCCGGGATCCGAAATCAGCGTGCTTTCGTTCGGCGATTCGGACTCCCTTGTGGTGGGACAGAAGGTCATTGCCATAGGAAACCCGTTCGGTTACGACAGGACAATGGTCACCGGAATCATTTCGGGACTGAGCCGTCCCATCAGGGACGAGAAGGGTAACGTACTTCTTGGAATGATTCAGACAAGTGCACCGATCAACCCCGGAAACTCCGGAGGTCCTCTGCTCAACACGGCGGGACAGGTCATCGGAATCAACACATCGATCTACAACGCCAGCGGAAACAGCCAGGGAATGAACTTCGCCGTTGCCTCGAACACTGCGGCGGCATCGGTCAACGATCTTGTCAGCTTCGGCAAGGTCAGCAGAGGTTGGCTGGACATTGTTCCCGTTCAGCTTTCACAGGCCATAGTGGACTATGCTTCGCTGAAGGTCTCAAGCGGACTTCTGGTCAGCCAGATTGTCCCGGGCGGTCATGCCGATCAGGCCGGACTGAAGGCCGGAACCCAGCAGGTACGCTACGGATCGTCGGTCATCTACCTTGGCGGAGACGTAATCACAGAGATCAACGGGGTATCGGTTTCCGACTACAGCGATCTGTTCACCGCTCTTTCCAACACAAGGCCGGGTGATGTGGTTCCTGTGACGATCGACCGCAACGGAACAACCCTCAGACTTCAGGTCAGCCTGGTCGAAAGAACGGAAGAGAACCTGAGATGGATCAACAGATAGATGCCTGAGAACAGATATCCCTCCGAGCCTTTCAAATTCCAGATTCCCGAGAAGGGAGAAGTGCGGAAGATGCGCTTCCATCCCGGTCCGGACGGTCCCGGAACCGGCGAGGTAGATGCGTCCTGGGGCGGCGATCTTGTCTACAATGTCCACGGTCCGGTCCAGTGGAAGGCCAAGCCTTTTGTGGTACACGCTCCTTTCGATGTCTCCGGGGACCAGCAGCAGGCAATAGACAAGCTTGCGGAGGGTGTGCTTGAGGGCGACAGGTTCCAGACACTCAAGGGAGTCACAGGTTCCGGAAAGACCTTCACCATGGCAAAGATCATCGAGAAGGTCCAGCGTCCCACGTTGATTCTTTCCCACAACAAGACGCTGGCTGCCCAGCTTTACAGGGAGTTCAAGTCGTTCTTTCCCGAAAACAGGGTGGAGTACTTTGTCTCGACATACGATTACTACCAGCCCGAGGCCTATGTCCCGGGTAAGGACTTATATATAGAAAAGGATGCCGATGTAAATGCGGAGATAGACAGGATGCGTCTTTCGGCCTCGTTCTCTCTGATGGAGAGGCGCGATGTCATTGTAGTTGCCACCGTGTCCTGCATCTTCAGCCTGGCAAACCCCGTGTCTCTGCGGGACATGACCCATGTCTTCAGAACCGGCCAGGTGTTCGACCACAGGGCGGAGCTGGAGCAGCTTGTCAGGATGCAGTATGAAAGAAACGACATGATCCTGACCCGAGGTTGCTTCCGTGTCCACGGCGACACCATAGAGATCTGTCCTCCTTATCTGGACAATGCGGTGAGGATCACGCTGGACTGGGACACCATAGAGAGCATCCAGTGGTTCAATCCCATCAGCGGCGAGAAGCAGGACAAACAGGACAGCTTCACGCTGTACCCCGCAAAGCAGTTCGTAATGCCCAAGGAGCAGGTGATAGCCGCAATAGGCCGCATCCGCAGCGAGATGGAGAGCCAGTACGAGTACTTCATCAACACCGGACATCCGGTGGAGGCCGAGCGCATAAAGACCAGGGTGGAGTACGACCTTGAGATGCTCCAGGAGATTGGCTACTGCCCCGGAATCGAGAACTACAGCAGACCGCTTTCGAACAGGGCGCCCGGCGAAAGGCCCGCGGTCCTGCTCGATTATTTCCAGCCGGATTTCCTGACGTTCATTGACGAGTCCCACGTGACGTTGCCCCAGATAGGGGCCATGTACGAAGGCGACCACTCCAGAAAGGCCAACCTGGTCCAGTACGGGTTCAGGCTGCCGTCTGCACTGGACAACAGGCCGCTGAAGTTCGATGAGTTCGACCATGTCACCGGTCAGAGGATATTCGTCTCCGCAACTCCGGGAAAGCTTGAGAAATCGCTTTCCTCACAGATGGTCTCCCAGGTCATCAGGCCTACGGGTCTTCTGGATCCGGAGATCACAGTCAAAGGAACGGAGGGCCAGATCGAGGACCTCTTCGGAGAGATCAGAAAGTGCACCATGAACCACGAGAGGGTGCTGGTCACGACTCTGACGAAGAAGATGGCCGAGGACATCTCCGATTTCTTCGCCTCCAAGGGCGTGAGGGTACGCTATCTTCATTCGGAGGTAGAGACGATCGAGCGTGTCGAGATCCTCAAGGAGCTCAGGGCAGGGGAATTCGATGTCCTTGTGGGAATCAACCTCCTCAGAGAGGGACTTGACCTGCCGGAGGTTGCCCTGGTTGCCATACTGGATGCGGACAAGATCGGATTCCTCAGAAGCGCCACATCCCTGATCCAGACAATCGGAAGAGCCGCCAGAAACGTCAACGGACGTGTGATCATGTATGCGGACAAGATAAGCGACGCCATGCGCGAGGCCATTGACGAGACAAGAGAGAGGAGGGCAATCCAGAGTGCCTACAACAAGGAGCACAACATCACGCCCAAATCAATTGTCAAGGCTGTGGAGGACATTCTCGAACGGGAGAGGGAGGATGCCGCCGATGATGAAAGGCAGGACATCTCCATCAGAAAGGCCGGATACAACCTTCTGGATCCCGCACAGCGCAAGAAGTACATCAAGGAGCTTGAGTCCGAAATGCTCCAGGCTGCCAAGGATCTTGAGTTCGAAAGGGCTGCGGTTCTCAGGGATGAAATCCAGAATATCAGGGACATGAAACTATCCTGATCCGGTTTAGTTACTGATTTTGCAAAACTTTGGTTTAAAAATCGAAGATTGTGGTATATCATTATGGGTAACACCACTAATTGGAGCTCTTTATGTCGAAGAAAAACAAAGTTATCAAACTGGGATCGAAGAAGAGAGATAAGGGAAAAGACTATCTCGTGACCTTCAACGGTGTGCAGATGACACGCATCGAGCGTGAGGCTCTCCTCAGGGCACAGGCAAAGACCAACGAGCCGGAACCGGCCCCCACAGGAAAGAAAGTGAAGAAGGGAACAAAGGTCGCAGAGCCGCGCCACAGCAAACTGTTCAATCTGCTCCATCCGAAGAAGAAGCAGACCGCAGTGCCTGATCTGAAGTCTGTGGAGAACACAGCTCCGGTAGTGGAGGAGAAGGTTGAGGAAAAGGTCGAAATCGCTCCCGAGCCGACACCGGCACCCGAGCCCGTTCCTGCAGAGGATGTTGTCACCGGAGACGATGATTTTGTCGAGGAAGAGGATGACGGAGAGGAGGACGATCTTTCCGAAGAGCTCAACCTCCGCAATGCCAAAAAGCGCATAAGCCCGAGATTCGTCATGAGAGTCGCCAAGATTTCAGCCAAGAGCTGTGACGACTTCATCAACGCAGAACCGGGACTTGATAAGAAGATCGCCGCTGTCGATGCGGAGATCAAGAAGGCCAAGACTCCTAAGGATGCAACCGAAGAGGTCAGAGCTGAGTTCAACGAGAAGAGAAAGGCTCTTAGGGCCGACAAGAAGAAGCTCGAACTTGAGAAGAGCACCAGCAGATCCAAGGCAGAGGCCCTTGAGCACGCCTCAGACGGATACTGCGATATCTTCAAGCTGCTTACCGGCAAGGTCCTTCAGGTCAGAAAGACCGAGAGACTCAACGAGTACCATCCGCTCACAGAGGAACAGGAACTCGAGGTTCTCAACAGCCTCTGGGCAGACAAGAGCGCAAGAAAGGCTCCGAAGAAAAAGAACTGATTTATCGGATTTTCAGAAAGGCCGTCACAGTGAATTGACCCCAATTCATTGGAGCAGTTCTTGAAAAGCTAGGTTGCCAATTTCCTGAAATCTACAGGAGAAAGGTAACCTAGTTTTTTTTGGATTCGCTGGTTGTTGTACCAGTGAATGTAATCAT